>Ga0247823_10002369_pt1 | contig 15538 bp, 14 predicted proteins | sample 13C_PalmiticAcid_2_FD_192426 | JGI IMG/M metagenome (GOLD analysis project Ga0247823, IMG submission 192426) | Soil microbial communities from agricultural site in Penn Yan, New York, United States - 13C_PalmiticAcid_Day30 | ecosystem: Environmental > Terrestrial > Soil > Agricultural land...
GATCCGCGTCGGGATGAACCACGTCACCGAGCGCTGGCTCGGCGGCATGCTCACCAACTTCCAGACGATCCGCAAGTCGATCAAGCGCCTGACGACCATCGAGAAGATGGAGACCGACGGCACCTACGACCAGCTTCGCAAGAAGGAGCGCCTGATGCTCAACCGCGAGAAGGAGCGCCTCGTGCGCGTCCTCGGCGGCATCGTCGACATGAACCGCCTTCCCGGCGCGCTCTACATCGTCGACATCAAGAAGGAGCATCTCGCGGTCAAGGAGGCGAAGACGCTTGGCATCCCGGTGATCGCGATCGTCGACACGAACACCGATCCGCGCGACGTCGACTTCCCGGTGCCGGCCAACGATGACTCGCTCAAGACGATCGCGCTGATCACGAAGGTGATCGCCGACGGCATCGCGCTCGGTCGCGAGGCCAGCTCGGCCGCCGGCTATGGCGACTCGCAGGACGCGCAGGAGCGCGCCGACAAGGACGCCGCCGCGACCGGCCAGACCGACGATGCGAAGGTGCGCGCACGTCGCCGCACGCGCTCGCGTCGCGGCGCCGAGGGCGGCGACCAGCCCGAGAGCGGCGCCGGCGAGGCAGCCGGTGTGAGCGTCGCGACGGCCGAGGAGGTCACGCGCGTCGAGACCGCCCCGCAGACCGAGGGCAAGGGAGAGACGACCGAGGGCTCGGGCCAGAACATGTAGGATTCGCCACGGCGCCGCCGCGGAGTCACTCCGCGGCGGCGATCGGCGAACGAGGCCCACGCACCCGCCGCCGCGGGCAGCTTCCGCGACGGCTCCGTCAACGGCGGAGCCGCGCGCCCCATGAGGGCGTCAGAGCTGTCCCGGCACCAGGAACATTTCATCGAAGCAACACCAACCCAGTTCAGTTCCATGGCAATCTCAGCACAGGACGTCAAGAGTCTCCGTGACAGGACCGGCGCCGGCATGGCCGACTGCAAGAAGGCACTCGAGGAGTCGAACGGCGACATGAACGCGGCGATCGAGTTCCTCCGCAAGAAGGGCGCGGCCACCGCTGCCAAGCGCGCGGACAAGACCGCCAACGAGGGCGTCGTCGCCACCGCGGTGACCCCCGATCACAAGCGCGGCGCGATCGTCGAGGTCAACTGCGAGACCGATTTCGTCGCCCGCAACGAGGAGTTCAGCACCTTCGTCCGCCGCCTCGCACAGGCCGTGCTCGACGGCTCGCCGTCGACGCAGGACGAGCTGCAGAAGCTCTCGCTCGGTGACATCACGGTCGAGACCGCGATGCACGAGCTGCTCGGCAAGTTTTCCGAGCGCATCGAGGTTCGTCGCTTCGGCACGCTCTCGACGACCGACGGCTACATCGCCGACTACGTCCATCACGGCGACAAGCTCGGCGTGCTCATCGAGCTCTCGGGCGCCGGCGATGTCGAGCGCACCAACACGCTCGCGCGCGACGTCGCGATGCAGGTCGCGGCGATGAATCCCGGATACGTCAATCGCACCGAGGTGCCCGAGTCGATCGTCGCCAAGGAGCGCGAGATCTTCTCCGAGCAGACCGCGGCCGAAGGCAAGAAGCCGGAGATCGCCGAGAAGATCGTCAACAACCGCGTCGAGAAGTTCTACGGCGACGTGTGCCTCGTCGAGCAGTCGTTCGTCAAGGACTCGGCCAAGACGATCAAGGAGATCCTCGCCGACTTCGGCAAGGCCGAGGGCGTCACCGTCGACGTCCGCCGCTTCGTTCGCTTCAACCTCGGCGAGTCGATGCCGGTGTCGCAGGAGGCCGAGACGGCGCAGTAACATGCGCGGCCGTCACGGTCGTTCGGCATAGACTGAAACAACAGGGAAGTCCCGCAGCGCTCAGCCGCTGCGGGACTTTTTTGTACCTTGGGCGCCGATTCGACGGCCGCCCGATCCGACACAACCGAGCACGACGACCACATGAACCCGACCCTGAAACGTGTCCTGTTGAAGCTGAGTGGCGAGGCGCTGATGGGCGATGCCGGTTACGGAATCGACGCCGGCGTGCTCACTCATTTCGCCCGCGAAGTCAAGCAGATCACCGAGCTCGGCGTCCAGGTCGGCATCGTCATCGGAGGAGGCAACATCTATCGCGGCGTGCAGGCCGCGGGCGAGGGGATCGACAAGGTCACCGGCGATCACATGGGAATGCTGGCCACGGTGATCAACGGTCTCGCCCTGCGCAGCGCGCTCGAGCGCGAGGGACTGCAGGTGCGCCTGCAGACGGCGATCAAGATGGAGCAGATCGCCGAGCCCTTCATCCGCGGGCGCGCCGTGCGCCACCTCGAGAAGGGGCGCGTCGTGATCTTCGGCGCCGGCACCGGCAACCCGTACTTCACGACCGACACCGCCGCCGCGCTGCGAGCCATCGAGATCAACGCGACCGCTCTGTTGATGGGCAAGAACGGCGTCGACGGCATCTACGATGCCGATCCCCGCGTGCGCCCCGATGCCCATCGCTTCCGCCGGATCTCCTATCGCGAGGTGCATGCGCGCAACCTGCGCGTCATGGACCTGACGGCCATCACGCTCTGCGAGGAGAACAAACTGCCGATCGTCGTCTTCGATTTCGCCGTCTCCGGCAACCTGCTTCGACTGGTCACCGGTGACACCATCGGCACGTTCGTCTCCGACGCCAACGGGCACGTCATGGCCGACGAGACCGTGTCGGACGCCGCCGCGGCGGCCGCCACGACCGATCAACCTTCGTCCGTTCAGTAGCTATCGTCATGGACATCAAAACGATTCTCGATGAGGCCGAGGCCTCCATGCGCAAGGCGATCGATCACTGCTCGATCGAGTTCGCGAAGCTGCGCACCGGCCGCGCCTCGGTCAGCCTGCTCGACACCATCCGCGTCGAATACTACGGCAACCAGGTGCCGCTCAGCCAGGTCGCGACCGTCTCCACGCCCGACGCCACGCAGATCATCGTGCAGCCGTGGGAGAAGAACCTGCTCGGGGTCATCGACCGCTCGATCAAGGCCGCGAACCTCGGTCTGAACCCGACCAACGACGGCGTGCAGATCCGCCTGCCGATCCCGCCACTGACCGAGGAGCGCCGTCGCGATCTCGCGAAGATGGCCAAGAAGATCGCCGAGGATTCCAAGGTCGGCGTGCGCAACTCGCGCCGCGATGCGATGGAGGCGCTCAAGAAGGCCGAGAAGGCCGAGCACCTCAGCGAGGATGCGCGCAAGGCCGGCGAGGTCGACGTGCAGAAGCTCACCGATCGCTACATCGCAGAGATCGACAAGCACTTCGCCGACAAGGAGAAGGACATCCTGTCGGTCTGAGCCGAGTCCGCATGTGACGGCGGCGCCGATCCCGTTTCGAGGATTCGCGCCGCCGTCGCCATGAGCGGACGTGCGATCGCGCCCGCCGAGAAAAGGTTTCCAGCGGTCACTCGTCGCCTGTAGGACTGACGGAAGATCGCATCACGCAGAGTTCATCATGGAAGACACCAACACCCACGACGGCGTCCGCATCGAGCCGGTTCGTCATGCCGGCGAAATGATCGACGGCCACGAGCATCATTCTCTCATCATCGTCGGATCGGGTCCGGCCGGACTGACCGCCGCGCTGTATGCCGCGCGCGCGAACCTGCGCCCGGTGGTCTTCGAGGGCAACCAGCCCGGAGGCCAGCTCACCACGACGACCGATGTCGAGAACTTCCCCGGCTTCGTCGGTGGCGTCATGGGTCCGGCGATGATGGACATGTTCCGCCAGCAGGCGCAGCGCTTCGGCGCCGACTGCCGCTTCGAGCACATCGAGGAGGTCGACCTTTCGCAGCGGCCGTTCCGCCTGCGCAACGACCGCGGCCAGCGCTTCAGCTGCGACGCGCTCATCGTCGCGACCGGCGCTTCGGCGCGCTATCTCGGCCTTCCGTCGGAGCAGCACTTCCTCGGCTATGGAGTCTCGGCGTGTGCGACGTGCGACGCGTTCTTCTATCGCAATCTCGAGGTGCTCGTCGTCGGTGGCGGTGACAGCGCGATGGAGGAGGCGAACTACCTGACTCGCTTCGCAAGCAAGGTCACGATCGTGCATCGCCGCGAGGACTTCCGCGCGTCGAAGATCATGGTCGACCGCGTGCTCGCCAATCCGAAGATCGAGGTGGCGTACAACTCGAACCTCGTGGAGATCCTCGGCGAGGTCACGCCGGTCAAGCGCGTCACCGGCGCGATCCTGCGCGACACGCATACCGGCGAGACGCGCGAGGTGCGCTGCGACGGTGTCTTCCTCGCGATCGGACACCGTCCGAACACGGAGGTCTTCAAGGGGCAGATCGAGACGGACACCAACGGCTACATCTGTACGAAAGGAAAGTCGAGCTACACGTCGGTCGATGGTGTCTTCGCCTGCGGCGACGTTCAGGACCATGTCTACCGCCAGGCGATCACCGCCGCGGGCTCGGGCTGCACCGCCGCGATCGACGCCGAGCGCTGGCTCGAGCTGCAGCAGCACGAGCATCCCGAGAAGCTCGCGTCGCGACCGTCGGAGCGTTCCGAGGGAGCCGGCGCGATCTCGGGCGTCGGGGCCTGAGGCGGGATTATCCCTCGCCGTTGATCGGCTCGCGCGAGCGGGGCTCCTCGTGGAGCTCCTCGCGCACGAGCATGAGGATCGCGGGCTGCGCGACGATGAGCATGCGCTCGCCCTCGAGCTCGATCTCGGTCGCCTCGCGCCGCAGGAACACGGCGATGTCGCCGATCTCGGCCTGCAGCGGGATGTAGCGCGCCGGCTCGCGAGCCGACCACGGCTCGTCCTCGGTGAAGTTCGGATTGGGGATGGGATAGCCGGGTCCGACATGGACGACGCGACCGCTCTGGACGCGCTCCTTCTCGGCGATGCCCGGAGGAAGGTAGAGGCCATGCGCGGTGCGGTCGGACTCGGTGTCCGGCCGCACGAGCACGCGATCACCCACCACGATGATGCTGCGTTGTTTGCGGACCATGGTTGCCGTCAGTTCCTGAAGCGTGCTGCCCGGACGGCCGCCAGGTAGACCATGGCGACGTGCTCGAGCTGTTTCTGTTCTGCGATGATGCGACGTCGGAGCCACTGCATGCGCTCGCTGATCCTCGTCGGGTCCTCGAGCCATCCCACGCGCGAGAGCGGATGCCGGGCGCGCAGTGCGAGCAGCTTCTGCTCCCATTCGATCTCCTCGTGGTCGTCGAGTCGCTCGCGGCGCTGCAGCGCGACGAACGGCTGAACGTGATCGTGCAGGTCGATCAACGTCGCGATGTCGAGTCGGCCATAGGCCTCGATCGCCGCGGTGAGCGAGGGCAGCTCACGACCGCGCATCGAGGCATCGGCGATGCCGACGACCGCGGCGGCGATGTCGGCGAAGAGGATGCAGCCCTGCTGCTCGCGCTCGACGTCGTAGCGGAAGCTGCGCGCACGCGTGATCGCCGACTGGATGTTCTCGGCGCGACGATACAGGTGCTCGGTCAGGTCGTGCGACGAGACGCAGATCTGGCGCTCCTCCTCGATGCTCAGCGACGCGTCGGCGCCGATGCGACGGCGAACCTCACGCAGCCGCAACTGCATCGCGGCGGTCTCGGCACGCAGCGCGAGCAGATCGTACTCGAGGTCGCCGAAGAGTCTGTAGTAACGCTTGATCTGCTCCGGCGCCACAAAGCACTGCGTCCGGACGAATCGCAGAATCGATTCGACGATCGGCGCGTAGCTGCCCAGCGGCAGTCGCCGGGTTCCGTCCGGAGCGTCCCGAAATTCGTCGTGTGACATGCTGCTACCCCATGGTTGCGATGGAGTCTTCCCGCCAAGATGGGGATTGAGCCGACTCGTGTCAAGCGCCGCCTACCGGCGTCGCGCGATCCACGTCGTCAGAATCTGGGCTTCGTCCTGGTTGAAGCGGCGCCCCATCGCGCGTCGCAATCGCTCCGGCTCGAGCCCCGCCGCCCTCATCAGCTCTTCGATCTCCTCGCGCCGATACAGACGCACGCGTTCCGGCTCGCGTGCGTAATAGAGCGTGGCGCCGTCGGGACTCATCCAGTGCGGAGCGCTGATCATCGTCTGCGTGGATTCGTCGTAGTGGTTGTCGACGATCAGGCTGCCGCCGGCGAGCTCATCGCCCCACTGTCCGAACGACTCGGCGACGTCGGCCGATGCGACGTCGAGGAACAGGGCGCCGGCCGGGCGCAGCCACGAGGCGATTCTGCCGATGAGCGCGCGGTTCTGTTCGTCGCTGCCGTAGCCGAAGCTCGTGTTGAGCGACAGCACGACGTCGAAGGAAGCGTCCGGCTCGTAGTCGAACATGCTCGCGTCGACGAACGACGCGGCGACGCCTAGCTCGGCGGCGCGCCGGCGGCAGTGCTCGACGAGCGAGGCGCTCTGCTCGACCCCGACGACGTCGGCGCCCCGCATCGCCAGGCGGTAGAGCATCTCGCCGGCTCCCGATCCTAGATCGAGCACACGCATCCCTGGGCGCAGCTCGAGCACGTGCGCGACGTCGGCCGCCGCGGCATCCCATCCCTTGTGCTCGCTCGGACTCGAGTAGTACTCGCGCTGCAGGAAGCTGCTCCACCAGTCCCAGTCCTTCTCGATGCGCTGGCCGGGAAAGTCGTCGATGTCGATCGTGGTCATCGACAAAGATCACAGTCATCGGGGCCCGTTTCCAAGCGATGGATCCAGGGGCGCGCACTTTGATGCGGAGAAAGACTCAGAGGCATCGACCGGCGCCGCGCGGTCGCCGTTCGCTATCTTCGCCGGATGACCCATTCCTCCTGGTCGAAGCCCTCGGTCGCCTTGGCCGACTTCGAGTACGAGCTGCCGGCGGACCGTATCGCCGCATGGCCTCTGGCGCAGCGCGACCGCAGCAGGCTGCTCGTCTGCCGCGCCCGGACCGGCACGCTCGAGCATCACACCTTCGCCGATCTTCCCTCGCTGCTTCCCGCCGACGCGCTACTGGTCGTCAACGACACCCGTGTCGTGCGCGCGCGCATCGTGATGCGCAAGCCGACCGGCGGACGCGTCGAGTTCTTTCTGCTCGAGCCGATGGCGCCGTCGCACGATCCCGCGATCGCGCTCGGTGCGCACGCCGAGTCGACCTGGCGCTGCCTCGTCGGCGGCGCGCGGCGCGTGCGCTCGATCTCGACGATCACGCACACGCTGCCCGGCGGAGAGACTCTCTCGGCCGAGCTCGTCGACGAGGACGCGGAGGGCTTTCGCGTGCGGTTCCGGTGGAGTGGGGGCGAGACGTTCGCGGAGCTTCTCGAAGCCGCCGGCCGCGTGCCCCTGCCGCCATACATCAAGCGCGAGGCGGAGGAGCAGGACGCCGAGACCTACCAGACGGTATATGCCGAGCTCGCAGGCTCCGTCGCGGCGCCGACCGCGGGACTGCACTTCACGCCACGCGTGCTCGACGAGCTGCGCGAGAAGGGGATTCAGACGGCACGCCTGACGCTGCACGTCGGCGCCGGGACGTTCCGGCAGGTCAAGGGCGATCGGGCCGATGAGCACGAGATGCACCGCGAGCGGGTCTCCGTCCGCGGCGCGACGATCGAACGGCTCATCGAGCACGCACGCCGTCGGCGCGACGGCGATGGTGCGCCGTTCGTCATCGTCGGGACGACCTCACTTCGGACGATCGAGTCGCTGTACTGGTTCGGCGCCCGACTCGTCGCCGGCGAGTCCTCCGAGGAGCTCTCGGTCGGACAGTGGGATCCCTACCGTCTAGAACAGACCGCCCCCGTCCTTCCCGACATCGTCGAGGCCCTCGAAGCCGTCGATCGCTGGCGGGCCGACGCCGGGCTCGAGCACGTCGAGGGCTCGACCGGCATCATGATCGTCCCCGGCTATCGCGTTCGCGCCTGCGACGCGCTCGTCACGAACTTCCATCAGCCCGGCAGCACGCTCGTGCTGCTCGTCGGCGCGCTTCTCGGCCGGGATCTCTGGCGTAGTGTCTACGATGCGGCTCTTGCCGACGGCTATCGGTTCCTGAGCTACGGAGACTCGTCGATGCTCGTGCTCGACGACGCGCGCGTTTCGAAGCGGAACGTCCGCGACTGAGATCGGCGGGCGGGCGGGCTCAGAAGTCCTTGCGCTGGAATCGCCACGTCGCAAAGGCCACCATCACCGTCGCGAAGATTGCCCCCTGCAGGAACGGCGCCCAGTCGAGGATCATACCCGTGTGCACCGCCGTTCCCGTCTGGACGAACATGTCGTTCGTCTGCGGGAGGATGTAGTACAGGCCGCTGATGAGCGTCTGCAGCGCGGGCGTCTTGACCCACTCGAAGATCGTCGTCTCGCGCGCGGCGAGGAAGTTCGAGAGGATCGTCAGGTGGATGTACGCCAGGCTCATCGGCAGCACCCAGCTTTCGGTCGTCACGTTCAGCGCGACGATCGCCGTGAACACGACGACGAACGTCGTGAAGGCGAAGAGCGTCGTGATGCCGATGAACGGCGTGTACCAGACCCCCGACGCGCTTCCATAGAGCGCCCAGATCGCGATCGTGAACAGCACCAGGTTCGCGCCGACCGCGATGATCCCGCCGAGTGCCCGCCCCCACAGCAGCTGCCAGCGCGGCAGCGGTTTCGACAGCAGCAGGTCGATCGTGCCTTTCTCCATCATCGACGGGACGATGCCCGCGGTGGCGAAGATCCCGAGGAACAGCGTCGCCAGCATCACGGGCATCGCGAAGAGTCCGAGCTCGCCCTTGACCTTCTCCTCGATCACGACCTCGCCGCCGTGTTCGCCATCGTCCGGGCCGGCCGGGGTACCGGCATCGAGCGAGCGGCTCGTCGTGGTATCGAGTGCGTTCGTGTCGGTGGTTGACGCTGAGTCGAGGCCGAGCAGCAGCGAGTCCTCGCTGTCGAACGCGGGCTCGGCATCCTCCGCCTCGAGAGCGGCGTCATCGGGCGAGGCCTCATCGGGCAAGGCCTCATCGGGCCTGGCCGCCGGCGCGGACACCGCAAGGCGCGCGTCGCGGTAGTCGCGCTGCATCGCGTCGCTATAGAGGATCAGGGCAGTGATGCCAAGCGTCACGAGCTCGATGATCACGATGCCGATGATGACCTTTCGCGCGTAGATCTCACGCAGCGAGTCGGTGACGAGTGCGAGTAGTCTCAATGGCCACCTCCGCCGGTGATCGTGTCGAAGAAGAGCTCCTCCAGCGTCTGCCGCGCGGGCGTGACCGCGCGAATGAGCAGACCCTCGGCGCGGACGCGGTCGACGAGCCCGTTGAGCTCCTCGAGCGACGCCGGCCTGACGAGCGATTCGCCGTTGGTCTCGATGCTGAGCGTGCCCAGCAGGGCGCGGAGGCGGTCCTCCTGTCCCTCGGCGACCTCGATCCGATAGCTCGACTGCGCCTCGGTCAGCTCGCGAACCGTGCCGATGCGCACGAGCTCTCCCCGGTTGAGAATCGCCACCCGATCGCAGACCATCTCGACCTCCGAAAGCAGATGGCTGTTGAGGAACACGGTCCGCCCCTCGTCGCGCAGGTGAGCGATGATGTCCCTGATCTCCTTGCGCCCGACCGGGTCGACGCCGTCGGTCGGCTCGTCGAGGAAGATCACGCGCGGGTCGTTCAGCAGGGCCTGCGCCAGGCCGATGCGCTGCATCATTCCCTTCGAATACTTCTTCATGCGTGTCGTGCGCCAGCGCGTCATCTGAACGAGCTCCAGTAGAGAGCTCATGCGTTGCTTCAACTCGGTATTGTCGATTCCGCTGAGCTTTCCGAAGTAGCGAAGCACGCCGCCGCCGCTGAGATAGGCCGGGTACCGGTGGTTCTCCGGCAGGTAGCCGACGCGCTCCTTGCTCGAAGGCGTGCCGATCGGCCGCTCGAGGATCGACGCCGAGCCGCTCGTCGGGTGGACGATGCCGAGGAGCATCTTGATGAGCGTCGTCTTGCCGGCGCCGTTGGGACCGAGCAGGCCGAAGACCTCGCCGGGCGCGATCTCGAGCTCGATGGGCTTGAGTGCGTGGACCGAGGGCTCGCGCCTCGAGCCACGGTAGATCTTCTCGAGTCCGTGAATCTGGATCGTCGGTGTCATTGCGTTGGGTTTGGGAAGGTCGGGACCCGGTGGGTGCCGGCGGCTACCAACGGCCGCGCAGCGGCCTTTGTTGCAGCAGAAGATCGAGCTCGTCCTCGTCGAGGTCGCGCCAGTGCCCGGGGGCGAGGCCGAGCGCGTCGAGGCGCAGACGCTCGATCGCCACGCGGACCAGGCGCAGCGTGGGATGGCCGACCGCAGCGGTCATCCGCCGCACCTGTCGGTTGCGCCCCTCGGTGAGCGTCAGCTCGAGCCACGCCGTCGGCACGCTCAGACGCATGCGGATCGGCACGCCGCGCTCGGGCAGGTCCGGCGCCTCGTCGAGCAACCTCGCCGAGGCGGGACGAGTGAGCACGCCCTGGATCACGACGCCGCGACGAAGGGCCTCGAGGGCGTCCGCGTCGGGCACGCGCTCGACCTGCGCCAGATAGGTGCGCCGATGGGCGTGGAGAGGATTAAGCAGCCGGTCATTGAGCGATGGATCATCGCTGAGCACGAGCAGCCCCTCGCTGTCGTGATCGAGCCGCCCGACCGGGTAGACGTGCTCCGGAAAGCCGAACGCGGAAAGGGTCACCTTGTCGTCGCTCGGCGAGAACTGCGTGATGACGCCATAGGGCTTGTTGAACGCTATGGTTCGGTGTGTTCCACGTCCGATCGAATGCCTGCCGAAGGCTCCCCGAGTTTCGTATTTTGGTCGATTGCCCAAGCAAACAAATTTCCAGTCACTACCCAGGTACGTCATGATGCTACGACCCCTTCGTAAGGGAGGCGTAATCGCGGCCAGCCTCACGGTCGCCACCGCGCTGTCCGTGAACGCCTATGCCGCAGGAGACCTTCCGACGATCTCCTATGAGAAGTTCACGCTCCCGAACGGACTGACCGTCATCCTCTCGGTCGACAAGACGGCTCCGGTCGTCGCCACGTTCGTGCATTACCATGTCGGCTCCAAGAACGAGCGCCCCGACCGCACGGGCTTCGCGCACTTCTTCGAGCACCTGATGTTCGAGGGATCGAAGAACATCGAGCGCCACACGCTCGACAAGATGGTGCAGACCGCCGGTGGCTGGCTCAACGCGTTCACGTCGTTCGACGAGACGGGCTACCAGATCAAGCTGCCGTCGAACCAGTTGAAGCTCGCGCTGTGGATCGAGTCCGAGCGCATGCTCCACGCGCAGGTCGAGGAGATCGGCGTCGAGACGCAGCGCGGGGTCGTCAAGGAGGAGCGCAAGTCGCGCTACGACAATACGCCGTACGGCTCGATCATGGAGAACCTCGCCAAGTATGTCGGCAACGGCACGCCGTACGCGTGGACGCCGATCGGCTCGGCGCAATACATCGACCAGGCGCAGATCGGCGAGTTCCGCGAGTTCTACAAGCAGTTCTACGTGCCGAACAACGCGGTGCTCGCGGTCGTCGGCGACTTCGATCCCGCGTCGACGAAGAAGCTCATCGAGGACTACTTCGCCGAGATTCCGCGCGGCGCGGAGATCGAGCGCCCGAAGTTCGCGATGCAGCTCGGCACGGCCGAGCAGGCCGTCGAGATCCGTGAGGAGAAGACGCCGCTGCCGGCGCTCATCTACGGGTATCGCAGCGTCGGCAAGGGGCATCCCGACAGCTATGCGCTCGACATGCTTTCGACGATTCTCGCGACCGGCAACAGCTCACGCCTCTATCGCACCATGGTCGACGAGAAGCGACTCGCCGTCGGCGTGCAGGCGTTTCCGCTGACGCTCGAGAGCGGCGGCATCGTCGGCCTGTTCGCGGTCTCGCATCCGACCGTGACGATGGAGCAGCTCGGACGCGAGTTCGATCAGATCATCGCCGACGTGCAGTCCGAGGGCGTGACCGAGGAGGAATTCCAGAAGGCGCGCAACCAGGTCGAGACGCAGTACGCGCAGTCGTTCACCGACGTGATGGACAAGGCGCAGGCGCTCGCGTCGTACGAGACGTTCTTCAACGACCCGGGACTGATCAACGTCGAGATCGATCGCACGATGGCCGTCACGCGCGCGGACATCCAGCGCGTCGCCCGCACGTATCTCGTTCCCGCCAACCGCGTCGTGCTGAAGTATCTGCCCCCGGCGCAGGGAGGTGAGAATTGATGACCTCCCGAACCACTATCGACCGGATCCTCTCCGGCCGCCGTATGCGTGCACTGAACATCTCAATCCTCCTAGCCGTTTTCGGGCTCATGACCGAAGCCTCCATCGCGCAGATCGACCGCACCCGCCAGCCCGAAGCCGATCCGGCGCCGAAGGCGAGCTTCCCGACGTTCGAGCAGTTCACGCTCAAGAACGGACTGAAGGTCTACTTCGTCCGTGATCCTCGTCCGGTCGTCACGTTCCGCCTGCAGGTGCGCGGCGGCGCAAGCACCGACGGCACGACGCCCGGTGTCTCGTCGGCCGCGGCGGAGCTCATCACCAAGGGAACGAAGGACCACTCGGCCCTGGCGTTCGCGCAGAAGATCGACTTCGTCGGTGGCTCGATCGGCGGTGGCTCCTCGAGCGACATGGTCACCGTCTCGGCGTCCGGACTCAAGAAGCACGTCGCAACGATCCTCGGCCTCTATGCCGAGGCGATCACGGCGCCGACCTACCCGGCCGACGAGCTCGGCAAGTACAAGCAGGAGCAGATCACTGCGCTGAAGGCCAACCAGGCCGACCCCGGAACGATCTCCAACAACGCCGTCAATCGTGTGCTGTTCGGCACGACTGCCTACGGACAGGTCGCGACCGAGGAGACGATCTCGAGCCTGACGCCGGCCGCGCTCTCGGCCTACCACAAGTCGCACTTCACGCCGGCGAACTCGACGCTCGCGGTCGTCGGTGACTTCAGCGTCGACCAGTTGCGCTCGCTGCTCGAGGACGCGTTCGCCGGCTGGAAGAAGGGAAGCGCGATCAAGGTCTCGAACCCGAAGTTCCCGCAGCTCAAGGGACGCCGCATCGTGCTGGTCGATCGTCCGACCTCGGTGCAGAGCTCGATCCGCGTCGTCGGACGCGGCCCGCTCTACAACACGCCGGAGCGTCCGATGACGACGATCCTCAACAGCATTCTCGGTGGCGGCGGTCTCGGCGATCGTCTGACGATGAACCTGCGCGAGACGCACTCCTACACGTACTCGCCGTTCAGCTACTTCGCCGCCAACCTGCACCAGGGCTACTGGATCGGCGGCGCCGACGTGCGCAACGAGGTCACCGACTCGGCGCTCAAGGAGATTCTCCACGAGGTCGAGCGCATCCAGCGCGAGGACGTCACCGCCGAGGAGCTGCACCGTCACGTGCAGTCGTCGACGGGCCGCTTCCTGATGTCGATCGCGGAGCCGAACGTCACGGCCGAGCGCGTGCAGTTCATCGACTTCTATGGGCTGCCAAAGGACTACTACAACCGCCTGCCGGGCATCTACGCGTCGACGAAGGCCTCCGACCTGCGCAAGCTCGCCGGCAAGTACCTCGCGACCGACGATCTGGCGATCGTCGTCGTCGGCAAGGCGAGCGAGATCCGCTCGAAGCTCGAGCCGTTCGGCAAGGTCGAGGTGTGGGACGTCGAGCTCAACCCGGTCGGCAAGCCGAGCACCGTCTCGGTCGGCATGGCCGCCGAGCAGGTCTACGCGAAGATGATCGAGGCCCGCGGCGGCAAGCGAAAGATGCAGGCCGTCACGTCACTGCGCTCGACCGGCAAGCTCGAGATTCCCGGCTTCGGTGCCGGTCAGATCACGATGACCGCGGCCGCTCCGAACAAGAGCTACATGGCGATCGAGGCCGGCGGCATGAAGGTCGTCGAGATCTTCAACGACGGACGCCGCATCGTGCAGAAGCAGATGGGGCAGACCAACGAGGTCACCGGTGAGGAGCTCGAGAAGGCCCTGGCGGCCAGCCGGCTTCTCGGCGAGGCGTGGGCCGAGGAGTCCGGTGCGACGTTCGCGGTCAGCGCCGGAAAGAAGATCGGCGGCGTCGAGACGCTCGCCCTCGTCATCACGCTGCCGAAGGGCGGCGCGAAGACGTACTTCCTCGACAAGACGACCTACCTGCCGGTGCGTACCGAGTCGGACGACGGCCAGGCGATCAACTACGACGTGTGGTCCGATGTGGGCGAAGGGCTCAAGATGCCCACGCGCATGACCATCGAGATCGGACCCCAGGCGCTGAGCGCATCCGACATCAAGCACGAGGTGAACGTCAAGATCGACGACGCGACGTTCACCACGAAGTAGGAGCCGCGAGCTCCACGGGGTGAGTAAGGAAGAACCCCGACACCGGGTCAACCGGTGTCGGGGTTTTCTCGTTCAGGGCGGAGCTGAGCCGCGGCCTTGCTCCGATTGCGCACGATCTCGACGGCGATCTCGATGGCTTCGACGACGCTGCGCTCATCGGCAACGCCACGGCCGGCGATCGCGAAGGCGGTGCCGTGGTCGGGTGACGTCCGGACGATCGGCAGCGAGGCCGTGACGTTGACACCCGCGCCGCGCGCGAAGAGCTTGAGCGGGATCAGCCCCTGGTCGTGGTACATCGCGAGGATGCCATGGTGCGCCTCCGGAGAGTAGCGCGCAAAGTATCCGTCGGCAGGAAGCGGGCCGTCGATGTCGAGTCCCTCGGCACGCAGGCGATCCAGCAGCGGAGCGATCGTCTGCTGCTCCTCGGTGCCGATGAGGCCTCCCTCACCGGCGTGCGGATTGAGCGCGAGCACGGCGATGCGCGGGCTCTCGTGCGCGAAGTCGACGCGCAGTGTGTGCTCGAGCGCGCGCAGTCGTGATTCGAGCAGCGGCGCGGTGAGCATCGACGGAACGGCCGCGATCGGTACGTGGATCGTCGCGAGGGCGACGAGCATTCCGCGCGTCATCAGGATCATCATCGGGTCGCCGCCGGTGATCGACGCGATCAGCTCGGTGTGCCCCGGATGGGGACTGCCCGCGGCGTGCATGCCCTCCTTCGAGATGGGCATCGTCACGAGGGCGTCGGCCTCGCCGGCGAGCACGCGGCTCGTCGCCTCGATGATCGCATCGTGCGCAAGGCGCCCGGCCGCGGCGCCCATGCTGCCGAGAGCGAGCGTCGCGTCGCTCGGAACGTCGATGATCCGGGCAGCGGTGAAGACGTGGCGGGGAAGATCGGGTAGGGCGTCGAGGTATTCGCCGAGCAGGCGGCTGTTCGCGACGATCACCGGCTCGATCGCGTCGACGACGTCGGCGTGCGCGAGCGCGCGGCAGAGGACCTCCGGTCCAATGCCGTTGATGTCGCCAATCGAGAAGATGATCCGCGGACGTGTCTCGAACACCGGGACGTCGGTCAGTTCGTGGTCGAGGTTGTGACGCCCGAGCCGTTCTGGCTCGCGACGCCGCTCGCGGAGCTCGAGGATGCGGCGCCCGACGATGAAGAGCCCGTCGCTGCCGAGCCCTGAGCGGCGGAGCCTGCTGCTGGCTCGAAATCCTCCTTCATGAACTCGAGCACGATCGCCACGTCGTCGGGGCTGCCGCACACGAGCGGCGCGCGGTCGTGAAGTCCGGTCGAAGTGAGCTCGAGCGCGCGCTCGCGTCCGGTCGAG
>Ga0247823_10002370_pt1 | contig 15535 bp, 16 predicted proteins | sample 13C_PalmiticAcid_2_FD_192426 | JGI IMG/M metagenome (GOLD analysis project Ga0247823, IMG submission 192426) | Soil microbial communities from agricultural site in Penn Yan, New York, United States - 13C_PalmiticAcid_Day30 | ecosystem: Environmental > Terrestrial > Soil > Agricultural land...
AGGCGGTTGATGACGCGGCCCGTCTTGCCGAGGCCCGCTTTGCCGACCGAGTTGTCCCAGCCGTTGGAGAGGTGGGCTTCGACGTCGTTGGGGTTGGGGGAGCCGCCGCCGGGGTCGGTGGTGGTGTTGGGGGGTAATAATGAGGGGTTTGTTGCCGAGTGGCCGAGGCTGCTGTCCCGTTGGGGGATGTCGCCGAAGCTTGGGCGGGTGCGGAGCGGCCGCGGTGTCCCGTCGAGGAGGCTGTCTCCGCTGTCCTGTGACGTCCCCGAAACGCTCGGTTTTAACCTGTTCATCGACGGTATTCTCGGTATCGCGCTTAGTGTCGGTTGTGTCCGTTGCTGGGAATTTGACGAGGACATGCTGGCGGTGCTGTTGAGCGAGCTGGAGAAGCCCGAGTCCCGCGATGCCGAGTGAGATTGCGTCCCGTCGGTACTGGAATCTTCTTCCGAGTACCTCTGCCGGTCGTCAAAACTGGGCACGGTTCGGATGGTCGAGTTCATGCGGTTCGGGATGCGTGGAGACAAAGAGGAGGAAGATGTGAGCGGAACCGCTTTCCCGTTGGCTCCGCTGGTGGTTGTCCGGGACATGGCGGAATTTATGATGCCCTCGGAGGCGGGTGCGAGGGTGAACCGGGGCGAGGGGTGCTCATGCGAGGGCTTCGACGTTTTGCTCGGCGTTGGTTTGGTTGGTGTCACAGCCGGAGCTGTTTCCGCAGGCACGACGGTGACGGACGAAACACCTTGAAGATTCCGCGCTGTTAGCCTGTGTTGCTACCATGCCTCTTGCCAGTCCGCTTTGCCTTGGTGTCCAAGTTGCAGTAGAAACAGCCCAATGGCTGGCCACATGCGGTAAACTGCAGCTATCCACACAGCACGCTGTTGTCACCGAGCAGGTCCAGTGTGCGTTTCTCTGATGAGGCACACAGTGCAGGACCCGCAAGAGCAAATCTGAGCAGTCACACGAAGCGGGGGCCAAAGACATACTGTGTTGGGCGTCCTGGTGGATTGAAAAGGCCGGCTTCTGGTCGGAATGTGGCCGGGCCTTTACGAGCTTGTTGCGCATTTCTCGTAACGGGGAAGTCTGAATAAGTTCAAGACACGAAGACCCGGACAGTGCCAGGGGCAGATCTTTGTTTCCACTCCAAAGCGGGTCGGGTCAGCCGGAGCCGGGACCTGACGTACTGTGTACTGCGTACTGTAATCGGTGTTTCGTTTGGTTTCGCAGGCTGCTGCTCTTGATGATAGTTTCAAATCCAACCACGGACTTGTCGTCCCAGGGTCCTCAAGACCGCGATCTGTCGTGTGTGTGTCTGTCGCAGTCGGATGATCGAGCGATGCTGGGCAATGTCTCGATATTGGATGTTTTTCTTTGCTTGGCAACGGTGCTGTGCAAGGCTCAGCGGTGGTTTGTTAATTACAGGGCAGTGTAAATCAACTCCGGGCAGAAAGGCGAGAGCACCAGAACTGGATCAAGAAAGATTGATGAAAATGAAGTCAAGACATCTTAAGGTTCTGCACAATGATGTTTATGTCAGGCGACCTTGAGAGCAAAAAGCAAACACCCATGGCAATTGTTGCGAGCCCTGTTGGTTAATCCGTCCATCCATCGACACCTGATGCGACCATCTCAGAGGCCCGCGCGCAGGGGCAGCACCTGTGTCGCCGTCCACTGCCACAGCAACCATGCAAGCCTCCAAAGCGGGGCTTCACTCTTCAACCAGTGGGACTGCCGACTTCAGCAGCCCCTCTTCCTGCCGAACTTTCCCTGCTCGGCCCGCTGCGCTGGATCCTGAGACAGGGGCCTGGTGTCTGTGCCTGGCTGTCACTGGGAGCTCCTTGCAGCTTGAAGAGTGAATTGAAGATGCAAAGACAGAGCGGTTTGCTGCATTTGGTTCAGCATCCAGCATCAAAACTGTGAATTATTTCCATCCATCGCTTACTGGGCTGCTGATATAAGCCACACCTCCAAGGAAGAGATTTTCGTCCAATTTCGGACATTGCCATGAGTCCCGGCACAATGGATCAACCTTGCTGCCAAGCTTGTGCCATAATCTGACAGTTTATGCCTGATGATGAAATCCCCGACGCGTCGCGTCTTTTACTGTACGTCGCGTCTCCTTGTGGCGGCCGTAAAGGCGACCAAGTCTATGTCAGGTAGGCTGTAGGCATGTTGAGTACAGGAATACAGTCGTGTCACCCCAATAACAGAGTCAACGCATATCGATGCCAGTCCCCTCCCGTCCTTATGATTTTGCCTGTCCGAACGCCGCCGGCTTGTCTTTCGCAGCTGGATGACCTGCCTGATGAGAAACTATTGTCGAACTATGTGCAAATATCCCGTCCTCCTCCTGAGTACATCCACCCCCACTTCACGTCGCCACCGCCATGGCGTTGGCAGGCGCCGCATCGCTTGCAGAGCCCCGAGTCTGCGACTCGATGAACCCCGGCCGCCACTTGACGAGGTACTTGGCCGCCAGGGGGCGCGCATCTTCGTCTACACTCAAAGAATTAGTCACAGACTCACTCAACACCCAAGAGACCCGAAAGGGAAAACTCACACTCAGTCCAAATCTCCGCCACCGTATCCAGCGCGATCTCCCTCACCGGCGGCCGCATCATGACCAGATACAGCAAGCTCGTCAGCGCCAGCTGCACCGTGGTCGGGTCGGCGCACAAGCCCTTGAGCTTGCCCAGCAGCGCCCTGCTCAGCTCGGGAATCTCGGCCAGGAACCGCGTCAGCACCTTGTCCTGCGCGGTGATGTAGTTGAGACACCCGTCCACCAGCCGCAGCGCGCACGCCTCGTAGTGCAGAGGCCCGCCGCCGGCCCGGCGCTTGGTCAGCTGGTCGTTGTACCACTCCTCGCACAGCCAGGCGACGGCGATCTCTATGCGCCGCCGCCAGTCCTCGAGGATGTACGTGTAGAGCATCTCGCGGATGGCGTCGCCGAGCGACATGCGCGGCCGGTCCAGCGCGTCTTCGGGCTTGATGCCGTTGCCGTCGCTGGTGTCCTCGAGGCCGGCCGTGCTGCGCGTCGCAAGGCGGGTGATGACGGTGAGCCAGGAATCGCGATCGTAGGAGCTCGCGGCGAGTCGGTTGATCCCGGCCTTCGGCTTCCGCAGAGCGCCGCCCTCCTTCAGGGCCGCCAATGGCCCAAAGACGCGCGATGCCGCGGCTTGGCTAAGCTTTGCCGCAATGTCGGGGTCAAGGGTAGGTGGAGGTGGAAGCTTGAACGGCCCGAGAGCCATGGCTGCACCAGGGTCGACGGCTTGCTCGATAGGCTCCTCGGGAGGGGCGTTGTCGAGCTTGTTGAGGATCTGCTCGGTGTCCTCGGCAGGGGTGAGGTCCGGCTCATAGTCGTCGTCTTCCTCGTCAACCCCTAGTGGAGCGGTCGCCGCGTTGATCACTGCCGGCTGTGCTGCCGCCGCCGCCGCCGCTCCTGCAGCATAAATTGAAGTAAGCCGATCGCGGATACCCTGCATCAAGTCAGTATCGCCACTCTTTCCGAAAGCAGATCTCCAGGGGACGTACGCCGACGGCCAGGTCTAGGACGTGCTGGTCCAGAGCGGCCAATGTCCTAACACTAATCTTGGCCGCAAGATTTGCCGGCAGCTGTGCGACGTCAAAGCCTTGTAGGCCGAGGTTGTTGGTGAGCGTAAATACAGCGGCCAGCGTATGCGGTCCCGGCCCCAGAGGTGGGATCGAGACCTGAGGAATACCACTCTCCATCCGTTGCCTTTTGGCGTCGCCAGCAGGGGCTCCCGCTTGGTCAGCGAGAGCTCTCTTCCGGCCTGCTTCGTCAAATATCTCGGCTCGTGATCGCATCAGCCTCTCGATGTACTGCTGGATGCGTCCGGCCATGGAATTGTTGGGATCCCTGATACACAATGTCAGCGAAGGTGCTTTGTGTAGGGGAGCCAGAAAACTTACCTCCTCAGGAGATGGGTCAAAAACATGCGAGTGGTCTTCTCCAGGGACTTTATGAACACCTTGGTCTTTGGTGTCATGGGCGAGTTGGCCAGCTTCAGGGGGTTAAAGTTGAGTACGGAGTTGAGGATGCGGTTTGATGTATTTGGTCGAGTCCGGACCAAGATGGAGAGGCAATTAAGCGTGGCATCAACGAGCAGAACATCGCTGTGGCAGCAGTTAGTTTTCAGTAGTCCTGGAACACCCACGCTTGGTGTATCCCACCTGCTGTTGTCCTGTAATATCCCGAGCATTCTGTCGAGTAGTCCAGTTGCCTCTGCCTCAAGTTGCCTGGGATCTAATAAAGGGTGGTTCGGGGGGATCGAAGCCAAGGAGATGTCGAGCCCGCCATACTGAGTGCCATGTGTCAGCTGTAGCTGCAACCTCAGAGAAAGGGTAACCAACCTTTTGCTCCATGCCATTTGATGTTGTCTGCGCCAGCACAACCCGTTGGGCGAACTTGATGCAGCTCAGCTTGACCGGTGCCGGTGCTCCATCCCAGATGTGTAATATCCTCGACTTGATGGCCGACATTTGTTCCCAGCTTTCGGTATGGTACGAGTTGTGAATTCTGCGCAAGTCTTCGTCAGCATTCTCCGTTTTTTTCAGCATCACAGCATCGAGGACGGTCAACATCGTTAGGTCACAAGAGCATCACCCTGAAGCAATATGGCATATGCAACAGAGCCTTCGTACCACCAAAGAAAGAAAATACTCACATCCACCTCAACGCAACCGGATAGGCACTCGCCGCAGCCGCAACACTAGCCTTGAGCACGATGGTGTCCTCCCCGGCGCCCTCCAACAACCCCCTGAGCGTGTCGAGCACCGCAACCGTAATGTTCTCCTTGTCGCGCATGGCCAAGACCGGGGTTGCGAGGGATTCGGCCAGGAACTCGGCGCCCCATCGTCGCAGCTCGACGGGGGCTGTCGGCCCGATGATGGGCAGCACGCCCTTGACGATGCGGTCGTAGTAGGTGGAATTCTCGAGCACCAGCTTGCGGGCGGCGTTGAGCTGCTCCAGCTGCTCGGCGACGGAGATCGCGCTGGAGGAGGACATGGCGGTTGTGTCGGCCGCCATGGTGTCTCACGTGCCCCCTTCTGGGCGAGCGGGGGGTACGTGGCGTGGTGTAGGATGGGTCGTAATGCGGATGACGGGATGCGGCAGGCAGAGAAGAGCAGTGAGGGGTCTACAGAGAGCACTGCCTGGTGTTGGGGTGCGCAAAGAGGTCAGGGCAAGGTAGTCTAGGTTGCGGTTCGATCAAGCCAGCGCACTGTCTCCCAGCTTTGCGTGCGGTGCCAGTGCCTTGGTTCCAAAGGTCCCAACGTGCTGATCAGTCCAGTGCTAACCAAATGTCGCGGCAGAACAGCAGTCACCCCAAGCACTCAGGGCTCCGATATCGACTATGGAAGCCCACAGTCCAGGCAGGTCATGCTGCGCGCCGCGAAGGTCGATGATGGTGGAGCAGCGAAACGGAAAAAAGTTCCAGTTGCGGTAGTGGTCGATGGCATCAATTCATCAATTCCATCGCCAGCAATGTTTGCGTGATGCCGTTCAACAGTCGTCAATCCCTCTCTTGTGGTCGTTCAGCAGATTCAATGGTCGTGGTCAAGTTTGGAAAGTGGATAGTTACCAGGCAGGAGTGAGGTTTGGGGTTGGGAGCCGGAAGCTTTGTTGCGCAGGCCTTGGAGCCCTGCAAGACGCGCTCAATGAACACCAGTGACGTGAAAGGAAACAGGGGGCCACAATGGGTGCACTGGCCATGCACGCTGTTTCCATGCGCCCAAACTCCTATTGGCCCGTGCTCGATAAGCCTATCAACAGCACAACCCACGCGGCAACATCCGATGCCCCGTCCATTTTCCGTGGTTGAAGGTCATCGTCACCCAAGCCAAATCCGCCGAGAGGTCAACTCTTCAATTCAGTAGCCATGGCGTAAGTCCACTACACCCCCTTCAGGCCGCCTCCCAAAGATTACCCCCTCTAACTTCCCCCTCTGTCACAGGTTCCAGCGCTCGACCTACTACGACGCCCGCCAGCGGCAGTCACCCGCCCTGATCCGGGCCCGGCGGCCCTACCTGGTCAAGAATGCCGTGGTCGGCCTCGCCATCTCCGCTTTTGCCATCTCTATCTGTACGGCGACCTTCTAGAGCTCTCCGGAGCTACGGACCTTCTGGAAGCGCTGTTGGCTGACCCAATGCTTCGTTCCAGATACCTACACACTCCGCGCGATCGGCCAAGACGAGTTTGATGATGTCAAGGTGCCCGATGTGCCCGCGAAGCCCGCCTCCGAGGGCGCGAAGAGGTGACGTGGTATGCTAGGAGCCGGTACGGAGGTAGTGGGGCGTTTGTTTGGCCCCGTGTATTTGTTCTGTGTAGGGGGTATGCACACCTACAATGGGAAGAAAGAAGATTTGAGCGGCAAGTGCAATGTACAGTACATGTACAGCTACGAGAATTACGGAGTTGGGGAATCCTGTTTTGATTCAAATGGCAATGCTGGCTTTCTACAGGGCCTTTGGCCCGGATAAGCCACTCGAACACATGAAGACACCTGGTATCTGCCAAGTCCTATACAACAAAACCCTACAAACCATCCTGCTGGACACTGAGGCCCTCCCTGACTGTACACATCCACGTCCACATACATGTCTCATCTACATAACATTAGACAACCCAAGTCCTCCCAACAGTATCCTTGCCAAACAAAAAGGAAAAGCAACTCCACGCATCTCGTATCGAGCATGCCAAAGCAGAAACGCTCCGCCGCCATTGTCCATGAATATCCCCAATGCCTGCCTCTAACTCCGCTGAAATCTGGCGATGATGACCGCTGGTCCTCCGAAGTGGGGATAACAAATAAAAAGAAAAAGGCAAAATGACAGCAGCATGCTATGAAGCAGAGATGGCCGGCTCTCGCCTTAGCGGCTCGGGCCCCAGCTTGGATGCCTGGAGCTTCTCAGGTACCACAGGGGAGAGTGTCTTCTGCACCTGTACGGGAGAGTCGCCGTTGAGAATGGTAGATGTGCTTGACGAGAATAAACCGCCGGGTTGGTTGGAGTGCCTCCGAGGTGGCGCTGAGGACGGGCCGGCATAGGCGGCTTGAAGGCTGTTCTCGCGATGCCCATGCTGGCGCTGTGCCTGGTGCGACGGATGGTTGGGGTTCGCCCACGGAGTTTGTTCGATGAACTGCTCTCCTGCAGCGCCGAGTCCCTGTACGAATGAAGAAAGGCCGCCCGGGTACTCCGGCCGGAAGGCAGGCAGATGGTTCGAAGTCTGCCTCGGCATTGGTTCGCGCGTGCTCTGACATGAGTGTTAGCTATGCCTGCAATTAGCGTAAACGGTGTGCGGTCCAGACTCACATGAATGGCCTCGAGATCAGCCTCGAGCTGCTCATCAGAAGCGCCATTGATGGACGGCGCCGCTGGGAAGCCAATGTGCTTGGCGAACCCAGAGAGCACCGAAACCTCCTTGTTGTATGACACGGCGTTTTTGACAGCCTGTGCCCTCGTGGCGGGGAACCGGATCCCATAATCCGGTATTGTGTTGGCGGCCCGCCGGCGCTCTTGTTGTATCTGGTACCACTCTTCGCCCAGCTCTGCCATTGTGCTATCCCGCAACTCACGCACAGCTTGATAAAACTGCGACATGATCTGGGCCCGCTCCGCGACTGCTCGGTGTCGGAGCACCGACATCTTGAGTTGCAACTCGAGATTGCTCTTCCTGGTCTTCTCGGCCCGTCGGTCCTCGAGGCACTGCAGCATGGCAAGATACTCGGGGTGCGTCGGGTTGTCGCTAGTGAGCATGGCCTCTTCCTCGTTGAGTTGTTCCAGCCGTTCCTGGTATAGACTGGGTTGCCGTTAGCAAAAGAGCCTTGGGCTTTTGGGTTTGAACAATGTCCTTACCGTTCTCGGAAACTGCTGAATTGTTTCTCAATGGCAACCAGCTCTTCCCAGGCCGCTTTTTTGCGTTCCACTATGTTCCAATTAGCATTTGTAAAGCTTGAAAGAGGAACCGCCAGCCGCGTACGCTCTTCTTCGTTTCGGTGTGCTGCCTCGGCTTCCTCGTCGATCTCGTCGGCGTGTTCGTCCTCGGCTTGTGGTGTAGGCACCTCGACGCTCTGCACATCGGCATCTTCAGGAGGTTCATCTGGCGCTTCTTCTTTGGCGCCGGCTTCTGCAGGGCTTTTGCTCTTGCGTTGCTTTGTCGGGCTGCGCTTCCCCTTCCTGAGCCTGGTGGGCATCGCCGCGTCCTCTTCGACCGCATCGGGGAGCTCCTCTTTCGCTTCGGTTGTAACCACCAGCTCCTCATCGTCTTCTTCAGCAGTGTGGCTACCGCTTTGCGGATTTGTTGAGAGCTCATCATCGTCAATCATGGCGATGTCGCGGGTGGACCCGCCGTCGGCGGCGCTAATCGAGCCGGTCCGCTTCTTCAGCGGCTGCTCGGATTCCGAGTTCTCGGCAACAGATGGACGCTTCCGCTTCCGAGAATCGGCCGAGTTTTTCCTTGGGTGGGAGGTTGGTGTTTCAGCGGAGCGAACAACCTGACTTTTCTTGGCCAGGGTGGGCGATCGTAGTCGACGCTCCTTGACCGAGTCGAGCTCGGGTTCGCTGGAGGGCAGCGACAGCTCGTCATCCTCCCCATCCTCTCCCTCAGAAGCCGAATTGCGACCGCTGGCCGCATCCCCGGCATCAATGTCCGCACGTAATTGTTGGTGGAGCTTGCTCGGGCTGCGCTCAAACACGCGATCTCGGCGGTCGGTAAATCGCCGGTTTACGGCGTCGCCAGCCGTGTTCACAATGTCGCGCGTCGCGCCATTCTTGGGAGGGGTGTCGTAGAGTCGCTCGGTCTCGGCCTCGGAATCATTGACGTCCAGCTCGGACAGCTTGCTGTCGTCGTCTGACTCGGAGGCGACGTCCGACTCTGGGTCGCTTCGGGCGCCGTTTTGGTTCGGGGTGTCGTGACCATCGCTGTGGTCGCGCAGGTCTAGATCCGCCTCGTCGCCATATCCGTCCTTGTCCTCGGGCTCGCTGAGGGGGCTCGAGACGTTGCTGGGGCTGTTGTCCAGCAAGGGCGGGGGCGGGCTCGAGGGTGCCAAAGGCGGCGCAGTATCACCTGTGGCCATCGTTGACCATGCGGTTGAGGGCAAGGCGAGCCGGAATACGGTGGCGCCAATGACGTCGTGGGTGGTTGTGGTCGAGAGAGGAGGGCCGCGCAAAATTGGACTCGATCGGTTCCGGGAGCGGGCAGCTTTGACGTCGCCAGCAGGTCGCGAGCGAGAATCGCAGAAATAAAGGGGAAATCTGTTGTGTAAAATAGAGCCAGTCGATGCAGGCGGGAAAGTAAAGCACACTTCCGCTGTCTGTTTCGCGGGAGACTGTGTGCCGAATGGATGGTGGGCAAAATGGGCGAGTTCGGTGGTGTCTTGACAAGGAGCTGGGGAGCGCCGCCCAGAGCAGCAGGAGGGAAGCACACACGGACGGAAGCGAGCTGCTTGGGACCCTTCGATTGCCTGCCCGCCTGCCCATTTCCTGCCGCCGTGCAGGGCGGTGAGGGGCGGCAGTCCCCGATAACAAGCGATAAGCGAATTTTCGGCATTTGTCCCCACATGCCGCCGATGCGCTGCGTGCAGGGAAAAGCAGTTGTAGATTTTCTGCCGCTGGGGTACCAAAACCGCGGAGAGAACTCGGGGACTTGAGCTTGCAACTTTTTCAATCTTGCTGTTTCTGGTCTTCTGCAGTTCTTCAGGACAGAACCTAGTTGCCAATCTAGCTTGCATTGTTTCTCCTCGTCCCATCCAAACCCCACTCCTTGCCTATTTCCCCCAAAGTCTAAGCTTCGAGCTTGCGCGTTTGAGCGCAGACACTCAGCAGCATGGCAAAAGAGTATGGATTACTCACCTATTGCCTCTGTCAGGGATTGATAGCTGACCTGCTTTTTCCAGTAAATCTGTCTTAGCTGTCAAGTCCAAGGCCATCGACCCCACCTTGGATGCTCTCTTCTCTCAGAGCGTGAGTCGCAGCACATCTGGAGCAAGCTGAGGAGAGCCAGTGCTGATGTTTTCTAGGCTGGGGCTATCAAGACACCTCCCAAATCCCGTTACGTCGAGTTGCTTCCTCAGAAGTCCAGGACGGCGCCCGAAGACGAGGAGGACGACGACGAAGATGAGGATGCTGCCGACGGCGAAGAACTCGAAGGCTCCGAAGAGGATTCTGGGGAAGAATCAGACGCTGCAGGTTCGGATGTCGAGTCGTCCGGCGAAGGCGAGTCTGAGGCCGGGGATGCCGACGATGTCATGAGCGTGGACGACGAGGCCGAAGCCGCAGCGGTTTTGGAGAAGGCTGCCTTACAAGGGGCGTCACAAGAAGACGGGCGGAAGCGGAAGAGGAAACAACGAGACGATGACGAGAACCTCGAATCCAAGTACTTTGAACGCCTGGCAAACGAAGAAGAGCCGACGGGAAAGCGCCGCAAAGGGGATGCGGCCGAGAACGGTGCAGCCTCGACGGCTCCCAAAGATGGCGAGAAGGACAGCGCTGAAAAGGAGGACGCCGACGAATCTGCGGACGACGTGCCCGTTCACGAGTCGCTCGCCGTGGACCCTGCCGTCTCTGAGCTTGAAAAAGCCAACCGCACCGTCTTCCTCAGCAACGTCTCGGTTGAAGCGATCACCTCTGGCAAGGCCAAGAAAATACTGCTGAACCACCTCGCTTCCGTTCTGGACAAGAAGGCGGATCCGCCTCAGAAAGTCCAGTCCATTCGGTTCCGGTCGACGGCCTTTGAGTCTGCAGGCATCCCGAAACGCGCGGCTTTCATCAAGAAAACCGTCTTGGAGGCGACCACCAGGTCCACCAATGCATATGCCGTCTATACCACGACTGCAGCGGCGCGGCTCGCAGTCAAACAACTCAACGGCACCACTGTGCTCGACCGCCATCTCCGTGTCGACAGCGTGGCTCACCCGGCGCCCGTCGACCACCGTCGTTGCGTCTTCGTCGGGAACCTCGGCTTCGTCGACGACGAGACCGTCTACAACACCAAAGTCAACGAGGAGGGCAAGGAAGTCACAGAAAAGCGCAAGCGGACCAAGACACCAATGGACGTTGAGGAAGGCCTCTGGCGCGTCTTCAACAAGGAAGGCGGCAAGGTCGAGAGCGTCCGTGTGGTGAGAGACGCTGCGACCCGCGTCGGCAAGGGCTTTGCCTACGTCCAGTTCTACGTCAGTACCCCGTCTTCTTTACCATCCCTTTTTTGAACCCTTGTCAACTAACCCCCCTCCCAGGACGGCAACTCGGTCGAATCCGCCATCCTCCTCAACGGCAAGAAGTTCCCCCCCATGCTCCCCCGCGAGCTGCGCGTCAGCCGCTGCAAGGCCCCGCACAAGACCGCCCGCGCGATGGAAGCCCGCGCGAGCAAGTCCGGGCCGTCGGACCGCAAGGGCGGCGACAGGCGCGACGGCAACAGCAAGCGGCCCGGGAGGAAGGGCGGCGAGGACAACGGCCGCTACGTGCCCAAGCCGACCGCCGAGTCCCAGACCATGGCCGGTCGCGCGAGCAAACTGCTCGGTCGGTTCGGCGGCGCGCAGCTCGTTGGCAAGCCCCGCGGCGGCGGCGGGAAGGATAACCAGAAGAGGCGGGAGCGGAAGGAGCGGTTCATGAACCGTGCCGGTGCCGGTGCCGGCGGCGGCGGTGGCGAGGGCGGTGAGAAGAGCGGGATCAAGGGCCCCGAGCAATTCGTCTTTGAGGGGCGGCGGGCGAGTGCCAAGGACGGCAAGCCCAAGGATCTCAAGTTCAAGACGAAGAGCAAGACTAAGGACCCGAGGCATAAGAAGAGAAAGAGCACGTTTGGGAAATGAGGGGTGAGAGGTTGATGTTGTACATAGCGGTGTTATGGGATGGAGTTGCAGAGTGTGTTAGACAAGGGGCGACAGATACCAGCTTTATCGACTCGTCAGCTCCTGATGTGGAATAAAGGGTTGACGTTCCTTGTAATCTACCAACAGCGCATGAGTTGATGAGTCCGGTAAGGTCAAGACCTCGACTCCCTTGTCGCAGACCGTTTTCCAGCACTTGAATACCTTTTGAAGCCAACCAAGGGAACGACTATTTCACTAACCCCCGTTCCTTGCATGGGCGAGCAAAACCCACACGAAACGGGTAGACTCATGTGCTCAAGACCCCTATCCACATTTTGCTATCTCTCAAAAGGGGCGCGGCCAAAAGCAGTAAGAACATTAGCTTGCTGCGGATATTATCTTCATAGACGCATAGAAAGCAGAAAAAGGTTCCATCAAATCATTTCTCTCCCCCAGCGGTATCCAGGGGAAGCGAGTCCCATACAGCTCTCTGAGATATAGACAACCCTCCCAGGGGGGAAACGCCCGACAAGACAGCGCAGCCTAGATCTCACAGAGCCCTGTCCCACACTCGTACTTCACACCGATCCGTAATTACATCACCGCATCACGGTACCAGCCGCTTAGTACTCCACCTCGCCCTCGTCGCCCGAGTACGTGGAGTCGGCAGCGACCTCCTCGTAGTCCTTCTCGAGGGCAGCCAGATCCTCGCGGGCCTCGCTGAACTCGCCCTCCTCCATGCCCTCGCCGACGTACCAGTGGACGAAGGCGCGCTTGCTGTACATGAGGTCGAACTTGTGGTCGAGACGCGACCAGGCCTCGGCGATGGCGGTGGTGTTGGACAGCATCGACACGGAGCGGTCGACGGCGGCGAGGCCGCCGTCGTCGGAGGGGATGGCGACGGGCTTCTGGTAGTTGATGCCGATCTTGAAACCGGTAGGGCACCACTCAACCAGGTTGAACGACGACTTGGCCTTGAGGGCCGCGACGGCGGCGCTGCAGTCGCGGTGGACGACGTCGCCACGGTACAGGAGCGCGACGGCCATGTACTTGCCCTTGCGGGGATCGCAGACAACCATCTGGTTGTTGGGCTCGAAGCCTGGGGACAAGTCAGCACAACTGCCGACACAAAACGGAGATTCACAGTTACGACTCACACTGGAAGGTCAGGTCGGAAACCTTAAAGCTCTCGTGAGAGCTCTTGGCAGCCGAAATGACAGGCGCATAGCTGATGAGCGGGTAGTGGATGCGGGGGTAGGGAACCAGGTTGGTCTGGAACTCGTTCAGATCGACGTTCAGGGCGCCGTCGAACCGCAGAGAAGAGGTGATGGAAGAGACGACCTGGGCAATCAGACGGTTGAGGTGCTCGTAGCTCGGCCGAGGAATGTCCAGATTCCGGCGGCAGATGTCATACACGGCCTCGTTGTCAACCAGGAAAGTGCAGTCCGAGTTCTCGATGGTGCTGTGGGTGGAGAGAACGGCGTTGTAGGGCTCGACAACGGCCGAAGACAGGCGCGGGGCCGGGTAGACGGTGAACTCGAGCTTGCACTTCTTGGCGTAGTCGGTCGACAAGCGCTCGAGAAGGAGGGCACCGAAACCGGAGCCAGTGCCACCGCCGAACGAGTGGAAGATCAGGAAGCCCTGAAGAGACTGGCAGTTGTCTATCGTCGCGTCAGAAATGCGACCTTCTTAGGCGTCGGGTCGGGGACTTGGCTCACCAGCGACACGGCGGATGCGGTCGATGACGCCGTCGATCATCTCCTTGCCGATGGTGTAGTGGCCACGAGCATAGTTGTTGGCAGCATCCTCCTTCCCGCTGATCAAAAGCTCAGGGTGGAAGAGCTGGCGGTAGTCGCCCGTGCGGATCTCGTCGATCGGCGAGGGGTCGAGATCGACGAAGATGGAGCGGGGGACGTATTTGCCGTTGCTCGTCTCGGTGAAGAAGGTCTCGAATGAACCAGCATCTCCAGTGTCAGCCTTAGGCTCAGCCAGCGGGCGGCCATCCATCCCGAGGCCATGCTCAAGCAGGTACCTGGTCACAATGGTTAGGATGGGAGGCGGCAACAAGGAAGAGCGGTGAGCACTCACAGCTCCCATGCGCTGTTGCCCAGCTGGGCACCAGCCTGGCCAATGTGAAGGTGAAGAACCTAATTGAAGCTGCGTCAGCTTCCAGCTTCGGAGGTCGTGAGATATGCCGTGGTGTTTCGTGAGGTTCCCCGCTAGAGCTTTCCCGAGGTCGAACTTGGGGGAGCTGGCCCGAGTCATGTATCCTGGCCACCAACTGGATGCATGTTCATATTGACTTGGTACCAGAGGTGGCAGGTAATCTTTCGTTGGAAGATATTGGGCAGCAGACTGGCGATCAAGCTGCCCACACCACCACCACCACCATCGAGGAGAACCCGGGGCGGTGGTGGAATGGTTTTGGGCGGTATCCGCAGCCAAAAGGGGCAGCAGCAGCGTGAAGCAAGAGCTGTGTGCGGATTTGGGGCGTCGACGGACAGCAAAGGGCAGCGGCAGTGTGCTCTTACCTCGCCTCTCATCTTGACGGTTTGTATGTGTCGGAAATAGAGGTACCGGCGGGAGTCGGAATCGAAGCGGAGCAGTGAGCGCACAGCGCAGCGGAGAGCAGCAAACAGACGGGAAAAGGAAATCGGCCGTGGAAATTTGCGGAGAGAGGTGAAGTTGTCTGTCGGGGCGTGGGGATTGTGGGTCGTTGTCGTGCAAGAGAGGGGCAGCTTTTCAGGGGTCTTGCCCGTCTGATCTTCGCATGTACTGATACTTGGCTGCTCCGCAAAATTGTGTGCAAGCCGAGGTTGCGGTACGGAAATTTCGGGCGACTTTGTTGTTGGACCCTCAACATTGCCTTCTTCACCGCTTGGTCCCCTGGCTGGGCCATGCATGCAGTCTTTGCGAATTGATAGGCGGTCTCCAGACGCACATGCAAGGAACAAGCCAGCGCTTCTGTCAAAACACCAAGCTTCTCTTTCTCACCAGATCACCGCTGGCACTTGAATGAACAGATCTACATGGAAATCGTCAAATTTTCAAATCAATTTGTTGAGTCTCGGCTTCGTAATTCTCAATTGATTCTCTTTCGTCGCACTCCCAATTGTCTCCAACACCCAACGTGCGACGGGGCACCTCTTGAGGTCTCGGGGATAAACAACCATTCTCAGCTGCTTCTCACTTGATGCAATGAGTCAATTGAGACCTTACTTAGTTTCATGGACAATTGATTCATGTCGGGAACCGGCTCAAGAGCGTTTACTCCCATTTAGGTTTCGCAAAACTGACGGCGTTGCTCCACAAGCGCTCTTCGTTTCCAGGGATCTGACATCGCTAGACTCTTCCGTCCATACTTCTGTACAACCTGAGAACCTCTGGGTTTACAATGAGCCGAATGGTGCTCTCAAATCCTCTGTTCTCCGTGACTACGCTTAGACTAGAAACAAGATTTAGGATCCGAGATCAGATCGCACATCAGAGCATCGAGGATACATGTCTGTGCCATCATTGTGTTGTTGCTCAAAGATGAAAACGGAAAAAAAAAAAAAAAAAAAAAAAAAAAATAGGAAAGATCCGCAAGTGAGAAAAGGGAAAGGCTGCAGAGCAAAGAGGAAAAGCTGAGGGCAGAACCGTATGTTTGGAAATGGGAGGCCCGGCGGGCAAACAACAAGATCAATATTGCGGACTCGACGAGAACTCGACTTGTG
>Ga0247823_10002371_pt1 | contig 15531 bp, 14 predicted proteins | sample 13C_PalmiticAcid_2_FD_192426 | JGI IMG/M metagenome (GOLD analysis project Ga0247823, IMG submission 192426) | Soil microbial communities from agricultural site in Penn Yan, New York, United States - 13C_PalmiticAcid_Day30 | ecosystem: Environmental > Terrestrial > Soil > Agricultural land...
GAAACGGAGGGCGCGCGGCGCAACCAGCCAAGGGCTCGGTCGTGCCGAACGCGCCACTGGCCTTCATGCAATTCGAGTGGATAACGCTCCCGTGTGGATCCGAACGGACCGGGGTTCTGCTGGATGATCTCGATGAAGTCGTCCCCGACCTGGCTCACGATGGCGACATGCCCGAAGCGGTTCAGCGCCCACGGCGCGAACACGATCAGGTCGTCCGCCAGCGGCCTGGAACCCGCGCCGTTGCGGTACTGGAGCAGCATGCGGTCCTTGTTCAGCTCGCCGTCCGCCACGGCCGGAGAGAAGAACTCCTTCGCATGGCCCATCGAGTTCGGCATCTTGTGGTTGAAGCGTTCGTAGTAATAGCGCTTGACGAACTCCACGCACTGGAACTTCAGGCCGAGGTTGTAGCCGTCCTCGGTGGTGCGGCGGCCGGAAGTGTTGTTGATGGCGCCGTTGTAGTAGACGGCCACGCCGTTCAGTTCATCGAGTGGCTCGCCGATCGTGTGGGCCGGGTTGACGTTGAAGCGTGTGGCGACGAAGTAGCCGGCCGCGACGAACGCGGTGAGCAGGAGCAGGACCTTGGCGGTGCGGGTCATCGGGTCAGCCGTGATGCCGTTGGAGGAAGGCCACTGCCACGCAGGCGGCCAGGAGACCCAGGACCACCCAGCGCAGCGCATGCGTCGGGATGAAACCGAACAGCCGCAGGTTGTGCGACTCGGCAACGTGCCAGCAGTTGGGACAGCGGACGTCCGGCCCCTTGCGTCCGAAGCCGTTGTAGCCGACGCGTGCCCCAAGGGACAACAGGGCCTTGCGGGTGGGGAAGCGGGCGGAACACTTCGGGCAGGTCTCGGTGGCGGGCATGGAAGTCCGGTGAGGGATTGGGGCGACACGGGATTGTCCTCGACCGGGCGACCTAGCCTGACGCGCCGGACTGGCTCCGAAAACCCCTGTTTTTCCAGCCGCCACCCCTGGGGAACACCGCCTAGACTGGAGCCGCTATCACCACCGGGTTCCAAGTGTTTTCCGACCTCGACGACAGCCAGTTCTTCGAACACGCTCCCGTGTCGCTGTGGCTCGAAGACTTCAGCGCGATCAAGGCGCTGTTCGATGCGTGGCGAGCCGCGGGCGTGTCGGATGTCGGAGCGCACTTTCGCGACCATCCCGCCGCGTTGGAGGCCTGTGTGGCGGCGATCCGCGTCCTCGCGGTCAATCGGCGCACCCTGCAGTTGTTCAAGGCCCGGGATCTCTCCCATCTGACGGCCAACCTCGACCAGGTGCTCCGCCCTGACATGCGCGAGGTCCACGCGCGCAACATGGCCGCTCTGTGGGCAGGCCACACCGAGTTCTCTGGCGAAGGCCCCAACTACACGCTGGAAGGCGAGCGCATCGACGTGCTGGTCAATGCCCGCATCGTGCCGGGCCATGAATCCGACTGGCGCCGCGTGATCGTGGCGCTGGAGGACATCAGCTCGCGCGTGCGGACCGAACATCGCCTGAAGCACAGCGAACACTACGCGCGCAGCCTCTTCGAACATTCCCCGATGTCGCTGTGGATCGAGGACTTCAGCGGCATCCGCAGCCTGTTCGAAGCGCAGCGCGCGGCCGGCGTGACCGACTTCCGCGCCTTCGTCGACGCCAACCCTGCCTTCGTGGTGGAGTGCACGCGCGCGATCCAGGTCGTGGACATCAACCAGGCGACCCTGCAGATGCATGGCGCGCGGGACAAGCGCGAAGTGCTGGACAACCTCGGGCTCATCTTCCGCGGCAAGATGCTGTCCCATTTCGCGGACCAGCTGGTCGAGCTGTGGGAGGGGCGCACCTCCATGCAGTGCGAGACGGTCAACTACACCCTCTCGGGGCAGGAGTTGAGCCTGCACCTCCAGGGCTCGGTCCTGCCGGGGCATGAGGAGACCTGGACACGGGTTCTGGTGTCGCTCACCGACATCACGGCGCGGAAGCAGGCCGAGGCCTACCTGCAATACGTCGGACGCCACGACCAGCTGACCAAGCTGGCCAATCGCGCCCATTTCGACGAGGCGCTGAAGCAGGCGCAGGAAGGCCCGTTCCCCGTCAGCATCATCATCGCGGACATGAACGGCCTGAAAGCGGTCAACGACAGCCTGGGGCATGCGGCCGGCGACGACCTGTTGCGCCGTGCGGGAGAGACGCTGAGAAAGGCCTTGGGCGAGGACCGCTGCATCGCGCGCATCGGCGGCGACGAGTTCGCCCTCCTGCTGAGGGGTGTCAACGAGGTGGAAGCACAAGCGGCGATCGATCGCATCGAGCGCATGGCCGGCCTCAACAACCAGTTCCACACGGGGCCGCGGCTCTCGTTCGCCATCGGGACCAGCACAGCCCTCGACGCGGCAACGCTCCTGCGGGCGCAACACCAGGCTGATGCCGCCATGTACACCGCCAAGCGTTCGCACTACCGGCAGTTGGGACTTGACCGGCGCGCGTGATTCGCGGCGGCGGTCCCTTCGAGGTGTGAGTGTCAAGAGGTTCTTGCGTTTGATGTGAGAGCTGGCGAGAGCTGGGTTAGGCCTCGCTTTTTGCGGTGATGAGCCTTAGTGCAGAAGGCAAGACCTGACGCCAAAGCGGCGCTTGGCGATCGAACCGAACTGATCACTCGCCTGCCACAATCGATGGCGAACGCACTCGATGTTGGTGATGTGCCGCAGCGGCCCGAACGGGATCACGAATCCGAACGGCCACGTGACTCGCGGCTGACTAACTGCAAGAGAATTTGGGCAATGACTGAACTGGTTCCAGAAAAAACTGCGTCAGCAGGCAATGCGCAGAGTTCGACGTTCTCGAGAAGCGTTTCAGCCCTGAATATCCTGATCACCGTTATCCCTGTGCTGACCGCTGGGCTCTATCTGATCGGCTTCACCTATCACCAGGGCTACCTCTACGGCTATGGCATCGAGGAGTCGCTCATGCCGTTGCCGAGCGACCGGGTGCTCCTGGCTGGTGTTTTCTCTCTGATCATCATGGGCCTGCCTGCCGGGGTCTATGCTTTGGCCGCATTGCTGACGTTGGCGTTGCTGGTGATATTCGCCGCGATCCTGGCCTCGACACATCGTGCGCGTCGCATGGGTTTGTGGATCAAGGCGCGGGCCCGCAAGTGGCGCAAGACGCCGAGTTCGACATCCGTTGCGGACAGGGCCCTCGACAAGGGGGCGATGTGGTATGCCTATGCGACGAGCGGCTTCTTCTTTCTGATTGGCGTAGGCACGATTGCCGCGCTGTCGGCGAAAAGCGGAAGAGAGCAGGCGCTGAATGAGATTGCAAAGTATTCGGCAGAGACCCCGACCGTGACCGTCTACTCGGGCCAGTTGACTGCTCCGTTCCAGGGGCGAATCGTCTACTGTGGGGAACGCTACTGTGCTTTCTGGTCGCCTACGGGCGCGGAGATCCTCCGCCACGAGGACATCAAGAGAATCGTGCCGAAGCTGCGATCCGGCACGGCCGCTACAAAGTAGTTGCCTCGGGCCCTGGCCGATAGCTGAGCCATGTCGAGACGTCCTCTTCGTTGATCCTCAAGTGCCGAGGTCAAGGGGCAAGGTCAGGTCTTGTTTTGGGCCCAATGAGCTTTGACATCGCCGTCCGGACTTCGGGGTCGTCGACCGCCTGAAGTGCCCAGGTCAGTAGTGCTTCTGCCTGGGTCTCTCCGTTCGCATGGCGGAGCACCTTCGCGACCAAGAGGATGTCTTCGGCCGTGAGCCCCCAACGCAAACGGGGCGTCTGCTTTCACAGACGCCCCGGCGTGTATCGGTGGTGGAGAGGAGGAGGATCGAACTCCCGACCTTCGCATTGCGAAGCTTCTCGCGCCGTCAAACGCCGTAATCATAGCCCGTCAAATCTCGCCACGATGATGAAATTTTGGGCATCATTGGTCGCATGCCGAAACGCTCACCGTATCGCCCCGAGGTCATAGCCTACTTGCGGAAGCGTCACCCCGAGGTCTTCGAACTGGCCCGCTCCGAGGTGAAAGCCATCGAGTCGGCTGTGCAGGCCGAAGAACGGGTGCGAGTAGCGGCGGGGCTCATGCCCTTCGAGCTTCACGCCGAACAGCTATGGGGCGGCCTCATGGCGAAGGCCCCGAAGGTGGTGTCGCTAGATGTGCGCGCAACGCGCGGAGCCCAGGCCAGTCACCAAAAGGACAACGCGGCAAGGTGGGCGGCCATCGGCCTGTATGGGCAGAAATACGCGTTCACACCCGTGTCCAAGGAGAAGGCGGCTGGGCTCATCCATGAGGAACTGTTTAGGAACTCGGACGGCAGCTACACCTACGAATTCGAGACGGTACGGAAATGGCTCCAGGGCTGGGACGCCGAGCGCTTCATGCCCTCCAAGGACGCCCTCTATTGGCGCAAATATGGAATGGCCCCCTACGAAGAAAGTTGTTTCAACGCGGGCGTTGTGCCTGATGAACGCGAGTTTCGGCGCTTGCTTGTGGCTTCGGATTACCGGGATGCCTGTTTCAACGCGGGCGTTGTGCCCGAAAGCATGGGCGAGGACGAGGGGGCGGACGAGGGCGCCTCGAACGGCTCGATTCACGACCCTTTCCGGTAGCGTGACAGGCTCACACGATGAGCCTACGAAGGGGGTGACGGCATTACGCATGCCAAACTCACGGGCGACAATTTCACGCCATGAGCCGCACCCGAACACGCCCCGGCAGACACGAGCGGACGCCACCGAATGCGCCAGCCCAGGAGCCGGTCCGTCAGCCCATCCAACCGTGTCAGAAGCGGCCGGAGCCTAGGGCGGCCATGGGGGTGCTCGACGGCCCACACCGAGCGCCTGACGGCCTCCAGGCTCATCCGTTGAGCCAGTGCGGCGCCACGATGACGGCATGACTGCCACCACCATCACGATGCCAACCGCCCCCTACGTGTGGCCCCCGATGCCGAAGGACCTTGCCCGGCGGTGCCCGTTCTGCGTGTACGTCATCGTCAAGCTGCCAACCGAGGGCGCGCGCCGGTTGAGTTGCGGCAACCCACGATGCCCACCGAGCAGCGGAGGCGAAACCGGATGTTGTTCGCAGTTCATGCGGGAGGTCGGCAGCGATGACGAGGTTTGATTGCTGTCTCACGATGGATCATTTCCGACGCAGCAGACGGCGGATGTTGCCCTGCGGATGTCTTTTGGGTCTGAAAACGCAGGAAACGCACGCTTTGCAGCGATTACCCGTCTTGCCTAATCCGCCAACCGGCGCTTATCATCATTGAGACGTTAAATAAAATCGAGGCGACCGTGGATAATCCATACATAAAGTCAATTAAAGCAACGGGAATACATGGTCAATTTAATATTGACGTCGAGTTGCTTCCCGGCTTGAATGTTCTGTACGGCATGAATGGGCGTGGCAAAACCACACTGCTTCATCTTATTGCCAATGTATTTGAGCTGGAGTTTGATAGATTCAAATACTTGCTTTTTGTTGGCATCGAAATTACCCTCTCAAATGGGTCTCTTCTCTCAATATTACCAGCTGAGAGCGCTGAGTCGCCCGTCCAAGTTGAACTCGATGGAAATCACGTCGCGTGGTATGACGAAAGCGAGCGGGGTGCCGCCGATCGAACAATGCTAAGGGAGACGCTGGGGAATCGACCGAACTATCTCCCTGCTTTCCGTTCGATTCTTGAGCGCGTCCGCACGGATGGACTGAATCAATCGCTTAGCGCTCAACAACAACCAGAATTTGAACGAATTCGAATTACTGAATCCCGCGTAAATAGACACACGGAGATTAGAAGTTCGCCGCGATACATTCGCGCCGATCCGGCTGCAGCTACCACGGCGCTTAAGACGGTGCAGTGTCGTCAGTGGTTCGGCAAGTTTGTGCCCATTGTCCGATATCCGTCGATCGTGGAAGTAGTCGAGCGTCTGGAAAGTGAATTCAGTAATGCAGAACTCGAGGTCGCTTCCCTTGAGCGATCAATGTTTACAGACTTTTTCATTGGCACAATTAAGGCGCTTCTGAATCCACAAGGTCACACAACAGAACAGGAGTTTGAGAATCTTCTTGGGCGAATCAAAGCCGCCGTTGATGTTGAGGAGGACGGCTACCTTGAGTACCAAGGCGAAAAAGCGGTACAACAATTGGTTGATGCGATTGATTCGGTGAAGACCCACGGAACTTCTGCTGGAGCCGCAGAGAAGCGAGTGCTCCAGTTGTACGCAACCATTCTAGAGCGGCGAAATTCTCAACGCACTCAAATATTTGCGCGAATTAGAAAATTCGAAGAAGCTATAAATAAATTCCTAGTGGATAAGACTCTGCACATTTCGGAGACAAGTCGCACGCCTTCGGAGCGGGGTAGGTTGCGGGGCATATATGTTGAATCTGAAAATCTTCATCGTTACGCCTTGACATCCTTGTCTTCCGGGGAGCGGCAAGTTCTCACAATGCTTTTCTCAGCTAGCCGGATGAGTTCTAGCTCCGGCATCTTTTTGGTCGATGAGCCAGAACTGTCGTTGCACGTCGACTGGCAACGGATCGTTTTGTCGGAACTCATCGCGCAAGCCGGCCAGCGCCAGATTATTGCCTGTACGCACTCCCCGGAGGTCGGCGCAGACCACGAAGCAGCGGTACAGATTTTCACGCCATCTCCTTACAGCGCCCACGGACCGAATCTTCACGATTCGGATGCATCCATTTTGGATGAATCCCTATGAGCGCCTATGATTTGAAGTCATATGCTCTTGCCTTGAAGCTGCGCTCCAAGAAAACAATTCTTGTAGAAGGGCCGTCAGACAAAAAGGTATTGTCCCGCATGCTGCTTGAGCGAGAACAAGTTCAAAAGAAGGCAAGGAATTGCGTAATCGACGACGTGGCGCTTTTAAGCCGAGAGCCAAAGCTTTCGAAGCTCGGAAATAGGGCTAGGGTGGAGGCTGTCGTTCAAACGCTGGAGGCCCAATGCCCCAATCTAAATTGGTTAATGGATAGGGAGTGGGAAGGGCTCGATTCTGCGGGGGCTCGCTATACCGAGAGTGGCGAAGGGAATGATCGAGGCTTCCGTACACGGGGGCATTCAATAGAAAACTATTGGTTTGAGAATCAGCCACTCAGTGGCTACATTAAGCAGTTGCATGGTCATGATTTGTCGGCGGATTTCTTCGGGGTTCTGGACCTAAGATTCCCCCAAATGCTGCTTACGGCAGCTGCCGTGTCATTGGTCGCGGGAGCGGAGAATATCATTTCATCAATGAACTCTCTGGTCAGTAGGCATCATTTTAGTTGGGATGGGTCGAATTATCACCCCGCTCCTCAGTTAAACATTGATGCCAAGTTGCGGCATATTGAAGTGGATATTGTTGCGAAAATTATCGAGCGGCAGCAAATTATTAATTCGAACTCTGATTCGCATGACGAGTTACGTTGGATATGTCACGGGCATATTGGGGAGCAAGTTTTGAGAGCTTGCGCGGCGCACTTGGCGGCCGAGTCGGGAGCGGAAGAAGGCGTTTGCGCCCAGATTGAGCGTGGACATCACGCGATCAAACTTCTTCACGACGCCGACTGGTTAGCGCGGGCGCCTGTCACGCAAATAAGCCCGCTCGATAAACTATTGGATTGGGGTAGTTCTAGCGCATAGTGCTCGGTGCCGGAAGCCCTTTTTGGGCTACCTTCGGTTGTAATAGGCTGGGCTGCTAGACAAATGCTCGCACGCTCTCCGGCACATTGCTCCACTCGACCTGTTCGCGAGTCTTGCGTGAAAAGAACGCGGGCCGCTGCCGGACGCCGTCGCCGATGGTGACGAACTCGACCCCGGCGGCTAGGCATGCAGCTGCGAACTTCATCCGGGTCACCATCGAGCGCTTGAACTTCGGCGGAGCCACCGGCACCTCGTCCCGCATTTCCTTTACGGCCTTTTGCACCTCTTCGGCAGTGGCGATCCGCTTGCGCAGAGCCGCATCCGTGAGGGTGTTGGGAGCAGACTGTGCCGGCGCTGGTGCAGCACCTGTCATGCCCTTGCGGACCCGCTCCCGGCGCGCCAGTTCATCCCTTGCGGCTCCCGTTTCAGCAGCTTGGCACCCCGCCAGGAATCCAGCGTGGAACAGGCGGTCACCTTCGCGGGTGTGCCCCTTCAGGAACTCATCGACAAACGCCCGTGCTTGTTCGCGGTCCATCGTTCACCTCGGTTTTCTGAAAGTTCAGGGGCACCAGCTCATCGAACTGCCGCACCCAATGCGTGACCCATGCCGCCACTGCCAGGGCCTCGTCAAGCTCTGCCAGTGCGGCGTCCGCGTCCTGGTAGTGGGATGACATGACGGGTGTCATTTCATGAAGCTCCCAACACTGCGACCTGCACGCCGTCCGGGTTCGTCTTGATCCATGCCGCTCGACCGTCCACGCGGAACGCGATGAGGTTCTGCTGCCACAGGCCCACCACGGCCCCGGCGGGCGTGGGCGCATCGTTCAGCTGGATCGAGGCATTCAGGCTGCGTGCAATGGTGACTTCGGTGGGCGCGAACACCAAAGAAGCCGGGTCGATCACAAGAGCCTTGCCGGGGTCCAGGGAACCCGACTGCAGGAACACCACGGTCGAGAGGTTCGAGCCGATGGCGCTGGACAGGCGGAGCATGTCGGCCGGGTGCGCCACGATCACCGGGGCATTCGGGGAGGCGGGCAACTTCTCCAGGGCCTGCGCGATGGTCTCCACCATCGAGGTGTCGAAGGCGGTTTCGGTGACGCCGTACCGCAGGCCCGCAGGGGCGGCAGAGGTCTTCGCGTCATCGCTCAGCAGCTTGGTGTCGAAGAGGAGTTGCGCCGCCACGACTGCCGCCCGAGACAGGGCCTCATCCCCACCCGCGACCGACAGCCGCACGAGGTCATCCGTCAGCACAAAAATCGTGCCGACCTTGCTGTACGTCAGCTTGTTTTCCGTGAGGCTGCCCGCCGTCGCCGGGATGAGTTGGCCCTCGGCCACCCAGGTCACGACGAATGAGTCCGGCGAGATTTCCACAACCCGGGTGTTCGCGGGCGCAATGAAGGACAGTTCCTCCAGACGGCCCAGCACGGTTTGCCCGAGGGCGGTTTCCTTCAGCGCGGCGGCGAAGTAATCGAGTTCCGAGGCCCACCCCACCTGCGATGTCGTTCCGGCCTGTGTGGCGGCGCGCGTCAGCCGGTCGGCAAGATCGATCTGCCGGGAAGCCTTCGCCACCTCGGCCGCGTCATGCAGCGAGCCCTCCACGGTGCTGCTGCGGGACTTGCCGGTCAAGCGAATGAACGAACCGAGGTTCTTGCGGTTTTCAATCCGGCGGGTGATGGTTTCCATGTCGTTTTCCTTGTGAAGAAAAGCCCCCGGGCCGACACCATGCCGATGCCGAGGAACAAGCGGGTTCAGGCGTAGTAGCTGGCCGGGGGGCTCAGCGCCTGCGGTGCATCGAGGTTCTGAAGGGGCGTCACGGTCTCGCGGGTTCGGTCAATGGGCCGAAGCGCCATCGTGCGAAGGAGCGCGACGTATGCGCGGTGCAGCGGCAGGTATCGCGGGTCACACGACACAGCACGCCCACCCCAGCCGACCACGAAGCCGCTTGCCTCGGCGAGCAGAGCCCGCAGGTTGACGAGTTCGCGCAGCAGGAAGAGGTCGGCCGTGGTCCAACGGTCCACCGGGCTTGCGGTGACGGCGGCGAGCCACCATTCCCGGATGTGGGTCCGGTACACCAGCGGGGCACGGAGGAACGTGGGCACATGCGCCTCACGCCGATCAACAGCACCCAGCCCACCCCCACACACCAGTTCGACCACGCGCATGTCGATCCCCTGTTCCACCAACGTTCCAACGTTATGTCAAACGTAGATTCTTGGCAAACGATCAGGGTTAACCCGTAGTCACTGGGGATCAAGGGAGGTCACGTCGAGGCTATTGGGGAACAGCCTCAGAGGCTTGGGCGGCGGTGGCAGGCCCCTCCGAACGAAAGTTTTCGACCACCCCCCCACCTTCGAAGCACCACCCGGCGGCCCGTCAACGGACCACGAGGTCACCAGAGGCTCTGGGAGGCTATGTAGCAGGCTCAAGACACCCATGGCACCCTGGCCGTGATCGCCTCACCAGCAGCCGTTTCGTGGCCTTCCTGAAGATTCGTGGAGCCGACCGGGGATCGGTCGTGAAGCAGCATCGAGTCGGCGGCGGGCATCAGGCCCCTGTCCGGTCGTCGCCCTCGGTCGGCGTGCGTGAACGCTTTGCCCCGTGGCACCCGATGAGAGGCAATGACCAGGGAGGAGACTTCCTCAAACTGAGGAAGTGCGGCGCGCCAAGCGGGGGCGGCCTTGAGGTCTGCTCAAAACTGAGCACACGCCTGAGCGGTGGACCGTCTCCTCAAAACTGAGGACACCCCTGAGCCAGACCAGCACCAGCGGGAGCCGTTGACCGTCTCCCCAATTTAGGGGACACCCCTTTGGCTGTTCACCAGGACATCATTAACCAACGATAAAGCGGCGGCACGATATAAGAGAAAAGTGGAAGAGGAAGCGCCAGCCTCTCCCTTTCCATTTTATTTGCACATATATATATCTATCTCTCTTTAACTCTCTATGTTTCTTACTCGAATAATATATATGCTTGTATATGTATAGGTTGTATGTGTAGTGTTTGTTGTGTGTGTTCAGTGTGTTCAGTGTGTTCAGTGTGTTGTGTGTGTTGTGTGTGTTCGTCGTGCTGAGGGGGGTAAACACACAAACACACATGCACGCAGCAGAGATGCGAGACGAAGCACACAAACACACCCGAACACACACCCGAACACACAGTCTCTTTTGGGTCCGTTTTCATAGGTCAAGCAGGGCCGAACACACAAACACACACGACACACAGCGCCCCCGCGAATTCAAGCGAAACACACAAAAAAGGCCGAAACACACACAACACACAGCCCGAACACACACCCCGAACGGCCTTTTCACCGGGCAGGCGAACACACAGCGTGTGCTCCGTCATGTATGTGTTTGGCGCGTTGTGGATGGTCGTCCGCCTTAGAGGATCTGCCGCAGGCGGATTTCGGACATCACGGAGCCTGTTGCGCCGGGGCATGGAGAGGGGTGATTGCGCGCCGTGCGGCGTACGGGGGAGATTCTGGCGACGTTGGAGCGTGCGCCTACGGCATCGGGTGGGGATACGGCAGCGGGTGGGCGCGGAGCCCAGCCGGTCAACAGCCCTTATGCACACGCACTCAAAGCACACCGCATCCCCATCCGCGAGGCGAACGATATGCAAGCCGTGGCCCGCGTGCCCGCTGCTGAATTCGAAGCCGCTTAGGGTGACGCTGAAAACGACTATTTCTCATTGGTCTAAAGGGGTGTTTCTGGAAACGAGACCCTAATATCCACCCGCAGAGCGGTCGGCCTACCGGGTCTTATTGCGGCGCTACAGGGGATGGCGGGACAAGCGTCCAGGCGCCGCGCTTCTGTGGCACTGCAAGGCCCCGAGTTCGCAGCGTGTTCAGCACATTACCCACGTGGTTCGGTTTAATGCCCGAGACCTTCGAAATATCGGCCCGCGTCATGGGCTCCGAGCTTGCACCCAGAATATCGAGTATGATTTTCTGATTGCCGGTCAGCGCGGAAAAACTCGCATGCTCGGATTCATCGAGGTGCCACCCGCCATCCCGGCGAATGAGGTGAAACCGGCTTTCTTCCTCGGCCCACATGCGTCCACCACAGGCCAGAATAAAGCCTTTATCCTCCATTAATACCATGAAATTATCTATCGCTGCGGAAACGCCGTGCGTGCCGGATATATTGGCGATGGGGTCGGAGTTCTTCACCTTGGTGGTATGGTGGAGCACCACGATACTCAATCCGGGAATATGTTTTGCCAAACTGGACAGAATCGTCAAGGCTTCATAATCCTGCGCGAACTGATTCACGGGGCCTTTTTGCGGCGACCTGAAACTCGACAGAGAATCAATCAAGAGTAATTGACGCGTTCCGGCGGGGATATTTTCCAATATCTCGCGGAGGTGGGAAACCCCCTCAGGACCTCGGGCCAATTCGAAAATAAAAGTAATGTCGTTTGATTCGTCGTCAAGATCGGATAAATCCAAACCCGACAGTTTCGTTTTCATCAGCGGCGCGCTCTCTTCCAGGCTCAGGAAGATCACCCGGGACCGCTCGCATCGTCGCCCGAGAAAATTCCCGCCTGAGGCAGCGGCCAGGGTCAATTGCCGCATGAGCGTGGTTTTGCCGATCTTCGGCGGCCCCGCGAGCATCAGCAACCCTTCGGGAATGAATGGAAAACAGAGATATTCAATATCTGGCATGCCGCTACCCATTAATTCAGCCAATGAATAACTCGACTTCAGTTTGGCGATTGTATCGTTTGCCGGGTCGGGTGCAATATAACCGTTTAACTCCCCGAATGATGGGGAATCATTGCTGTGGTTATTGGTTTTCGGCATGCAGAAACCTCGCGTGAAACTGTTCCCCGTTGAGGTCGTCCAGCCCTTGGCGCAGACCATCCCGCCCGGCCCTTCGCAGCACGTCGTTCAGGTCGTCGTCCGGCATGGGGGAAATCAGGTATCGCACCTCCGCCCCAGCCTCACGCCAGCGGCTCCCGAGGGCGTGTGCAGAGCGCAGTCCGGCGCGGTCGTGATCCACGGCGATGCTCAGGCGCGACACGCCCGGCAGCACGGGCACCACGGAAAGGTTTCCGGCATCCACTGCGGCCCAGGCGGCCCCGGTCAGCAGCGAGAGCGAAAGCGCCGTTTCGATGCCTTCACCGACCGCGAGGGCACCATGCAGTTCACCATCCGGCCAGAGGCGGCACACACCGCGCTTCGGCAGCCTCTTCCAGTATTTCCGCCGTGGGCCATTGAGCTTGCCGGACACGTCGATCCACGTGGTGTGCAGACTCGTGGGCGCGCCCGTGAGCGGGTCGGTGATGAGAGCCAGCAGCGCGGGGCCAATGAAACCGGTTCCAAAGTCCCGCATCCGAGGGTGCCATTTGAGGTGAGACCCGGGAGGCGGCAGAGGGCAGCCACGAGCGCGCAGGTACTCGGCCGCAGGCGTGTCCGGGGTGATCGGCCGTGATGCTCCCCAGCAGGCCGCTGGGACCGGGGGAAGCCCCGAGGGTGCCCCGAGCAGCGTTGAAGGCGTGGCGAGCTTCCTGGGGGTCGTGGCGAGCCTCGAAGGGGGGCCGAGACGTTGGCCGCTGGGGAAGGCGTACCCACTCACCCCGCACGCATGGCACGTCCACACCAGAAGGCCGTTGTCTTCCACCAGCACGGACAAGCACATGCCCCGTTCAGACCCGCGTTCCCGGATGATGCATTTGATGTGGTGCTGTCGTTTTCCCGGAGGTAATTCGACGTTGGCCACATATTCAATATGGCGGTCTTTACTCATGGCGTTCCTCGATTATTCGAGAATATTGTTCGCACGATATTAAGTTTGCCGGGAAGCAGGTTTCTGCCTGTTTTAGCCGATCCGCATATTCTCGAATTCGCGTTCTTTGGCGATGAAATTGGCCGACAGCTTCGCGTTGCCAATATCGATCACTGCGATTTCGAACTCGGGCAGAACCGCGCAAACCCGGCCGGTAATCATGGTGATGGCCCGGCGGTTAATAAGTTCGGCACGGTTTTCATCCACAAACCAGCGGAGGCCGGAATCAGAGGAAAAGGGGAATTTGTCCCTGGTTTTCGAGCGCCAGCCGTTCGGCCCATACAGCGGCATTACTCGGGTCGGAGGGGTTGTTGATTCCGGGGGCGCGCTGCCATACCGGATATCGGGTGGATGCTGGTTCGTCGTTGCTTCGTGCATGTGAGATTCCTTGAAGAGTGGCGCGGTTTCCAGACCGTGGACGTACTTTGCCGGTATGCAGCGGCCTTCGCCATACCTGTGCTAAGTCTTGTTTTGACAGAAACACGCTAAGCAGACGCCACCCCCTCCCGAAGGGTCGGATCAGGCAGAAAAAAAGGCGACCAGTTACGGCCGCCTCGGGGTTGTTGATGCTGTGGTGTCAGCGCAACTTACTCAGGGAAGATTCTCGAAATACTCGCGCCTTCGCGTGCGGCTGGACCCGGCTGTAGCGGGCGACCATCGTCAGGGTGCGGTGCCCCAGGAGCGCGGCGATTTCCGATTCACTGCGCCCGTCGTTGGCGAAGGATGTGCCAGCCGTGTGCCGCAGGTCGTGGAACCGCGTGTTGCTGGTGAGCCCGGCGCGCTTCAAGAGTGCTTTGTATGAGGACGAGGGTTTGATTGGCTGGCCGGGCTTGCGGGGGCTGGGGAACAGCCAATCATCCGGGCCGGGGACGCCCCAGCGCTTGATTTCCTTGACCACGATGTCCGACAGCGGCATCACCTTCGGGTCGCCGTTCTTCGTGTTCTCGGCGAGGGCACTGGGATCATCCACCTCCAGGCGCAAGTGCCTGCCCTTGAGGCGGCAGAGTTCGCCCATGCGTGCGCCCGTGGTGAGCGCCATCAACACGAAGAGGTAGAGCCGGTTCCAGGGTGCTGTGCGGGCGTAGGCGAGCAGCCGCTCCACCTCGGCGGTGGACAACGAGCGGTCCGGCAACTGTGCGGCATTGAAGCCGCGCCCCTTGATTTCGGCGGTGGGGTTGTGGTGTCCGGCGGGCAGCAGGGCGTTTTGCTTGGCGTAGGTGAACACGGCCGAGAGCACCACTTTGGCCCGGTTCACGGTGGAGGCGGCGCGCTTGCCGAACTCGCGGTACTGCGGGCCAGTGGAGGTCCGGAACGCTCGGCGCACGGGCTGTTCGGCGTACATCGCGAGGACTTCGGCCACCTCGTCAGGCGTCACCTCGTCCATGTAGTGGTCCCCGAGCATGTCCGACCACATACGCAGCGGCGCGGCGCGGCCCGGGTCCGTTTCCATCGCCTCGGCGCTGATGACGTACTGCCGGATCACTTCGCCCAGGGTGTGGCGGCGTTGACGCTTGTGTGCCTTGGCGGTGAGCCGGGCGGCGAGGCCGGAGGCGTTCATGCCCGGGGCGGGCGATGGCCGGTCGAGGAGGGGGGTGGACGACAAAGAACCCGGGCCGCGCGAGGCGGCCGGGTCGATGTTGCCGTGAGTGCTGGAACACCCTTGGCTGTGGATAACTGTCATGGTTTTCGGCTCCATCAGATTTGTAACAGCCCCGATGCGACCATCGCATTCGGTGACTTGTCTGACGGCCCGGAAACCCGCGCCAATACTATCGGTGGTGGAGAGGAGGAGGATCGAACTCCCGACCTTCGCATTGCGAACGCGACGCTCTCCCAGCTGAGCTACCCCCCCGCGCCGGGAAGTTTAGCGCATTTTCAGGACGGGATCAGGCGCCACCATTCCGACCGTGCTTCGGTGCCCTCGACGGCGCCTTCCTCCACCCAACCGAGCAGCAGGCCTTTGGTGCCGGTGTCGGTGCTGGCCAGGTCGAGGAGGTGTTGCGGGTTCTCCGCGATGAGGAAACGGGCGTCGCCCTGCCATGCGAGGTGCTGGCTCAGGGCGGCGAGCATCTGGCTGGGCTGGCTCTGCAGGAACGTGAAGGGCATGGGCTGGCCGGTGCGGCACTGGTCGAGGG
>Ga0247823_10002374_pt1 | contig 15527 bp, 18 predicted proteins | sample 13C_PalmiticAcid_2_FD_192426 | JGI IMG/M metagenome (GOLD analysis project Ga0247823, IMG submission 192426) | Soil microbial communities from agricultural site in Penn Yan, New York, United States - 13C_PalmiticAcid_Day30 | ecosystem: Environmental > Terrestrial > Soil > Agricultural land...
TCTGGATCATGAATGGGAATCCGCACCCCCTGACGCTCCCCGGCTTCGATGACTGCCCGGTCGACATTTGGACGGCCCCGGACAATGGCATTGTCGATCGCCTGTGTCGCGCGTTGGCCAGTCTGCGTCTGGAGCAATGCGTTTACCGCACGGGGCGCTTGCGAAAGCGCGCCACCCGCTACGCCGCCAATGGTCGCACCGAGAAGAGCATTTTGGACCGAGCCGGCCCCTCCCTCGCCTTCACCAAAGCCCGCTGCACCGCCGAGAGCCGCGCCCTGTCGAACGAATTGCCCAACATTTTCTGCACGACCAAGCACACCCGCAGGAGCCAGAAGTCCGCCAGCGATTTCAGGGGCGATGCCCACCGATTCCCGGCTTATCTCTTGCGCGCGGCGCTCAAGATCGCGTTCGTTCGCATATCCCTCGCTGGCGCTTTCGCCGCGAAGAAGGGCGCTCAGGCCGCCGCCAAGACCGGCGATTTCATCTGAAAAACCGAGCGAGACGCCGCGGTAAAGGCCTGCGTCGCCACCTTCGGCGTAGTCCATGCCTGTCGAGGTGAGGCCGCCCTGATCGCGAAGCTGTGCGTCCAGTTCCTCTTTGCGTCGCGCGTCCTGCTCAGTGTAGTTCGGCTGTGTGCCAAAGCGGTCGCCCGAACGCACCGCTTCGAAAAACTGCTCGTCACCGGTAGCAGCGCCACCCTCGATGCCGAGAGACTGGTAAAACGCGTTTAGCTGCTGCGGGCCGAAATTCTTGTTCCCAGCATTCGCGCGCAAGAACGCGTCGAGCGCCGCCTGCTGATCGCCTGTCAACCGCCCTGCGGCGACCTGATCAGACTGCGTACCCGGAAGGTCCATGCCGAACGCGATTTCGTCTGGGTTCGGGCGAGGGGAGCCGGGAGCGCCCGGTTCATTCGTACGCGAGCCGGGGATAGCTGGAGCGGCCCCATCTGCGTATCGCCCGATTTTGTTCTTGCGGTCATACTGGTCGAACAACGAAACATAGGGGTCAGCCTCATGGTCACCGACGATCTCATACGGGTCGAAACCGTTTCGCTTGGCCAGTTCCTCAAACTGCTTTCGCGTCTGGTTGTACTGCTTAACGCGAGAGACGTTCGAATTTATGATTTCCCGACGAAGCCGCTGGCGGGCCTTCGGGGACAGGTTGCCGCCGTCATCCATGCCGAACTCTTTTTTCGCCTGCGCGACGAGCGAGTTAAAGCGGGCGTCGCCGCCCTGAGCCATGCCTACTTCGGCCTCGCGGACAACCGACGTCGGATCTAGGGCTTTCACATAGTCATAGATCAGCGCCGTATCGCCGCTGCCGTCATCTCCGCGCTTGAGTGCGGACGCAAGGGACTGGATCGACTGGCGATAGTCCTTTACCGCTGGCAGCGCGTTGTAGTCAGATCGAAGCTTGTCGCGCTGCGTGAAGCCAGTGTTGCTGCGGTCATCGTTGAATTTCTGGACCTGCAGCCCTTGGTCCTGCTCGGCGCGGCCTTCCGCCCGCTGGTCCTGCTGAACCTTGTACGGGTCAGGGGCTTTCGGCCGTCCCATGATGACGCCCGGTGCGGCAGGCTGCTGGATCGGGCGCGGAGCAGGTTGCCCGCCGCCGTTCAACTGCGCCAGCAATGCCGGGTCGGTGACTTTCTGCATTATCGATTGCCCCCGTACATCTTGGCTTGGTCGTCGTGCAGACGTTCAGCGTATGCTGTCGCCTCATCGGGTGTCTTGAAGATGCCCAAATGCCGTCCCGTCTTGTAATATTGGTCGATAGCTTCTTGATCGGACATGATGCGCCCGTCCTCGCTCACCGTAGGAATAAGAACTTCACCCTGATCGGTGCCGAATGACATGCTGCGGACGGTGCTGATGCTGCCGTCGCCGTTGCGAACAATCGGGCGCGCCTTTAGATCGATGTTCCCAGCCTCTATCGGCTCGGGAAAGCCGTCCGCCCCTTGCGAGGCGGCACCTCCAGCTTCATACCATTCGCCGCCACGCTGGACGTATGTCTTGCCGCCGATCTGCTTGCCGACCTGAATGCCTTGCTGCTGCATCCACTGGCGGGCAGCAGCACGACCATTCGGCCCCTGCGAAGCTTCGATAACCGCCAGATCCTCGGGCGAGATGATCTTGCTTTGCATACCGCGCTGAATGATTGGGGCGACTTGATCTTCGCCGGGCTCCGGACCACCTTGCGCCGCCGGCTGGCCACCTGCTCCGACCTGTGCCAGTGCAGCCGGGTCGCGGGTGTTGACGAGCATGCCGCCCTCAGGGACGACCTGATAGCGCGGCTGCTGCTGCTCGATAAGCTCCTTGGCCTGCCCCGCCTGCGCGATCACAGACTGGCGAAGGTCGAAGCGCCCGCGGTATTTGTTCAGCTCGGGATCAGCCTGTGCGAGCTGGCCAACGATATCGTCCCACTCTTCGGGCGTGTCAGCCAGCAAGGCGAGCTGGCCCATCGTGTCGATGCCCTGCTTGAATTGCTCCTGACCGCGCTTGTCCAGTTTCAGGTAATCGTCGATGTTGAAGCCCGCGAGCTGCTCGAGCGCCTGCGGGTCGCCCCTCACCGCCCCCTGACGTGCTGCGGCCTCAGCGGCCGCCTGTTGCGATTGCCGTTGCTGCACGCTGATCTGATAGGCCGCGCGCGGGCCATACTGCGCCAATGCGTTCACGACGCCGGGGTCGTTCGGGTTGGCGATCAAGCCCCGGTAGGCGTCATCAACCGCCCGCTCGCGGCGCTGCTGCTGCGCTTGCTGGACACCGGCATTGAACGCCCCGCCGATGTCGAAGCTTTGCAGGGCGTTCCAATTAATCTGGGTCATTTTGAAGCTCCGCGATGCGTTCCTCGATAGCCTTGCTGCTGTCCGCCCAACCGGGGCGGTTCTTTCTGGCAGCCAGCTTCCGTTTCAGGGAGGTCAATTCCTCTTTATGCTCGTCGGTCATCCGAAGCTGCTACCGAAGATCGAGCCGACGCCCCCGGCGATGCCCTGCCACATCTGACCTGTCGCGTTGCCCTTCGCGATGGCCGCATTCGCAAGAGCAGAGGCCCCGCTGTTGTTGTTCGCGGTCGTTTGGTTGACGAAGTTGGTCGAGACGCCGGCCTGAGCCCCGGCAGCGGACAGGCCGACGCCCTGCTGCGCCATCAGCGCGTTCAGGTAATTGCCGAACTCCCCGCTGGCGATGTTCTGGCCATAGCTGAGCGCTGCCTTTGCCGCCGCCCCTGACTGGCCTACGCCGCGGCTGGCGAAACTGTTATCAAGCGCGCGCGCCCCTTCCCCGACGCGGAACTGATAGCCCGTCGAGTTGCGGTAGTTGTCGAAAGCGTTTTGATACTGCTGCTGTTGATTTTGCGGCGCGGCCTGTGTCGTGACGTTCGCTGCGGCGTATTGCGGCTGCGGGGCGTACTGGTTGCCATCGCTGAACGAGAGGCCATTGATCGGCTCGCCCCCATACATGCCGCCTTGTCCCCACGTGCTGTTGCCGGGGGCCATGTAGCCGCCGGTGGGGGTGGCGCCGTATTGCTGTTGCGTCTTCGGCTGGGGACCTACCTGCGGAGCGGGGCCGCCAAGGCCGAGCAATGCGTTGATTGCGCCGGTTGCCTGAGTGCCGGTGCCAACGAACGGCGAAAGGGTCTGCTTGTTCTCGCCGTAAATCTCGCGGGCCAAGGCATTGTTGGCGGCCGTGTTGTCCGTGGCGGCCTGAGCAGCCGTGTTCGCGGCCTTCTTCTGGGCCTTGCTGCCAAGGATCGCGCCGCCGATGGTCGCGCCAGCCCCGATAACTGCTGCTATAGGCATAAATTCTCCATCACGAATAGCTCGCAGTCGCCTTCCGGGGTCGCCATGATCCCGTGCGAAACAAGCCCGAGTTGTCGTTGAAACCAGCGGACGTTCCTCATGTGGACCGGCGTTGGCCCCCAGATCATCCGCGCTCCGTATTTCGGCATTTCTGCCAGCATCGCCTTGCCGACACCGATCGCTTCCCGACCGCGCGAGGTGAAATGCAAATGCCCCTCGAAAACCCCCGGTCCGCGCCAAGCGAAGACAGCCAGGTCACGCCCATTGGACAGAAAGACGTTGCGCCGATCCTCGACCAGCGCCGTCAAATCATGCTCTTCGTAGATCCTGTTCGCGTCTGCCGGGTCGGTGACCCGATAAATCACTCGATTGGCCCGTCGCCAACGCGCTCGGGGCGGACATATCCCGGCGGCGTCGTCCCGTTGCCCTCGCTCGGAGGCGAACCTACTTGCGGGATCGTCACGCCCCCGACAACATGCGTATCGCCGGTCTGCGTTACCTCTGCGGTCGTGCCTTGATAGGCAACCGCACCCCCTGCCCGCGCTGCGTCCATGTAGAAGACCCGGACGAATGCCCCCGGAGCAAACCCGCCGACAGACCCCGCATCGACAGATACGGTTACTTCCGCGGTTCCCGTCGTGTAAATTCGGCTGTGCGCCGAGATCGTGACAACCCCGTCGCTGGTTGCAGACAGAAGGCCGTCAACGGGCTCCGTGCGACTGGATTGCAAGCTCACCCCTGCATTGAGTGTGGCGACCCCCTGATTTGCTTGCGCTGCGTCCGCCTGAGCCTGTTGAAGTGCGGTGACGATGGTCGTCAGAAACTCGATTTGCTGCCCTTGCGCCCTGAAAGCCGCTTCAACCGCCTCTGCGTTCTTCTGCCAAAGCGCCTGGAACTGCATCGACGGGCCGTCAGCCCCGCCAATCGGGACCGCGCGCTGCAACCGATCAAGGCGAACCGTCTCTCCTGATATCCCGACCTCGAACGAGGGGCCGATGGCAATGCTTCCCCCGGCATAGACAAGAGCGGCAGCGGCGAACACGAACCGGATGGGCTCAAGATGAATGTCGGCTCCGGCATATCGCAACTGCGCCGGGGCGAACGGGAAGCTAGGCATTGGTGAACACTACCCCGGCGGGGATCGTGAACGGCTGACCATCGGGAAGCGTGTAGGACGCCCCATAATCCAGCCAGCCGATCAGCTCGTCATTCGCCGCGGTGTCGTTGTAATAGTTGATGTAGCGGAAAGGCCCGATAGTGCCGCCGGCTGCGGTGATCGCAGCGGTTCCCGATACGAGGCTATAGGTACCGCCTGCCTGTGCCGATGAAGTGACCGGGATCGTCACCCCGCCCGCCGAATAGCCGTTGCCCGCCGATATCTCGGTCAAATCCGCCTTTACGCCGTCCGCCGCATTGGGGGCGACGTTGGAGAGCAGCGCCTTGATCGTGTCAGCGCCAAGATTGTGGACGCCGTTGTGAACGTCCGCCTTGAACGGGTTATAATGCTGGAACGTAGCCATTTATCGCGACCTCCCGCCGCCACTCGCATTTGCTTCGATTGAGGAAAGCCGGAAACTGACAGGTGCCGTCATGCGGAAATCGAACAGCATCCCCGGATCGTCGAACATGCCCAAAGCGCGGAACTCGACCCGTTCACGGTAAGAGCCCTGCTCCCCAAGACTGACCGCCTCCCAATCGCTCCACTCGTTGCCAGCGTCGCGACTGTCGCGCATCTCGATCAGGGGCGCTTCATATTCGCCTGTCAGAAACCCCGACGTCCCGACCTCTGCCGTCAGGCGCAGATTGTCGATGATCGCCACGCCCTCAAGACGCGAGCCCGCGCGAAAGCGACGCTCGAACACCCCGCCAGCATCAATATAGCCGTCCAGCGACCAGATCGTCCCGTCCGTGTCATCGCCAAGCCCCGGCCCTGCCCGCCAGTTGGTCAACCCGTAGCTCTGCCGCTCGGACCATTCCTGCGTCGTGACATCGAGGCACATCGTGTTTTCGTCGTGGCGCTGGGCAAGGAACTTGTGACGCTCGTCCTCGAACAGCCACAGCCGATGCGACCGGGATGCACGCGAACGCTCGACAATGCCGTCATCGGAAACAGCCTTCGGGACATCGCCGTTGCGATAGGTGATGGCGTCGCGGCCGATCCAGTAGAAAGTATTATCAACGACCTGAGCGCAGCCTGTGGCAATAACGCCCTGCTCGAAGACGCGCTGTTGGATCGGTGCGTAGGGTAGATCCGCGTCCCCAGTCGCGCCCCAAAACTCTATGCTCTCGGTTCCGAGGAAAACCAGCGTCCCGTCAAGCACAAGGACGTCAAGCAACGCATCAGGCTCATTCTCCGCCGTGGCGAAGTCGAGCGGGTCAACCGAACGCCCATCACCGACCGCCGAGAAATACCAAAGCCCGGTCCCGCCGCGAAGGTAGATGAAATACCCCGCTGTCCACGCCACCATCGTAACGTCGGCGCCGTCAGGGAACGGGATGGCCTGAAAATCCGTGCCGTCGTAGCTGTAGGCCGCCTTTCCGCAGCCGCAGATGACCTCCGTGTCCGATGCGACGATATAGGCGACGCCGCTGCCGTGAATATGGCCGATCAAGGTGGAATTGCGGTAGAAGGCATTGCCGCTGATGACGAAGCGGTCGCCGCCGAAAACGCCGTCCTTTTGCAGCCGTGCGCGGATCGGGCCTGCCCCAACCACCGCAACCGACTTGAGCGCCTTGTGCGACTGCATGACCACGCCGTCTGCGCTCGACTGCTCCACGAACATGTTGATGACGGGAAGCTCGGGGAGGTTGCCGCGGCGGCGGGTGTAGGCGCCTTTGCCGTAATCTAGCGCGGGCATTGGTAGTCCAGCGTGTAAGACGCAGGGCGGTCATGATCGAGCAGGCGGCGGCGAAACTCAGCCGCCTCTGCCTCGATCTTGGCAAGATGCATCGGGTCGCCGCCATCGCCGAAGGTCTTCAACTCGGCCGCGAGCATCTTCCCTATACCGGCAAGCCACATCTGCGGAATGTCGAGCGGATCGGACTCCTGCGTCACGTCTTCGATGACACGGCTATAGCTGTAACCGATTGTGGTCGTTGCGGTCGGGACAGGCCAAATCTGCATCTGGACCGCAGTCGGCGTCTCCTTAATCGCGTAGATGATCGGGGTCCCAGCCTGTGTCGGGTTCGGCAGCGAAGAATATTCGCTCTGCTCCCAATGAGCCATTGGGCGGCGCTGGCTTGCAGGAAGGTTGCGCCACGCGTCGAGCACATCGACAGGACGGGGCGACAGGGTAGCGACCGACACGCCAGCATTGAAGCTCACGCTCCCCGCCTCATCCCGCCAAGGTGTCACGCCATGCGAGGCGAGGTCTTTAAGAATGAGGTTCAGCTTCTTGACCCCGTAGGTCAGTTCCTTGGCAGTCGGATCGCGGCCGACAGGAAGTACCTTGCGGTCCTCCATTGCCGTCGAGATGATATCCCGCGCCGTTTGGGTGAAGGTAATCGTCAAAGATCGTCTCCCCCAAGCTCGCCTTCTTCTCGGAAGATCGGCGGCGGTTCGGGTCGCGCGTCACGGATCGGCAAACCTTCTGGCTTGACGAACGGAGGCTTGGTTTCGGGCGGGCGGGGGTCCCAGCATTTCTTGCACACAAGAAAGCCGGTCCATTCTTTGCGGAGTTTGCGGTGGCGGAATTTGAACCCGCATCGATCGCAGCAGCCCCATGGGTCTGTCATGGCGCCCTCCTTAAAAACTGTGTCCGGCCTTTAGGGCGCCGGACCTTCCCTCAGCGCTGTTAAGCGCCGACGTTCCAGAACAGCGAGCGCCAATCGCCCCAGCCGGCGCTGTAGCGTTCGGTCGCTTTCTGCTTCCGATTCTCCGTGTCGAAATCGCTGTCCTTTTCGAAGTCGAGCGCGCGACGCTGGAAAGAGATCAGGCCGTTGGGAGCGTTGGTCTGCAAGCCCCATGCGTCCAGATCGTCGATGTAGTGGTTGACGGTGATCTCCGGGATCATGCCCAACGCCTTGATCGCGTTGATATCGTTGTTGGGCGTACCGACGCGAAGCTCGCTCTGGAGGATGCGCGTGGCGTTGAAGATCTGACCCGGCGACACGATCAGCCGAACCGGACGCAGCGCGACCGGCAGACCGCGACTGTTGCGCGCCGCCATGATGACCGTCATTGCGTCTTCCAGCGCCGCCTCCGAAAGGTCCGCTGCCGACAGCAGGTTACTCTGCGTGCCGTTCGCGGTCGGGTGCGAGGCCGAAGCCAGCGAAACGCCGTCACCGCCGACATAGGAGCCGTTGGTGGCACGATTGAGGATGTTCGCGTGAACGATCTCCTTCGTGGTCCACATGCTCCAGGTCAGCGCCTTGGTGTTCGTCTCGGCGACGTCCTTGTACTTGTTGTCTTCTTCGGCTTCGCGGGTCATCATGAACCCGAGGCCGTAGGTCACATGCGTGAACTGCGTCTCGGGGCCCTGCCCCGGCTTGTCGTAGACGATGGAGGCGCCCTCTGCCTTGACCGAGGCGAGCCCCAGTCCGGTCAGTTCGACGACCTTTTCATATGCCTTGTCCGAGGTGCGCACGTCGAAAATCTTCGTGTATTCCTTGGGGTGCTTGGCATATTCGGTGCCGAAAAGCGCGTGAAGGCCCGGCCAAAGAAGGCTGGGCAGGTCGGAGCGAGTTTGTACGCTCATGGCTCAGTCCTTTCTTAAATGCCGACCGACGCCGTACCCGGCGACTCGGTGGTGTTGTTGAGGGTGACGAGAACCTTGGCGTTTGCCGAAAGCTCGTTGTCGGGACGCTGGGCGATGCCCTTTATCCGCAGCGGAAGCGTGACGGTCGTTGCCTTGGTCGACGTGTCGAGCATGACGCCCGACGTCTTTCCGTAGGCGCTGCCCGCAGCCACGATGATATCGGCGTTCAAGCCGATATCGGCCGCAGCGATCGCACCGCCAACCGCGTCCTCTTGGATCTCGAACAGGACGTCCTGCCCGTGACAGACGAGAACATATGCGGCGGTCGATGCTGCGCGATAGCCGGCGGTCATCGACGTGGCGTCGGCGAAGCCAACAACCGCGCCAGTGATTGCGCCAGCGGCGGCAGCGCGCGTGACCGAAGCCACGCCAGCGGCGTCGGCGGAACCAGCCAGAATGACCGGATCGCCTTCATAGAGTGCGGTGGCGTCCGACGACGGGACGTAGAACATGTCTACGGCACCATTGTACGGCGAACCATCCGCCATACGCACGGGGATCAGCCCGCGCGCGACGTTACCATTTGCCATGATGAATTATCCTGATGGAGCGGTCAGCCGGAGCCGCCGCGAGTGATCTTGTTCGCGGTGTCCGCATAAAAGCGGTCGTCCGCGGCTACGGGGTCGTCGGGGTTCTTCCCACGGAGCAGGGCTTTTTCGGTTTCGGTCCGGCGAGCGTCAGCCTTTTGCTGGTCCTCCCGGATGAAAGCCTTGGGCTTGCTGTGGAGGTAAGCCTTGAGCGGCTCCCCATCTTTTCCGGTGCCAACAAGCACGGGCTCGACGCCTTCGACCCGGTCATAGTCGTCGAGTTTGGTGAGGTTGTGAATGCGGTTGCCGTCGTCGTTGATCCAACGCGGCTCCTTCCCCTCGGCCTCGAGACGAGCGCGAACCTCTTCGGGGATAGCGAGTTTCAGTCGCTGGCTCCCGTCGATGGTCACGTCGTCACGGCGGCGGCGCTGTTGCCGCTCCTCGGTTGCGCGGTCTGTCCGCATCCTTGCTTCGGTCATCCGACCTTCTCCTTATTGACGTCAGCCCAATAGCTTTTTGCGATTGCCTCGGTGGTGAGGCCGGGGTTGCGGCGAACCATGTCCTGAGCCATTTTCTGGCTCTCGGCGGGCATGTCGGCGAAACCCTTTGCGCGGTTGCTCGGCGCGGCCTTGCGGCTTTGACCGGTCTGGGTTGACGGCGGGTCCTTTGCCTTCACGGGGAAGTGCTCGGGAAATTCCTTGCGGACGATGCGCTCGGCTGCCTCAAGCTGCTCGGAAACCGAGACGCCTTGTTTTGCGAGGCGTTCGGTGACCTCCTGCGCGCGAAGCTGCGCAGCGCGATCGGTGTTGAACCAGCTATTGCGGCCGATCCATTCATTGACCTCGACAGGCGGGGTATTGACCGGTGTCTGTGCGAGTTTCTGCCGCTCGGCAAATGCGCGATTGGCGGCGTCGTGGTCGCCTTCATCGATCGCCTTGGCCTGCTGAGCCTGCCAGTATTCGTCGCGCTCCCGCACGCGGTCATTCGCAATGTCAGCAGCAACACGGCCGAAACGCTCGACCTCCTGCTTGACGCTGCGCAATTCCTGCGAGAGCGATTTCTGAATGTCGCGACCAGCACGGATGAATTCGTCTGCCGGACGCCATTTCTCGGGATCGCCCTTGAAGTCGTCCTTCGGCACCCAGCCCAATTCCGATGCCAGGTTGGCAATCGGATCGTCGGTCGTCTCTTCGATTACGGGCGCGTCAATGGGCGCCCCATCCCCCTCGGGGATCAGGTCTTCGTCTGCCAACTGCTGGCTCCTTGGTTCGCCCCTCGCCGGGCCGGCTTATCCCGCTGTCGGGAATCTCAAGACTGGACGCGACGGTCCTCATATTGCAGCCACGACAGCCCGCTGCCGCCCCACGCGACGGCGAACCGCCCATAGGTCACGGGGCAACCAGCCATATCGAGCACGACGTCAAACATGCCGTCAGGATATTGAGCGAAGCGGGTCCACGTTGCGCAGTTGTCGACGCTGATCCAGAAGCCATATCCCGTTGCTGTCGATGCGCTGTCAGGATCGGCGCCAGTGGTCTTGCGCCAGCCTGCAACAAGAATCGTGGGGATCGACGTTCCCGGCGCGGACTTTCCGACAGCGACCCCAAAGACCTCGCCGAAACCGAATGCTCCGAAAACGTTGTCTGTCCCGACGACGTTGGACCATGTGACCATGCCATCGGTAGACCGCCAGAGGCCTGGGCACTCATCAGCCCCGCACCAGAACCACTCGTTCGCCGCCGCTCCTTGCGTGAAGCGGCCATAATAAGCATCCGCGCCAAAGCTGACGATGAAGCTCGATTTGATGCGGTTCCAAGTCGCGCCGTAGTCCGTGGTTTTCCAGATACCCCGACACGCCAGATCGCTCGCCGATCCGGATGCGTCACCGATATTGTAAGCATAGGCCGTGCTTGCCGCGTTCTTGTCCTTGATCAGGATGCGGCGCGAGTGGTTATAGGCCGAGTGGAACCACAGCGCGTTGTTGTCACCGATCGTGCATTTCGTCCACGTCACCCCAGCATCGGACGTGCGCCAAATGCCGTTCTTGTCGCTCTCGCCGGCCAAAGGATAGGCCCTGTTCGTCTGCACTTGCAGCCAGCGGTTTGCATCGAACGCGACAAGGCAGCCGCCGCCCAAACCGCCCGAGGCCGTCCGCAGCGCGTTGTTCGATGTCCACGTCAGGCCCTTGTCGGTCGTCTTACTGGTGCAGATGGCCGAACCAGAGATATTCCCAAAGACAGTCCCGACGAACATATCCGCATTGCCGGGAACCCAATCGAGCATCCCGCCGTGCTGAAACGATGTCGAGCCCCCGTGCGTCCCAACGAACGACTGCCCGATCTTCGCCTTGGGAATGACGAACAGCCCGCGGTCGTGACAGGCATAGGCCAGATCGCCGACCTCGTTGAAGGCGACCAGCGTCGAAACCATGTTCTCGATGCCGCGCGAGAACTCGATCCAGTTGGTGACGGTCACATAAGAGGGAGCAGTCGGCGGGCTGTCGGTGTACCAAATCCCCATGCCTTCGGCGCACCAGATGCGATTGACGAGCGGGTCGAACTCTATGTCACCGTTCGACATGTAATTCTCGTTGGTCCACGCCTGCCAGCCTATCGAGGTAGCCGTGCGACCGTTGACCGTGCCGCTGTCGCCGCCCAAGACCCACGTCACTCCATAATCGAGGCTGACGTCCAAGCCACCCCCAACGCCGCAGCGGTAGATATGCCCCGCATTGTGCGGGCTGATCGCGATGGTTTTGCACGATACCGAAGCGGGCGCGATCCACGTCGGACCGGCTGGATCGAGGCGGCGATACTGACCATTTCCCGCTGCGCCGTCGCCCGCGAAATGAGCCTTGCCGGTCGCGTCGAACTTCATATGCGAGGCAGCAGTCGGGGCGCCGCTTACCGAAGCCCACGACGTGCCGCCATTGGTCGAGCGATAAAGGCCCGTCCCATTGGAAAAGACGAAAATGCCCTGCTTGCGCGTGCTGGTTACAGCCGATGTCGGGTCAAAGGCGATCAGATAACGGCGCCCCGAAGTCGGCGCGGCAATCGTGCCGGTGCTGATCGACGTCCAGCTCGTGCCGTAGTTGGTCGTGTAATGCACCCCATCAGGCGCGCCAAAGAAGCACACCGCAGGGTTTTGTGGATCTACAGCCAGCGGCTTGCCCGACATGCGGTTAGGCTCGTTCGGGAAGCAACCTGTTTTCTGCGCCAGCGCCGAGCGGGTCCAAGTCGTGCCTGAGTCCTGCGTCACCCAGACATAGCCCATGCAGACCATGTACCGGACCGCCGAATTACTCGGCGCGATAGCTACGTCATAGGTTCCCGGCTGACCCCAAGGATGCGGGTCGCCGCCGTAGAAGATGTCGACTTGTGTCGCGGTCGCGTTGATGCCTGGCTTAAGCTGAACCTGCCAGTCGCCCGTGATCCCCGGTGCGCAGACATATGCGTTGAACGTGTCGGTGCGGATCATCTTCGTGCCGTCGTTGGCGAGAACGATGCCCGTCGTCCAGCCGCCGGCCCCGACCCCGCGCCCGAACTTATGCAGGATCGTGCCGATCGTCATGGCGCGAAGCCGAGAGCGATCATAGCGCTGTTCTGGTTGCCGAAGCCCGAGAGGCCAACCGTCACCGCGCCCGCCGTCGTGCGAGATGCCGACACGATAGTCTCGGCGAAGTTGTCCGTCTCGCTGGAACCCGTGGCGTTCGACCAAGAAGCGGTGCCGCTCAGCGACTCGATGGCCGCGAATATGATCGTTCCGCCCCCGGTTGGCGTCGTGACCGCAACATTGAATGGCGAGTTGTTGAACCCGTGCGCCAAGGTCGCGACCTGCGTCGGCGTCGCGTTCGCGCCGACAATCCGCCAGAGCTTCATCCCGATATAATTGATGTTCCCCGGCATCGTCACGACAACGTTTCCGCTGGTCCCGGTCGGAACCGCTGCGATCCATGCCGCGATGCCATTGGAAAGGCTGGCCGATGCGATGCGGGTTGCGGCAATGCCTCCAACTGTCACGCCCGATGCGTCCGCTGAGCCGCCGTCATTCGCGTTCAAAAGAACGAGCATGAGGCGGGAAGAATCAGCCGCGCCGAACGATTGAGCCGAGAAGGTTGCCGTTGTAGATCCGAAGCCGATGTTTTGCGTCGCCGGTGCGCCCGTCTCGCTTATGCCGAACGCCGCCGCGGCGACGGTTGTGATGCTGGAGGCTGTGGCCACAGTCGATTGGTTCCCCGCCACATCTTCGTGCATGAAATAGCTGTAATAGGTCGTGGCAGCGGTCAGGCCCGCAGGCGATGCCGTCTTGGCCCCCGCGGTGGTGATAGCCTGCGAACCAGCCCATGCCGCCGCTGTGCCGCCGTTGTTCTGCCCTGCCTTGACCTGGGCCTTGCTGGGAGGCGTGGCGGAGGTGGTGAGGACGTAGTAGAGCGTTCCTTCCGCCGTGTCGGTGGTGACACCGATGCTCGCCGTTGTAGAACCCGTGGACGATGCGATAGGCGACGAGAGAACGGGCACGATGACGTCAGGGCCATGCTCAACGCTGTTGGACCAGTCGCCATAGTATATGCCGCGCTCAAGCCGCTCGCGGAGGGTATGCGATCCGGTCGTGATGGACGAGAGGCCGGGAAACGTCTGGCTTCCCGATCCGACGAGGACGCGCACGTTCAGCACTTCGGTCAGCGTGGGCAGAGAGCGCACCTGCAAGCGAACATAATCGGTTGTGAGGGCTTCCGGCGGAAACAGCGCGGATAGCACCATCGGGTATTCCGTGGCGCCAACTTCCGATGCGATCGTAAGCGCGCTCCAGAGGCCGAAGTCAGGGGTTGTCGGATTGCCTGGAGCAGCCCCCGCCGTCACTCGCCGTGAGTGAAGGTTGAGGCCGATCCCTATGAACATCAGACGAGCCGAACGATGTCCGTTGCGGTGGTCCCGGTGGAATAGACGCGCGTGACCTGAACTGGCAGCGCGCCGACAGGAGCGCCCTTCAAGAGCACGTTTGTGCCGCTGTCGATGAAATCAACGCGCACGTCACCGGACACGCCGATATAGAGCGCGCGGCAAACCGGAAATGTCGTGACATCGCTCGGCGTGACGGCGAATCCGCCCCGTGCCGGCGATGTATCGGTATGGGCTGCCATCGAATGTCTCCTATGCTGCCGCTACGAGCGAAGCCGCGGGGTCGATAACCGCGATCAGCGACTTGTCTTTCAAAATTCGGTAGTTAACGCCGCCCCGTTCCCAGAGACGACCGTCGAACTGCGCGAACAGAACGCGATCACCAACGGCGGGCATCGGATTGTCGCCCCACTCGGCGTAAGTGAACGCGTGCGGGCTGACGGCAACCAACGTGCCCTCGTCCGCGGACATTTCGTCGCGATCCTTCTTGGTTTCCGGCAGGTAGAGCCCCCCAGCGGTTTTCGTCTCCACGGGGTCCATTCGGACGACCACGTTGTATTCTAGGGGCGACAAGCCCGATTCATTCGTCATCTGGTTCAATCCCTAGCCAGCTCATCAAATCCGTGACGCTCAGCGCCTCAAGGGCCGCGTAGCAATCTGCTCGCACCCGCAATTCCATCAGCATCCGCTCAAGCTCTGGACCGCGGACAACGCCGCCGCCCCATGACGCAGCGTCCCATTCGTCCTTCTGCGCCCTCGCAGCCATCCCAAGGGCCTTGAACACCAGCTTGGTCATGCTGTCTTCCCGCCACCGGGCGAAGTCCTCGCTAAGCTGCGGCACGGATGCCCGCCGCAAATGCATCATAGGCTGCGCGCTGCTGTTCGAGGATCACGCGCTGCTTCATCATTTCCGTCTCAAGGCTCGTCTGCTCGGTTTCGGCAGCCGCCTTGCCAGCATCGGCCATGGTCTTCTGTGTCTTGGCCGCCTCGCCCTCCGCCTTGGCCTGAACCAACGGGTCGGGCTGCGGCTCCATGACCAATTCTTCCGGGTTCTCGACGTCGAAGGCCTCATAGACCCGCTTGAGGATCGCAACCGGATTTGCCCCGGGCATTTGCGCGGTCGACATAAGGAACTGCGCCCGTGCCGTCTTCTGCATCCGCGTCACACTGGCGGGATCACTCACCGGGCGAATGTCGAAGTCCTTGGCGTTAAAGTCCTGTTCGAAATTCGCCTGCGGGTCGTCCATGACCTCGGAATAGTCTTTAGCCGACTGCTCGACGCCGTAACGACCGAGATTGCGGTAGATCAGCGTAAACTCGTCTTTCAGGGCACGGTAGACGCGCTTGTAGACGGCGTTGAACACCTGCAAGCCTTGTTCGATCAGGGCGAGAGTCGTCCCGACTTGTCCGTTGTTCGACGCTTCCCCGGTGATGACGTCCTTCACCCCGGAAATATCCCGCGCTGCGCCGAGAATAAGATCCAGCACCTGATATGTGACCGGCGAGACATTGGGCAGCGTCCGCTCGACAATGCCGTTGCGAAGCTCCTGCC
>Ga0247823_10002375_pt1 | contig 15518 bp, 11 predicted proteins | sample 13C_PalmiticAcid_2_FD_192426 | JGI IMG/M metagenome (GOLD analysis project Ga0247823, IMG submission 192426) | Soil microbial communities from agricultural site in Penn Yan, New York, United States - 13C_PalmiticAcid_Day30 | ecosystem: Environmental > Terrestrial > Soil > Agricultural land...
GATCCGTCGCCGCCGCCGACGATCACCATCGGGGCGCCCGAGCGCACGGCGTCGCGCACGGTGTCGTCGAGCAGATCGGGATCGCGCACCGGATGCGCGGCGGTAAGGCGGATTCCGGCGGCTTCGATCTTCTGGCGCGCCTGTTCGAACAGCGCCGCGCCGCGGCGCGACCGCGCGTTGACGATGAGGACGGCTTCGCGTGGGACCGGGAGGTTCGTTGTCACCGCGTATCAACTACCGGGAGCGCGCGAAGGTCCATTTCAGTAGAGCAGCACGCGTTCATCGACTTCGCGGAACAGCGGCAGGTCGAGCGTCGTGGTGTCGGCCCAGCCGACGTGGAAGACGTCCTCGAAATACCAGCGGTCGTGATCGCCGTCGGACTTGGCGTTGCTGCGAAAGGTGACGCGCTGACCGAACGGCAGCCGGACGATCCATTTCTCGAGATTGGGGCGATAGGGATCCCGGCTCGCGACATGGAAGCGCAGCCACAGATGATGATCCCCCTCCATCCGCGTGCTGAGCGGGACGCGCCATTTCTCCACCTCGCCCAGTTCGCTCCATGTTTCCTGCGGCTGGAAATTGTCGCGGGCGTTGTATTCGATGCGCTGATACCAGCCCTGTTCCGTATCGGAGGGTGCGCGGAAGGGCAGTTCGCGCGGGAGGGCGTTGCGGACGCCTGACCACGGCATGCCACGGCTGCCCTTGTCCCAGTGCAGGTAGAAATGCTGGATTGCCAGCTTCCCCTTCACAGGCGCTTGCCGTTCCGTCCCGCGAGATCGACGACATATTGCCATGCGACGCGGCCCGAGCGGCTGCCGCGGCGGGTTGCCCAGTTGACTGCCTCGGCCGGGTCGAAGGGCAGGCCGTGGTCCTGCGCATAGGTGCGCACGATCGCGACATAGGTGTCCTGATCGATCGCGTGGAAGCCGAGCGACAGGCCGAAACGATCGGCGAGCGCGAGATTGTCGTCGATGCTGTCGCGCGGGTTGATCGCGCTCGACTGTTCCTCAAGGTTGCGCGGGATCAGGTGGCGCCGATTGGAGGTGACGAACAGCCGGGCATTGGCGGGACGCGCCTCGGCCCCGCCTTCGAGCAGCGAGCGAAGCGCGCGGCCGTCCGATGCGGCATCGAAACCGAGATCGTCGAGGAAGATGACGAAGGCACGCGGGCTGGCCGCCATCAACGCGAACAGCTGCGGCAAGGTGTCGAGCGCGTCGGCCTGCGCCTCGATCAGCGCGACGGCGCCGCCTTCTGCCTGAACCGCGGCGACAGCGGCCTTGCTGAGCGCGGATTTGCCGGTGCCGCGCGCGCCCCACAGGAGGACGTCGTGGGCGGGGAGGCCGTTGGCGAGGCGGCGAACGTTCTCGAGCAGGGTAGCCTTCTGAGCGTCGATCCCGACCAGTTCGTCGAGCGGGAGCGGGGCGAAGGCGCGGGCGGACTGGAGGAAGCCGCCCCCGCCATTCTTTCGGTGCCAGACATAAGCGGGGTGCGCTGCGAGATCCGGCACCGGGGGCGGAGGCGGGGCGAGCCGCTCGAGCGCGGCGGCGATACGGTCCAGCGGGTCGCTCATGTCCCGCGCGCTATGGCGCGTGAGCGCGATTGGCAATGGCTGTGTGCTTGGGACGCCTTTACGCCAGCTTCGCGATCAGCGCTTCGGCGGCGGTGCGGTCGGGGAACCCGGGGATGGCGATCGCGGCCTGCGCTTGCGCCCGCGCGTCGGCGTTGCGACCGGCTTCGGCATAGGCCTGGGCGAGCTGCCACCGCAGCATCGGGTGGCGCGGGGCGAGGGTGACGGCTTTTTGAAGCAGCTCGATCCCGCCTTCGGTGTCTCCGCTTTCGGCGAGCGTCCAGCCCATCGCGCCCGCGACCGCCGGGTTGGACGGGGCGAGGTGGTAGGCGGCCTCGGCATAGCGCGCGGCGCGCTCGGGTTCGTTCGCGCCGGCATAGGCGAGCGCGAGTTCCGCGAGCAGCCCTGCGTCACGATTGCCGACACGCAGCCGGATCGCCTCGAGCGAATCGATCGCGGCGTCATAATCGCCCGCCGCGGCCTGCCAGCTTGCCGAGAGGCGCAAGGCGGCGAGGTTGAGCGGGTTTTGCGACAGGAACAGGGCGAGCGTGGTCGACGCCTCCTGTCGCTGGCCCGAGCGGTCGAGCGCCTCGACAAGGCGGAGCATCGCGGCTTCGTCGAAGCGGATGCTGGCGGCGTCTTTGTAGGACCGGACCGCGTCGGCGGGGCGCTTGAGCAGCATCAGCGTGTCGCCGACCAGCGTGTGTGCGGCGGGGGCGCCGGGGTTGCGGCTGGCAATGTCCTGCGCCTTGGCGAGCGCGCCGCCCTTGTCGCCACCGTCGATCAGGCCGCGAATCAGGGGAATCGCGGCACGGGGATCGTCGGCGGGCGCCTTTTGCATGGCGGCGGTGAGCATCGGCAGCGCGTCGTCCGCGCTGAACCACGCGGCGCCGTCGCGTACCGGCGATGCGGCGCGGTCGAAATAGCTTGCCGCGGTCTGACGCTGGCCGATGCGCTCGTAGCCGCGGGCGACGAGGGTTAGGGCATAGGCGTCGGCATCGCCGCGCGCAACGACGGGGAGCAGCAGCTCGATCCCGTTTTTCGACGCGTCCGACCGCAGCAACGCGGTGGCGAGCAGCTTGCGCGCGGTGAGATTCATGGGCTGGGCGTTCACGAGGTTGCGCAGCTTTTCGGTCGCGCGTTCGTGACGGCCTTCTTCCAGATCGAGCAGGCCACCGAGTAGCTGGCCGCCGGGAAGGGAAGCGATGCCGCTGCCGGCGCGTTGCAGAAGATCGCGGGCGAGGCCGAACTGTTCGGCGCGGGCGGCGAGCACGGCCTGAAGGTAGAGCGCCTGCGGGCTGCGCGGGCGAACCTCCATCGCGCGGCGGGTGACCGCGAGCATCTCACGCGTGCGGCCGGCGTCGCCGAGGGTGGAGGCGTACTGGATCAGCGCGGCATGGCGATAGGGATCGCGCTTCAGCGCGGCTTCGAACCATGGCAGCGACGCGACGAGGCCATATTGGGTGCGTACCAGCTCGCCGCGCAGGATCAGCGCGTCGGTATTGCCCTTGTCGAGCTGAGTCGCCTTGCCCGCCGCCTCGATCGCGCCGACCACGTCGCCCGCGTTGAGGCGGAAGCGGCCGAGATCGGTCCATGCGTTGGCGTCTTCGGGCGCGAGACGGACCGCGGCGAGCGCGGCCTGCTGAGCGGCGGCGAGATTGCCGCCCACTGCATAGGCGCGGGTGCGGACGCGCAGAACGTAGAGACGGTCGGCCTCGGGCGCCTTGGCAGCTTCGGCCAGCGCGCGGCGCGGGTCGCTTTGCAGCAGGATCGCGTGCGCCATCAGCGCATGGGTGCGTCTGGGATCGATGCCATTGTCGACCGCGCGGCGCAGGGAAGCTTCGGCGGCGATGCCTTCATCGAGCGCGAGGCTGGCGCGGGCGAGGGCGAGATGCGCTTCGCCCCATTGCGGATCGGCGCGGACCGCGGTGAAGGCCTGCGACCGCGCGGCCGAGGCGTTGCTCGCCTTGAGATATTGTTCGCTTCGCGCGACAGCCGTACGCGCCGCTTCGGGGTCGACGCGGTTGGCGATGACCGAGCTGAAGGCAAGCAAGGCCACGCCGAACGCGCCGATGCACAGCGCGAACACGACGATACGGCGCAGATTGATGCGGCGCTTGCCGGTGCTGCCACCGCTGCGCCATTCGCGCCGCTTGCCGTTGGGGCGGGTCTCAGGGCTGGAGGTCATAGGCCTTCATCAGGTCATAGAGGGTAGGGCGGCTGATCCCGAGCAGGCGCGCGGTGCCGGAGATGTTGCCGTCGGTGCGCGACAGTGCCTGAGCGATGGCGCGGCGGTCGGCGGCTTCGCGCACGGCCTTGAGGTTCACCGGACCGGCATCTTCGACCGGGGCGAGGTCGAGATCGGCGGCGGTGACGAGCTTGCCATCGGCCATGATCGCCGCGCGCTTCACCCGATTTTCGAGCTCGCGGACATTGCCCGGCCAGTGCCATGCGTTGATCGCGTCGAGCGCATCCGGGGCGAAGTTCTTGTTGCCGAGCTTCATCGCGCTGGTGTGTTTGTGCAGCAGATGGCGCGCGAGAAGTCCCGCATCGCCGGGGCGTTCGGCGAGGCTGGGAATGCGCACGACGATCTCGGCGAGGCGGTAATAGAGGTCCTCGCGGAAGGTGCTGGCGGCGACCATCGCGTCGATGTCCTGATGTGTCGCGCAGACCACGCGGGTGTCGACGGCGATCGGCTTGCGTCCGCCGATCCGCTCGATCACGCGTTCCTGCAGGAAGCGCAGCAGCTTGACCTGAAGCGGTAGCGGCACGTCGCCGATCTCGTCGAGGAACAGCGTGCCGCCCTGTGCCTGCTCGATCTTGCCCTCGGTCGTCTTGACCGCGCCGGTGAACGCGCCCTTTTCGTGCCCGAACAGCTCGGATTCGAGCAGGGTTTCGGGGATGGCGGCGCAGTTGATCGCGATGAACTCGCCCTTGCGGCGGCTGGCGTCGTGCAGGCCGCGGGCGAGCAGTTCCTTGCCGGTGCCGCTGGCGCCGAGCAGCATCACCGAGACATCGGCGGGAGCGACCCGCTCGATCGTGCGGGTGACCTTGAGCATCTCGGCCGAACCGGTGACGATGCCGCCGAGCACGGTGCCGCTTTCGGCGCGCGCGGCGAGACGGCGATTCTCCGCCTCCAGCGCATGGACATGGAAAGCGCGCGCGACGATCAGGCCGAGCGCGTCGATATCGATCGGCTTCTGGTAGAAATCCCATGCCCCCATCGCGATGGCGCGCAGCATCGATTCGCGCTCGCCATGGCCCGAGGCGACGATGACGCGCGTGTCGGGCTTCAATGCGAGGATGGTTTCGAGAACCGCGAAACCCTCGCTGGTGCCGTCGGGATCGGGCGGCAGGCCGAGGTCGAGCGTGACCACGGGAGGCTCCTCGGCGCGCAGTATGGCTATGGCGCTTTCGCGGTCGCCCGCGGTCAGGATCTCATAGCCTTCATAGGCCCAGCGCAACTGGCGCTGGAGCCCGGCGTCGTCCTCGACGATAAGGAGTTTGGGTTTGTCGCTCATGCCGCCCGTCCAACTTCGCCATTCGTCGCGCCCGTCGCGCGCAGCACCACGCGGAAGCGCGAGCCCTTGCCCTCGCTGCTCTCCACCTCGATCCGCCCGCCCATCTCGGCGACGAGCTTCTGCGCCTCGAACGCGCCGATGCCGAACCCGCCGGGCTTGGACGAAACGAAAGGCTTGAACAGCTTGTCGCGGATGAACGCCGGGGACATGCCCGTGCCGCGATCGATCACGTCGAGTTGTGCCTCGCTTTCGCTGGCGCGCACCTCGATCCGAACGGGCGCGCCGGGAGCGCTCGCCTCCACCGCATTCTGGATCAGATGGCCGAGCAGGGTTTCGAGCCGTGCGGGATCGGCGATGGCGACCGGATCGCCGGTGACCGAAACCTCGACCGGATGCTGGGCGCGGCGGGCCTTGGCGACACGGCGGGCGAGCGGGGCAAGCGGCACGGCGACCGGGGCCTCGGTGCGCGCGCGGTGGTGTTGCGACAGGCGGGCGAGCATGTCGTTCATCCGCCCCGCCGAATCCTGAAGCGTCGCGACCATATCGGCCCGGAAAGCGGGATTGTCGGCGTGCCGTTCGGCATTGCGCGCGACGAGCGTGAGCTGACTGACCAGATTCTTGATATCGTGCATGATGAAGGCGAAGCGGCGGTTGAATTCCTCAAACCGTTCGGCTTCGGCCAGCGCCTCGATCGCGCGTTCCTCGGCCAGATAGCTGGCGAGCTGACGCCCGGCGGCCTTGAGCAGGTCGAAATCCTCCCAGTCGAGCGCGCGGGCGACCGGGGGCCGCGCCAGCACGATCGCTCCGGCCAGCCGTTTGTGATGCGGAAGCGGTACCGCCACCCACGCCTGATCCCAGCTCCGGATCGAAGGAGGGGCGGAATCGGCGCCCGCCGCGGTATCGAGTTCGAGCACCAGCGTCGGATCGATCCGGTCGAGATACCAGCTTTCGCCATAGGCTGTCGGGAGCGCCGACCGCTCGACATTCCATGCGGCGCCGACGCCGAGCGCCTGACCCTGCGGAACCAGCAGCACACCACCCGGCGAATCGGTGAGGTCGGCAAGCGCCTTGACGATACGCTCGTCGAGCGGCGCGCTGTCCTCGGGCTCGCCCAGCGTTTCGGTAAAGCGCATCCACTCGGCGCGATAATCGTAGCGGTGGCGGAAGAAGTGCTTCGCGAGCTTCACCTTGATCCATGCGCGCAGCCAGGGACTGGAGACGAGCGTCAGGATCGCGGCGGTCGAGCCGAAGACGAAGGCGGTCTGAAGCAGCCGCGCATTTTCGCCCCCGATCGCCGCAAGCGCGGAGGTGGCGAGCGCCAGCAGCGCGAAATAGAGGCCGATGGCGACCAGTGAGAGCGACTGATAGGCGACGGTGCGCGACAACTGCATCGGCCATTCGCCGCGGCGTGCCAGTCCCATGGCGATCGCGGCGGCGATCAGCGCCATCGCGCCGCCGCGGACCACCACAAGCTGGTGTGGCCAGTCCATGGTGAGCCATGCGATGCTGAGGACGTTGACATCGACCAGCCACATCGCGCCGATGGCGAGCACCACGGGGCGCATCCCGGCGGTGCCCGGGGCGGTGATCGCGCTGTGCAGGCTCTGGACCAGGACAAGCGCGGCGACCGCGGCCAGCATCCGCAACAGCAGGGCCGCCTGAACGATATCGGGCGCGACGTCAGGCTCGGTCGTCGTCGCGATGATGTGAAGAGCGATCGCGATCAGCATGACGATCGCGACCACGCCGTAAACGGTGCCGATCGCCGCGGGCGGCCGCTCGGATCCGTTGCGGCGATGGAGCGCGATCATGAAGCCGAGCCAGGCGAGATTGCGTCCGGCTTCGGCGACGCGGGTGGTGAGGTCCGCCTCGCCGATTCCGGCCACCGCCAGTGCCCACAGCGCGGTCATCGCGAGTGCGGCGGCGAGCGGCTTCTGCGGCACTCCGGCTTCGGCCCGGCGCAGCGTCCACAGGCCGAGCGCGCCGAACAGCAGCGCCGCGAGCGCGTGGCCCCAGAGGATCAGCGCCGGGACCATGGGATTAGCGCGCGCCGTCCGGGAAGATCACGACCCGGATCGTCTGGAGCAGGATCAGCACGTCGAGGAAGGGCGAATAGTTTTTCGCGTAATAGAGGTCGTATTCGAGCTTCTGACGGCTGTCTTCGATCGACGCGCCATAGGGATAGTTGATCTGCGCCCAGCCGGTGATGCCCGGCTTCACCATGTGGCGCTCGGCATAATAAGGCAGCTTCTGTTCGAGATCCTCGACGAACTGGGGGCGTTCGGGGCGCGGGCCGACGAAGCTCATCTCGCCCTTCAGCACCGACCAGCATTGCGGCAGCTCGTCGATGCGCACCTTGCGGATGAAGCGGCCGACGCGGGTGATGCGCGGATCGTCCTTCTCGGCCCAGACCGCCTTGCCCGCGACCTCGGCATCCTGACGCATCGAGCGCAGCTTGATGATGTCGAAGCCCTGACCGTACAGGCCGACACGGCGCTGGCGGTAGAAGGCGGGGCCGCGGCTCTCGAGCTTCACCGCGAGCGCGCCGAGCAGAATCAGCGGCAGCGTGAGGATGAGCAGGATCAGGCTGGCGACGATGTCGAAGAAGCGCTTGAACATGCTCGACAGCATCCGCCCCGAGGAGAAGCCGTCGGAGAAGATCAGCCAGCTGGGATTGACCGACTGGAGATCGACGCGGCCGGTCTCACGCTCGAGAAAGGTCGAGGTGTCGTTGACATGGACGCCGGTGGTCTTGATCCGCAGCAGATCCTTGAGCGGGAGCGCGTTGCGGCGCTCCTCGAGCGCGAGGACGACTTCGCTGGCGTTGAGCAGCACGACATGGTCGGCGAGGTTGTAGATGGCGTCGCGGGCGATCGCCTCCGGGATCACGCGGTTCGCCTCGCTCATCGCGACATAGCCGACGACGACAAAGCCGGCGCCGGGCTTCTTGGACAGCGCCTTGAGACGTTCGGCGCGCGCGCCGGCGCCGAGCACGACGACGCGGCGCTTGAACACCTGACTGCCCAGCGTCTTGCCGAGCAGCAGGCGCAGCACGAACAGCATCACCACCGCCGCGAGCATCGCGTAGAGCAGGTTGGAGCGCCAGAAGGTGAGCGCCGGGACGACGAAGAAGACCACCGACAGGAAGATCGTGCCGAGCGACACCGCGACCAGCAGCCGCGCGGTGGCGACGCGGATCGACTGAAGCGAATCCGCGCCGTACACGCCGACCGCGATCATCGCGAGCTCGAGACAGGCGGCGAAGCTGCTCATCTGGAGGATGCGGGTGTGGATCGGCTCCACCTTCATCCCGATCTGCCAGGCGCGGTAGATCCAGCCGAACTCAGCCGCCGCGAACAGCAGCATGACGTCGAACAATGCGAGCAACAGCACCGCGTTCGGGATGTAATGTTTGAACAGGCGGATCATGACGGCCCAACCTCTACATCGGAAACTGTAAACAAATCCGACAGCGCAAGCCCGGTGTCGGCGAAATTGACGAAAAAAAGCTGAACGCCGGAAATTCGTGCCGCGATAAGTGTTTGGCGGCGCGTGTTCGCATCGCTAGAGCGCGGGGGCAGGAGGACCAGCATGACCGACCATAAGCCGATCATCCCCGTGATCCTCTCCGGCGGGTCGGGTACCCGCCTGTGGCCGATGTCGCGGCCCGAAATGCCCAAGCAGATGCTGGCGCTGACCGCGGAGGAGACGATGCTCCAGCTCACCGCCCGGCGTACGCCGGCGGGTGAGAATTTCGCGGCGCCGGTGATCGTCGCCAACGCCCTGCACGCCGACATGGTCGAGGAGCAGCTGGGCGCGGTCGAGGCGCGGGCGCAGGCGCTGATCCTGGAGCCGATGGGACGCAACACCGCGCCGGCGATCGCGCTGGCGGCGCTGGCGGCGGGCGGCGGAAGCGATCCGCTGCTGGTGATGCCGTCGGACCATGTGATCGGCGACGTGGCGGCGTTCCACGCGGCGATCCACGCGGCGATGCCGCTGGTCGAGGACGGCTGGCTGGTGACGTTCGGCATCACGCCGGACGCGCCGGAGACCGGCTATGGCTATATTCAGGTCGGCGAGACGATCGGCGCGGGCGTGCACAAGGTGCGGCGCTTCGTCGAAAAGCCTTTGCGTCCGGTGGCGGAGGCGATGATCGCGGCCGGTGACCATGCGTGGAACGGCGGCATCTTCCTGTTTCGCGCGGACGCCTATCTCGACGCGCTGGCGAGCTTCGCGCCCGAGATGCTGGCGGCGACGCGGGCGGCGATGGACCGGGCGGTGCGCGAAGGCGCGCGAATCTTGCCCGACGAGGCCGAGTTCGCGAAATCGCCGTCGGATTCGATCGATTATGCGGTGATGGAGAAGGCCGCGCGGGTCGCGGTGGTGCCGGTGAGCATGGGCTGGTCCGACGTTGGAAGCTGGGACACGCTGCACGCGATCAGCGAGCGCGACGGTGCCGGCAACGCGAACCGAGGGTCGGTGATCGCGATCGACACCGCCGATTGTCTGGTGCGGGCCGGCGCGGGCAAGCGCGTGGCGCTGGTCGGCGTTTCCGACCTGATCGTGGTTGCCGACGGCGACGATGTGCTGATCCTGCCGCGCGGCCGCAGTCAGGATGTGAAGCGCATCATCGAAGCGATGAAGAAGTAGCCCGCTACGGTTCGAAAATGATCGTGACCCCGTCCAGCGGACGGGCACGGCCGAGCAAAGGCGGCGGAATCGGCTCGCCGTCGATCAGAATGTAGAGACGGCCGGGCACGACGGCGCCGCCGCGGAAGGCCTTTGTCTCGGCGTCCTGCCGCGCATTGCTGGCGAGCGAGGGGCGGGCGGCGTAGACGGCGCGGACCGGTACCTTTGCCTTCGCCGCGCGCCACGCGACCTCCTGAAACACGCCGAGCCCCTTGGTCACGTCGCCGGGGACGAAGGCGACGTCCTTCGCCTGTTCGATCAGCCGGTCCCATTCGGGCGAGACGGTGCGGACATAAAGCGGTGCGCCGCGCGCCTCCGCGCTTTGAGCGCGGATCGACAGCGCCATGGGAACGAGATCGGCCGCCTGCACCACCGCGAGCGCGGCGAGGGCGAGGCCGGCGCGGCGCGGCTCGAGCCGGTAGAGAATGCGAATGCCGGCGAAGACCAGCACATAGGCGACCGGCCAGAACAGCCGACCCGACGCGCGCACCGCGTCGAGCGCGACGGCGAGGCCATGGGGCAACGGGTAACGCGGCAGTCGCTGGCCGGCGAAATCGGGATAGGTGCTGATCGCGAGCAGGGTGAGCGCGATCAGCGCGGGGATCAGCCATTTGAGCCGCGCGAGGCTGTCGGGCGAATCCTGTACCGGGCGCGGCAGACGGCGGGACAGAATAGCGGCAAGCGGGAGCAGGATCAGCAGGCCGAGGCCAAGATACTGGTATCCCTCAAACCCGCGGCCGGGACGCTGCTCGATCGCGGGCAGGAAGGTCGAATGCCCCGCGATTCCCGGATTCCATAGCGCGTCGAGCGGCATCGCGAAGGCGCCATAATTGCCCGACGGCCAATGCGGTTCGAATACGCCGAGGCTCCAGGCGATGACGCCGACCATGACGAGGATCGCGGCGCATTCGGCGAAGAGGCGGGGCGCCCCTCTACGGTCGTGCCACAGCCGTTCGAGCATCGCGCTCGCCCAGATCGCGCCGACCATCACCAGCAGATAGGAATGGATGAAGGCGGTGAGCGCGATCAGCACCGCCCAACCCTTGTTCGACGCCGCCTTTGCCGGATCGGTGAAGCGCCACAGCGACCACAGGATCAGCCAGTGCGCCATCAAATTCACATGAACGACGCGGTTGAACAGCGTGGGCAGTGCCGCGAGCAGCAGCACGCCGCACCATAGGGCGATTTCGTTGGGCGCATGGCGGCGGAGTAGTTTCCACGCGAAGAAGAGCTGCAGGAACAGGCAGGCGAGCAGCCACCAGCCGATCACCTGCGCATCGGCGGGAAGCAGGCCGCGAAACGGGAAGACGAGCGCCGACAGCAACGGGTTGCTGTCGGTGAACAACAGCCCGGTCCCCTCCGGTGCGTTGAGCAGGCCGGTGCGCAGGAAACCGGGCGCGGGATCATGCAGCCATGCGTGGAGACCGAGCGCATTCTCGCCATTGTCGGTGCCGCGCAGCAGCCAGGCGGCATTGGAGATGTCGAGGATCTGCCAGTGGAAGAAGGCGGAGAACAACGCGAGCGCAAGCGCGCCGAGCACCGCGAACGGCGCGACCCGATCGCGCCTGATGGCAAAATCCCCCCTCATCGCTTCCTTCACAGCACCTTGAGCCCCAGCTCGTCCAGTAGCAGCGCGGCCTGATCGCGCGAAATGACCGCGCCGCGGAAGCGGCCGGCATCGGCGATGCTCAACCCGCCAAGGTCGGCGCCGCGCAGATCGGCACCCTCGAACCGCGCGCCTTCGACCAGCGCTTCGCGCAGGCTGGATTCCTCGAACGTCGCGAGACGGAAGTCGCATTCGCGCAGATCGGCCTGCGAGAGGTCGATTCGCCGCAGCGTCGCCTTGCGGAAGTCGTGTTTGCGCAGTCTGGCGCCGATCAGCAGCGTTTCCTCGAAATGCACCGCGACCGCCTTGAGGTCGCAAAGGTCAGCGCCGGTGAGTTTGCACCCGGAGAAACGCGCGCCTTCGAGCGCCGCGCGCTTGAACGAGGCGTTGTTGAAATCGCTGGCGGCGAAGACCGCCTCGCCAAGGTCGCTGGCGACGAAGCCGGCAAAGGCGCCGCGGCACGATTGCCAGCGTGTCCCTTCCAGCCTTGCGCCGCCCAGATCGGTACGGCGCAGATTGCACCGTTCGAACGACCAGCCGGACAGGTCGAGGCGCGAGAGATCGGCTTCCTCGAGATCGCAGTCGATCAGCGCCGTGCCGCCGGGCAACGCCGCGACATCGGCGCGGGTGAGCGCGCGATCGCGGACCGGCGGAGCATCGGAAGGCGCGCGCATCGCCGGTTGTTAGCCGCCGCCGCACATTTCGGCCAGTGCCGGGCGGAAACATCAACAATCCTATTGCGTGATGTTACATCATATCCTAACCGGCGAGCGCTTTTGAGAGTGAAAGGGGTTCAGCGTGAAAATTCGTCAGCATCTATTCTGCGCCGTTTCTGCCGCGGCCATCGTGCCGGGCATGGCCTGTGCCAACAGTGCGGCCAATGCCGCCGGTCAGGCAGGCAGCCATGCCGAGGGCGAAGTCGTGATTACCGCGACCCCGTTGCAGCAGACCGCCGACGAGACCGCGACCCCGGTCATCACGCTGAGCGGAGAGGAGCTGATCCACCGCCGCGCGGCGACGCTGGGCGAAACGCTGGCCGGGCAGCCGGGCATCAACTTCGAGAGCTTTGGCGGCGGCGCGAGCCGGCCGGTGATCCGCGGTCAGACCGCGCCGCGCGTGCAAGCGCTGACCGATGGCGTCGGCATTCAGGACGCCTCGGCGATCTCGCCCGATCACAATATCGCCGCCGAGCCGCTGTTGCTGCGCGGGATCGAGGTGCTGCGCGGTCCGGCGACGCTGCTTTATGGCAGCGGCGCGAGCGGCGGCGCGATCAACCTGCTCGACGACAAGGTGCCGACGGCGATCCCCGCGGGCGGAATCACCGGCGCGTTCGAAGGGCGCCTGGGCACGGGCGACGACGAGCGGGCGATCGTCGGCGGCGTGACCGCCGGCGTGGGGCCGTTCGCGTTCCGCGTCGAAGGGGTGAAGCGCGATTCCAGCGACTATCGCGTGCCCGGCAGCTTCGGCGAGGACCGCGTCGCGGGATCCTATAACGACACCGATACGATCAGCGCGGGCGCGTCGTGGATCGGCGACAAGGGCTATCTGGGCGTCGCCTATACCCGGCAGCGCAGCACTTATGGCCTGCCCGGCCACAGCCACGAATATGAATCCTGCCACCCGCACGGCACCAGCCTGCATTGCGGCGCGCATGACGATCACGACCATGACCATGATCACGGCCATGACGCGGAAGCGCCGCCCGAGGTGAACATGCGCAGCGACCGGTTCGACATCCGCAGCGAATGGCGCGACCCGCTGCCCGGGCTGGAGCGCATGCGGTTCCGCATGTCGTTCACCGACTACGAGCATGACGAGCTGGACGAGGGCGAAGTCGCCACGACCTTCCGCAACAAGGCGACCGACATCCGGCTTGAGCTGGCGCACAAGCCGATCGGCGGGCTGCGCGGCGTGTTCGGGGTGCAGCATATGGAAAGCGACTTTTCGGCCGATGGCGCCGAAGCGTTCCTGATCGACACCAGGACCAAGAATACCGCGCTGTTCCTGATGGAAACGCTCCAGATCGGTCCGGTTCGGCTCGAGGGCGCGGTGCGGCAGGAGTGGCAGGACGTGAAGTCCGGCGTCGCGCGCTATCCGTCGATCAGCCACAGCCCGTTTTCGGCATCGGCCGCGGCGGTGTGGAACCTGGACGGCGACTATTCGGTCGCGCTGTCCTTTGCCCATGCCGAGCGCGCGCCGTCGGTGCAGGAACTCTACGCCTATGGCGTCCACCTTGCGACCAACACGTTCGAGATCGGCATGGTCACGGGCAATACGCGGCTGCCGGTCGACGTGTCGCTGGACGAGGAGAAGTCCAACTCGATCAACCTGACCCTGCGCAAGACCAAGGGGGCGGCGACCTTCACCATCGGCGCGTACCATCAGGATTTCTCGAACTATATCTATGGCGACACGATCGACCAGTTCGAGGATTTCCGCCTGATCCGCTATGTCGGGCGCGGCGCGACCTTTACCGGGATCGACGGCGAGGTGCGGTACGAGTTCGGCCCGCAATTCGCGGCGTCGCTGTTCGGGGACTATGTCCGCGCCAAGTTCAAGGACGGGCAGGGCAATCTGCCGCGAATCCCCGCCGGCCGGCTGGGCGCGCGCGCCGACGCGCACGTCGGACCGTTCACCGCGGACGCCGAATATTATCATGTGTTCGAACAGGGGAAGGTCGCGTCCTACGAAACGCGCACGCCGGGCTATGACATGGTCAACGCCACGATCGCCTACAAGCTGGAGCTGGGGGCGAACCGCAGCGCCGAGCTGTTCGTGCGGGGCAGCAACCTGACCAACGAACTGGCGTTCAACCACGCATCCTTCATCAAGAATGCGGCACCGCTGCGCGGACGCAACGTCGTGTTCGGCTTGCGGGCGGCGTTCTGAGCGGGGTTCTCTCCGCACAGGCGGGGGGGGCAGTGCGGGCGTGGCAGCCGTCCGCACTGTTCCGGCATATCGAGGCGCTTCAGGGCGAGCTGCCCTGGGGTGCGGTGCTCGACGCGGGGACGGGCACCAACTCGATCCGCTGGGTGACGTCGATCGCGACCGAACGCTGGGTCGCGGTGAGCGGCGCGGTGGGCCATGCGGCGCAGGTGCGCGACGTCGCCGAACCGGTGCGGCGGGCGCAGGACCGGATCATCGTCGGCAACTGGGCCGACCCGCAGCTGCTGGCGGGCGAGCGGTTCGATACGGTGCTGGCCGATTATCTGATCGGCGCGGTCGAGGGGTTCGCGCCCTATTTCCAGGAGCGGATGTTCGCGCGGCTGCGCGGGGTGACGGCGGGACGGCTCTATCTGGTCGGGCTGGAACCCTATGTGACGCACGATCCCGGAACCGAGGCGGGACGGATCATCTGGGAGATCGGGCGCTATCGCGACGCGGTCCTGCTGCTGTCGGGCGAGCGGCCGTATCGCGAGTTTCCGATGGAGTGGGTCGAGGAACGGCTGGCGGCGAGCGGCTGGCGGATCGTCGATACGCGGCGCTTTCCGATCCGCTACGGCGCGCGCTTCGTGAACAGCCAGATCGACATGTGCCTGCGCCGGCTGGAGACGATGCCCGACAGGGTGCTGGCGGCGGCGCTTGAGGCGCAAGGCGAGGGATTGCGCGAACGTGCCTTGGCTACGGACGCGCGCCTCGACGGGCTCCGTCACGGATTTGACTATACAATTGCGGCGGAGCCGGGCTGAGTTTGTGTGGAAACGCGCTGAACGCGCGTTTCGGCCGGACCAGCCCGCTCCCCCACCCGGCCACCCATCAGAATACTGTGTGGGTGGCCGGGTGGGGGAGCGGGCTGGTCCGGCACTAAATTCGCTCTTTCGCGAATTCTCAAACAGGCATCAGCCGGTGATGCGGCGCAGCGCGGCGCGGGCGGCGCGGCTTACGCCCTGGGAGAGGCCGCCGACGCTGCGCAGGTTGAACAGGCGCAGGCGGAAGCGTTCGCGCCGCGTGTCCATCCACTCCGCCTTGTAGGGCTCGTTGCCATTGCCATAGTCGATCACCGCCGGACGATCGCGGTCGAGGACGTGGCGGAACATCGCGACCGACAACAGGGTGCCGGGCGAATGGTCGCGCTCGCTTTCGAGATAGGCGAGTTTGTGGATCGTGGCGTGGCCGTTCTCGACCGTCCAGAATT
>Ga0247823_10002376_pt1 | contig 15518 bp, 14 predicted proteins | sample 13C_PalmiticAcid_2_FD_192426 | JGI IMG/M metagenome (GOLD analysis project Ga0247823, IMG submission 192426) | Soil microbial communities from agricultural site in Penn Yan, New York, United States - 13C_PalmiticAcid_Day30 | ecosystem: Environmental > Terrestrial > Soil > Agricultural land...
GCAGGTCCTGCCACATCGTGCATGACGTGCAACCACTTTCGATCGCGCAACGGATTCACCGATCGGTTTTGCTTTCAAGCCGGTATCATCTCCCAGCCTTGGTTCCGCGACCCGTCGCTGTCGTGGCAGAAAGGCACCGCGGAGAACACGAGTGGCCGGGTCAGGACATGGCTTTCGAGAGATGTTGCTTGTGTTTCGGCGTGGAATATTGACCCTTCTGGGGGGTGACCGGCGTCCAATTTTGACCCCCCACCTGTTTCATCTGACCATCCGTCTTTGTGGGCGGATGGAGGGGGAGTTGAAGCGAGTGGATACGATTGCGCGTGTTCGTCGAGCCTTCCGTGTTCAGGGCTGGTCGGTGAAGAAGATCGTGCGAGAGCTGCATGTGTCCCGCAACACGGTGCGCAAGATTCTGCGGTCCGATGAGACGGACTTTTCCTACGAGCGAGAACGCCAACCACTGCCGAAGACCGGTGCTTGGAAGGCTGAGATCGAGCGTTTCCTGTCCGCGAACGAAGGCAAGCCATCTCGCGAGCGACTGACGCTGATCCGGATTTACGAAGAGCTTCGGGCGCTGGGCTACGACGGCAGCTACGATGCAATGCGGCGCTATGCGAAGGGATGGTCGAAGGATCGAGGGGCTGTGACGGCCGAGGCCTACGTGCCGCTCTACTATGCGCCGGGCGAGGCTTATCAGTTTGACTGGAGCCATGAGATCGTCCTGATCCAGGGCGTGACGACGACGGTGAAGGTTGCCCATGTCCGGCTCTGCCACAGCCGGATGATGTTCGCGCGGGCCTATATGCGTGAGAGCCAGGAGATGGTCTTCGACGCTCACGGCAAGGCTTTCGACTTCTTCCGTGACACCTGCACACGCGGCATCAACGACAACATGAAGACGGCGGTCGAGGCTGTCTTCATCGGCAAGGAACGGCTCTACAATCGTCGCTTCCTGCAGATGTGCAGCCATTATCTTGTCCATCCCGTAGCCTGCACGCCTGCATCCGGCTGGGAGAAGGGGCAGGTGGAGAACCAGGTTGGCCTCATGCGCGAGCGCTTCTTCACGCCGCGCCTCAGGATCAAAAGCCTGGAGGAACTCAATGTCTGGCTGCTCGATAAATGCGTCGCCTATGCCAAAGCTCATAGCCATCCCGAACAGACGATACAGACAGTCTGGGAGATGTTCGAAGCCGAACGCAGCAGCCTCGTATGTTACGTCGGCCCATTCGATGGTTTCCACAGCGTTCCGGCCTCGGTTTCGAAGACCTGCACCGTCCGCTTTGACAATAACAAATACTCGGTCCTGTCGACTGCCGTCGGCAGCTCCGTCGAGGTTCATGCCTATGCTGATCGGATCTTCATCAAACATGATGGAATGACGGTCGCGGAACACCAGCGCAGCTTCGGCCGTGGCGATACCGTCTATGATCCCTGGCAATATGTCCCTGTCCTTGCTCGCAAACCCGGTGCCTTACGCAACGGCGCTCCCTTCCGAGAATGGGTTTTGCCAGCCGCCATGGAGAAGGTCCGCAAGCGACTGAAGAGCGTCGATGACGGTGATCGACAGATGGTCACCATACTCGGATGCATTCCCGCCGATGGTCTCGCAGCCATTGAGGCTGCCTGCCAGGAAGCGCTCGATCACGGCGTCTGCTCGGCCTCGGTGATCATCAACATTCTGGCGCGAAGCCGCGATCCGGCTCCCGCTGCAACTGCCATGACAATGCGGTGGCCGAGAGCTTCTTCAATCTTCTGAAGCGAGAACGGATACGTCGCAGGGTTTACCGTTCACGTGATGAAGCACGCCAGGACGTGTTTGACTACATCGAAATGTTTTACAACCCGAAACGCAAACACGTCAGGAACGGGATGCTGTCGCCCGTCGAGTTCGAGAAGCAGCAGAAAATCTAACCCGAAGGTGTCTACGAAACTCGGGGCTATTCACAATGCGGACTTTATCGATCACGGAAATTCATTTGCGCTATGTGCTTCCGTCATCACCCAGTCGATGAACACTTTTGAAAGGGACGAACTCTCTCGATTCTTCTGCGTCAGGATATAGTAGCCTTTGCCCGCAGATCTGATGAAGCCTCTAAGGGGGCGCACCAAGGCTCCCTGAGCGAGTTCTTCGCCGGCTGTTAAGTTGTCGCCCATCGCGATGCCTATTCCGCTGCGCGCTGCGGCGAGATTCTGGTTGAAATCCTCAAAGCTCAGTCGACGGACGGTCGGAGGGATTTCTTGGCCGTGGTGCTGGAACCAGTCATTCCAGTGCGTCCAGCCCACGCCATCGAGGAGGATGTGACGGGTTAGGTCCTTGGTGCGTTTGATGTCGCCGTCCCGATTGAGGAGGACGGGACTGCATACGGGGAAGATCTCTATTTCCTTTAGAGGCCTCGCTTCAGTTCGTGGCAAGCTTGAAGCGCCGAATATGATCGCTACGTCCGCTGCGCCGTCGTCAAACGGATCGCCCCATTCCGGCATTGAAAGGATCTGCAGTTCCACGCGCTCGTAGCGATCGTAGAATCTCCCAAGTCGTGGAATGAGCCATCTGTTGGCAAACGCCGGCATGCATCGCACTGCCAGCCGTCCCGCGATAGGATCGCGCTGAACACCCATGACCGCGTCGTAAAGCGACTCGAATGACTGAGTAAGTTTTGAGAAGAGGGCCTGTCCCTCGGGCGTCAAGATAAAGCTGTCTCGTGACTTTATCGCCAGCGCGAAGCCGAAATGATCCTCCAACTGACGGAACTGTTTGCTGACGGCGCCAGGGGTTACGTGGAGCTCCTGCGCTGCTTTTGTCAGGCTTTTGTGACGTGCGCTGACTTCAAAGGCGCGCAACGCATTCAGCGGCGGCAATCTCGACATATAGAGCTCCATCAGTTTCTTCATTTTTGAGAAAACCTCAAGTAAACGAGGAAATCAATTCGTTATGGAGGAGAAAAAGGATCGGATAGCATCGACCAAATCCAAACAGAACCAGCGTTCAAACAGATCGTTGGTCAGATGACGAGGGGCCTTGCCATGAATGCCGTTCCGCCGAAGAAGAGGGATCTCTACTCTGCGACGATCAAATATTTTGGGTCGGTTTGCGAGCCGGCCTTTGAGGCGCCCGAGCAGCTTAGCAATCTTTGGGGCCGCAACTGGGGTTGCAACAACGACGTCGGCACGCTCCGTTCAGTATTGATGCATCGTCCCGGAAACGAGTTTTCCGTGATCGACAGGAAGAAGAGAATCCCGGAGATCGGCACCTATGGGGATATCGAGGCGGGATGGTACTGGCAAAGCGACGTCATTCCGGCGCTTGAAGATCTGCAGGCGCAGCATGATGGTCTGGTCCGGCTTCTGGAAGCGGAAGGCGTGGAGGTCGTCTATCTCGAGGGTGTTGAAGGCGGCCGTTTCAAGTCCGTCTACACCCGCGACTCCTGCATCGCCGTCAAGGGTGGCGCGATCGTTCCGCGACTTGCACCCCGCATGCGGCACGGCGAGGAACTTGCTGTCACGCGCACCCTGGCAAAACAGGGAATGCCGGTAATGCGCACCCTGCATGGCACCGCGATGGCCGAAGGCGGCAGCTTCGCCTGGCTGAACAGCCGCACGGCCGTCATCGGCCGCGGCATACGCGTCAATGACGAAGGCATCGCCCAGATAGCGGACGTTCTTCGTTATCAGGGTGTCGAACTGCTGGTCGTCGATCTGTGCGGCTACGATATACACATCGACGGCCACTTCCTGATGATCGATGTGGACCTCGCACTGGTCTGGCCACGCGGACTGTCCTTCGTCTTCCTCGAGAGGTTGCGGACGCTCGGCATCCGCACCATCGAAATGAACGAGGATGACAATCCCTGGATCGTCAACGGCCTGGCGATTGCGCCCGGCCGGGTGATTATGCCCCGCGGATTGTCGGAGCAGACGCGCGAGGCGCTTGCGCGAAACAATGTCACCGTTCTCGAGATCGACTACGACAAGGTTCAGATGAATGGCGGCGGCATCCATTGCTCGACGAGCCCCCTTGTCCGCGATAGCGTCGATTGAGGAGCGGTTCCATGACCGCGCACCTCTCCATTCACAATGCGTGCAAGTCCTTCGGCGCCTTCGAGGCGTTGAAGGGGGTATCCCTCGAAATCGAGAAGGGCGAGTTTCTCACCTTTCTCGGCCCTTCCGGCTCCGGAAAGTCGACGCTGCTGAACGCGATCGCCGGCTTCGAGCCCCTGTCTGCAGGCGGCATCCTCAAGAACGGTGAAGATATCGGCGCGACGCCGGCCAATCAGCGCAATTTTGGCATGGTGTTTCAAGGATATGCCTTGTTTCCGCATTTGACGGTCGCGGAAAACATCGCCTTCTCGCTGCGTGTGAGAGGCATCGCCCGTTCCGAACAGAAAAGGCGCGTGGCCCGCATGATCGATCTGGTCGGCCTGCGTGACCATGGACACAAGCGGCCCTCGGCGCTCTCCGGCGGACAGCAGCAGCGGGTGGCCTTGGCGCGGGCCCTGGTGTTCGAACCCGAGGTCCTGCTGCTCGACGAACCCTTGTCGGCTCTGGACAAGAACCTTCGGGAGCAGTTGCAGGACGAGTTGATCGCGATCCATCGCCGGACCGGCACGACATTCCTGTTCGTCACCCACGACCAGATGGAAGCCATGGCGATGTCCGACCGGATCGCGATCTTCGATAAGGGGAAGATCGTTCAGATCGGTCGTCCGAACGAGCTTTATGACGCGCCCAATTCGCGCTTCGTGGCCGAATTCCTCGGCACCATGAACATTCTTCCTATCTCGGAACGTCGGGCGGCCATTCGCGAATTTCATGCGCGCGTCGGGGATTACGACGTTCGAGCTCCACTGCCGGAAAACGACGCACGGGATGGTCAAGGAAACGCTGTGCTGGCGGTCCGTCCGGAGAAACTAACGCTCTGCCATGAGAGGCCGAAGGGTGATCACAACCTCCTGCCTCTGACGATCGAAGGCGTGATCTTTCAAGGAGGAACGACGATCGTCAAGGGCAAGGCGCCCGAGGGGGCAACCATCACGCTGACGACACGGCGCGATACTTTGAGCGAGCCACCGGCGAGCGGGCAGCAGCTCTGGGTGCGCTGGAGCCATGGGGACGGTCGTGTGCTGACCGCCTGACGGCGACTTTCAGTTGAAGCAGGTGAAGACAACAAAAAGGGGAAGACCATGACCGATATTCTGAAGACGGAATGCCTCGAATTGCTGAAAGACCAGCACGCGCGCGGCGGGATTGACCGGCGTTCTTTTCTCACCGGCCTCGCGCTTCTTGGCGTCGCGCCGGCGCTCGCGAGCCGCGTGGCGCGTGCGGCGGAGAACGAGCTGATCGTGACGAACTGGGGCGGCGACGCCATTGCCGCGTTCCGGACCGCCATGACCGACGGCTATGGCGAGAAGGAAGGATTGACGGTCAAGATCAATGGTTCCGGGCCGAGCCGGGGCGCGATGAAAGCTCAGTTCGAAAGCGGTGCAGTCAGTTGGGACGTCTGCGACGCCGATCCGGGCGCGACCAAGTCGCTCGGCGCGGCTGGCATGATAGAGCCGATTGACTATACGGTCGTCGACCGCACGAAGGTCCAGCCCGGTTTCGCCTATGAATTCAGCGTTGCCAATTACTTCCTCAGTTACGTCATTGCCTACGACGCCACAAAGTTCGGCGACAACCCACCGAAATCCTGGGCCGATTTCTGGAACGTCGAAAAATACCCTGGCAAGCGGTCGCTCTATAAGTGGATGTCGGGGTGCATGGAAGCGGCGCTTCTTGCCGATGGCGTGCCGGTGGACGCGCTCTATCCGCTCGATGAGGAACGCGCCATCCGCAAGCTCAACGAGATCAAGCCCCACATCGTCAGCTTCTGGGACTCAGGAGCGGAGAGCCAGCAACTGATGCGTGACGGCGAAGCGTCGATGGCCCTGATGTGGCATACACGTGCCAACCTGGTGGAGCAGGACACCGGCGGCGGCGTCAGTTGGACCTATGCGCAAGGTATCCTCGCCCCGTCGGGCTGGGCAGTTATCAAGGGCAACCCTGCGGGCTCGCGCCGTGCGATGGATTTCATCCGCTATTGCCAGGATCCGGCATTGCAGGTGGACCTGTTGCGTGCCCTCGGCTGCGGCCCTTCCAATCCGCTCGCCCACGATCTCGTGCCACCGGACCTTCGTCGGCTGGATTGCAGCTCCAAGGAAAACATGGCGGTGCAGGTCCTGATGGACATGGATTGGTATGCAGCCAGCGGCGATGCGGCGCTCGACAGATATCTGGCTATGACGGCATCATGAGGTCGCCGTCTTCCGGAAAGGCATTCCGGTTCGCGAATGCCGGATCGCTGGCAATGCTCTGGGCATTGCCTGTCTGTCTCGCTCTCGCCTATGTCCTGCCCTTTGCAGGCGTGACGCTGTGGAGCGTAACGCGGCCGGAGCTCGGCCCCGAAAACTATGTCCGCATCCTCACGGGTGCGGACTTCCGGATGATCTTCCTTCGAACCCTCTGGATCTGCTTCGTCAGCACCGCAATCACGCTGCCGATCGCCTATCTACTCGCCTATTACTGGGTAATGGGCAGCCGGCTGCGCAGCCGGCTGGTGGAAATCTGCATCTTCCTGCCTTTCTGGATATCGGTGCTTGTCAGGGCTTTCGGCTGGGTGGTGATCCTGCGCAACAACGGTCTTGCAAGCGAGGTCGCAAACGCCTTGGGCATCGTTCCGGGCGGACTGCAGACCGGCCGAAACGCGACATCGGTAATCATCGGCATGGTGCACTTCATGGTGCCGTTCGCCGTGCTGCCCATGGCTTCGGTCATGCGCAAAATCGACAGGCGTGTGCTGCTTGCGGCGGTTGGACTCGGCTGCCAGCCGGGCGGTGTGTTTTGGCGGATCTATTTGCCGCTTTCCCTGCCGGGCGTGCTCTCCGCGCTGGCGATGACCTTCATCTTCTCCCTCGGCTTCTTCGTGACGCCGATGATCCTCGGCGGCGGCCGGGTGATCATGACGGCGGAAGCCGTCTTCGTGCAGATGTTCCAGACGGCGAACTGGGGTCTTGGCGCCGCGCTCGGCGTCGTCCTGCTCGTCTTCGTTTTCGCCATCCTCTGGCTTTCGCAACGCGTCGTGCGCATCGAACAACTCCTGTCGCGGTAGGTGACGAATGTTTGGCAAATCCCGTATCGGCGGTTTCTGCGTCGGAGCAGCCGGAGCCTTCCTGCTTTTGCCGCTGGCGGCCGTCGTACCCTTTTCCCTGACCGCCAAACGGTTTCTCTCGATGCCGGATGGGGAGTATTCGCTCCGGCATTACCGGGCCATTTTTGATCCCGACACTTGGCTCGCGAGCATCGGCACGAGCACGCTCGTCGCTCTCCTGTCGAGCATCGTCGCAACGGCCCTGGCGACAGCGTTCGGGGTCGGTCTCTGGCTGCGCCGACCGGCGAGCGGGCGCCTATTGGTCGGTCTGGTCCTTCTGCCGATAATCGTGCCACCCGTCACGTCTGCGGTAGCGCTCTATTTCCTCCTGGCGCAGATGGGGCTGCTGGACACTGTCGCCGGGCTCGTCCTGTCCCATGTGGTGATGATCGTGCCGTTTGCCACGATCGCCATCCTCAGCTCGCTCAGCCGGCTTGATCGGAACCTAGAGCTTGCGGCTCGGAATCTCGGAGCCACGCAGTTCCAGTCCATATTCCGCGTCATTCTGCCGAACATTCGGTTTGGCCTCTTCGCGGCCTGGTTCGTCAGCCTGGTCATGTCCTGGGAGGAGAGTTCGGTGACGCTGTTCGTAAGCGGCGTCAACGTCATCACCTTGCCCAAACGGATATGGGACAACCTGCGGCTCGATCTCGATCCGACCGTTGCGGCGATTTCCGTCGTCATGATCACGATGACGGCGCTCGTGGTGATTTTCCGCAAGCCCGAACATTGATCTCGTTTGAACCGGGCAGGCCCAAATTATGAGGAGAGGTCGACATGCGATATTCTGTCGATGGCGGACGCTTGTGGCGACGGCTGATGAAAATGGCTGAAATCGGTGCCATCGCGAGAGCGGGATCTTGCCGGCAGGCGCTGTCCGATGAGGATGAGGCGGGCCGGTCCCTGTTTCTCGAATGGTGTGTAGCGCGTGGATACGGGATACGGAGGGACCGGATCGGCAACATTTTCGTTCGCCGCGCGGGCAGCACTCCCGATACGGCGCCAGTCCTGATTGGAAGCCATCTCGACACCCAGCCGACTGGCGGCCGCTTTGACGGGGTGCTCGGCGTGCTTGCCGGCCTCGAAGTCATGGAAACGCTGGACGACAGGGCGGTGGAAACCGTCCGGCCTATCGAACTCTGTATCTGGACCAACGAGGAAGGCTGTCGTTTCCAGCCGGCCATGATGGGGTCGGGCGTCGCCTGCGGCATCTTGGATATCGAGACGGCGTTCTCGGCATGTGACGGTGCGGGGATTACGCTCGGCAGCGAAATATGCCGGCACGGTTACGATGGTGAAACGTCTCCGATCCTCGGCGAAGCCGATTGTTATCTCGAGCTGCATATTGAGCAGGGACCGATCCTCGAAACGGCAGGAAAGACCATCGGCGTGGTGACAGGGGGACAGGGTATCCGCTGGTACGATATAGCGGTGCTCGGCGAGGAGACGCATGCCGGGCCTGTTCCGATGAGCCTGCGCAAGGATCCGGTGCCAATCCTGACGCGCCTCATGGCGTCTATACGGAGAATTGGCACGGTCGATTCCCTTGCCCGCTGTACCATCGGTCGGATTCGCCTTTCTCCCGGCTCGATCAATGTCGTGCCCGGCCGAGCCGACATAACAGTCGATCTGAGGCATCCCGACGAGCTGGTTCTGCGGGCCATGCACAGCCGTCTCATGGACAGCGTGACCAGTTTGCGGAAGGCTAGCAAGGGTTGCGATCTCCAGGCCCAGCTGACATGGCATGCGCAGGCGGTTCGATTTGACGACGGCCTCATCGAGGCAGTGAGAGAAAGCGCTGCGGTGCGGCACCTTCCGGCGCAGGACATCGTTTCGGGCGCCGGACACGATGCATTCAATCTGGCGCGGCGTGTAGCGACGGCTATGATTTTCATCCCGTGCCGGGAAGGGATCAGCCATAATCCGCGGGAAGACATCGAAGCCGAGCACGCAGCTGCCGGCGCCAATGTACTGCTGGATGTCGCACTAAAGCGTGCGCAAAAATCAACTTCGAGCGGCCGGCCAAATCCGTAAGACGTGGTCTTAGCCGCTGTCCGCGATGAAGCGGGTGGCGAGCGAGAAAAGTTCGGCCTGCGAGGTGATGCCGAGCTTGGCATAGGAATGGCGGCGGTGGACTTTCACCGTTCCTTCCGCGCTTCCAAGCAGCGCCGCGATGGCACGAGTCGAGTGGCCGTTCAGGATCATCCGTACCACCTCGGCTTCGCGAGGGCTCAGCACCTGCGCGCCGAACGTCAGCAGCCGGTCTCGCAAGGCCTGGCCGTCCCTTGCCTCGTCCGGTTTCTCTCCACTGCCCCAATGGCGCACGATCGCCGCCGTCAAAATCGGAAATGCGGTGTTAAGCCGCTCCGCCTCCTTGGTGAGAAAACGGGCTGAACGCTGCCCGCGGCCGATCGATACCGAAATCCATTGGCCGCCAGCATCTTTCGCCAGCAGTGCCATCTCGTCCGTCAGGCGGATGCGGCGATAGAACGTGTCGTAATAGTCGGATTTGAAGAATCCTTCTGGCGCGAGGTCCATCAGCCGGTATGCGCCGGGTTTTACGGCATTGCGGCACGCGATGTAAAACGGATCGAGCAGGAAGGGACCGCTCTCGTAGAACGTCGTGTGGGTCGCCGCCTGAACCTCATCGAGGTCATGGAACAAGGTGCGCGGCCTTTCCGACCCGCGATAGGCGGTGATCACCACGGAATCGTGTGGGCAGAGCGCGCCGATCGCCTGACGCAGCGCTGGCGGAAATCGATCGGTCCCGACAAATGTCAGCATATGACCAACCGCCTCCAGCCAGGCAGAGCCTGTAATCGGATCGACATGGTCCGTCATTTATTCTATTTATACCCCTAAAGGCATACGCCTATGCTGGATATTACGGCCGAATGCCTTGGTGTTCAATCGCTCCTGCCAGTCACGACAGGAGAAAAGAATGACCGACGCACTCGACCTCACCCCGAAACATGGCGATCTCGCCTTTACGCGGGAAAGTCACCGCGGCTCGATCATGGAAGCGACCTATGCCGGCGTGCCGAGCTTCATGCGCCGCCGCTTCACGCGCGACCTGATGGGTGTAGATGTCGCGGTGCTTGGCGTGCCACTCGATCTCGCTACGTTCGGCCGGCCGGGCACGCGCTTCGGACCCCGGGGAATTCGTGCGGCCTCCACGCATATCTCCTGGTCCGCGCCGTGGCCCTATGACGTCGACCCGTTCGAAGCGCTTGCCGTTGTCGACTACGGCGATTGCCTGTTCGATCCCGGCGTTCCCGGCGAGATCGCCGCATCCATCACCGCGACGGCAAAGGAAATCCTCGATGCCGGCGCGGCCCTGCTGACGCTGGGTGGCGACCATTTCATCACCTATCCGCTCCTGAAGGCGCATGCCGAAAAGCACGGGCCTCTGCGGCTCGTGCAGTTCGATGCCCACACCGACACCTGGGCGGACGAGGGCGGGCGCATCGATCACGGCACCATGCTCTGGTACGCCACGCGCGACGGCGTCGTAGATCCGGCTCATTCCGTGCAGGTCGGCATCCGCACGCACAACCCCGATCCGCTCGGCTTCACCGTCATCGATGCGCGCGAGGTACACCGGGCAACGCCGCGCGAGATCGCGAACCGCGTGCGCGGGGTCGTCGGCGACGGCCCCTGCTATGTGACCTTCGACATCGACTGCCTCGATCCTTCGGCGGCCCCCGGCACGGGTACGCCTGTCATCGGCGGGCTATCCTCCTGGCAGGCGCAGGAGATCCTACGGGGGCTTTCGGGGCTGAACGTTGTCGGCATGGATGTGGTCGAGGTCTCGCCGCCGTATGACGCGTCCGAAATCACCGCGCTTGCGGGCGCAACGATCGCAAACGACCTGCTGGCACTGCACGCCGCAGGCAGGAGGGGGCGGTAACCATGAGAGAGAAGCTGCTTGCCGCAACTGCTGCGGTTTTCCTCTTCGCCCTACCAGCAAAGGCGGAAGAGACCCTGCGCATCTACAACTGGGCGGAGTATTTCGGGGAGACGACGCTGGACACCTTCACCAAGGAAACCGGCGTACCGACCAGCGTCGATTACTACGACTCCAACGACCTGCTCGAGACGAAGCTCCTGACGGGCGGGTCGGGCTTCGACCTCGTTTTTCCGGCCACCTCCAATGCCGAGCGGGCGTTGAAGGCAGGTGCAATCGCGAAGATCGACCCCGCGAAGCTGAAGAACTATGCCAATCTCGATCCGGCGATCCTCGCCGTGCTCGACAAGACGCCGGGCGGCCGCGACATCGGTGTGCCCTACACTTGGGGCACCGTCGGCCTTGCCTACAACCCCGACAAGATCGAGGAACGGCTGGGCACGCGCAGCCTCGACAGCCTGGATGCGATCTTCGACGAGGAGACGGCGGAGAAACTTGCCGATTGCGGCATCGCGATCATCGACTCGCCACTGGAGGTGACTGCGATCGCCCTCAACTATCTCGGCGCGGATCCCTATAGTGAGGAAAGGGAAGATATCGAAAAAGCGGGCGCACTGCTCACTGCTGCCGCCAGGCATGTGCGCTATTTCCACAGTCAGCGCCCGACCAGCGAGCTCGCCTCGGGCGATCTTTGCGTGGCGCTGATCTACAGCGGCGATGCGCTGATGGCCGGCGACCGCGCGAAGGAGACGGCAAACGGCGTTGCGGTGGAATACGCCATCCCGAAGGAAGGCACGATGATGTGGCTGGATGTGGCCGCGATTCCGGCCGATGCGCCGAATCCCGAACTCGCCTACCGCTTCATCGACCACCTTCTGAAGCCGGAGGTCATCGCCGATATCAGCAACACCGTGCGCTTCGCCAATGCCAATGCGTCGGCGACTACGCTCCTCGATCCAAAGCTTGCCGCCAATGTCGAGATCTATCCCGGCAAGGACGTGATCGCCAAGCTCTTCCCGGATCGGTCGGTCGAGGGCAAGGGGCTGCGCGAGCGTACGCGCTTGTGGACGCGTGTGAAGACCGGACGATGATCATGTCCGCTGCGCCAGGTCCGTGAAGCCATGGTGGCCGATCCATCAGGCGAGATCGGACACAGGACCCTTCATCGCCAACCCAATGGCCATTGCATGCTTCCATCGCCGTTCTCGGTTGATCGCATCGAGGCGAGGGGCCGTACTTGGATTTTAGCAGGCAATGCGCTTCGACTGCTCGCCGAGCAGTTTCAGAAAACGTCTCGATTGGAACCAACAGAGGTATCTAGCGGCTGAGCGCATCGTTCGCTTCGAATCCAATGCTGATGCTCAAGGGCACAAGGCTGTTATGTTTGCGCTATAAGTTTCGCCAAATATCCGTCAGCCCTGATTGAACCGGGAGATGAACTGGTCGAAGCGTTCATTGACGCCACCACGGAACAATTCCAGTGGAGCACCTTCGGCTTTGACCCGGCCCTGTTCCAGGAACAGGATGCGGCTCGAGACATCCCGGGCGAAGGCCATTTCATGCGTCACGATCAGCATCGTGCGTCCTTCGGCGGCCAGGTCGCGCATCACCTTCAGCACCTCACCGACGAGCTCGGGATCGAGCGCGGAGGTGGGCTCGTCGAAGAGAAGAACGCGCGGTTTCATGACGAGGGCGCGGGCGATGGCGGCTCGTTGCTGCTGGCCGCCGGAGAGCTGGGCGGGGTAAGCGTTCATCCTTTCGATCAGGCCGACACGCCTGAGCATCGCTTCCGCCTCGTCGCGCACCTCGCCGCGGCTGCGATCCTGAACGTGAACGGGCGCCTCCATCAGGTTTTCGAGCACGGTCATATGGCTCCAGAGACAGAAATTCTGGAACACCATCGCCACCTGTGTCCGCAGGCGGTCGACCTGCCTGCGGTCGCCGATCTGGAGGGCATCGCCGCTCTTTCGCAGATTGACCTCTTCGCCGAAGATCTGCAGCCGGCCGGCGGAGGGAAGCTCCAGCAGGTTGAGGCAGCGCAGGAAGGTCGACTTGCCTGAGCCGGAGGCGCCGAGGATGGAGATGACCTCGCCTTCATGAGCACGGAAATCGATGCCTTTCAGCACCTCGACCGCGCCATAGCGTTTGTGGAGGCCATCGATCGCGATGGCGGGAGCCATGGACGCATTGTCGGCAGCGGCGAGGTGGGAGGCGGAAGCCATCTGGTTTCTCCGTGTGTACAGGGTCAGGTGCGACGATGGGCATGCTGGGGCTGGAGCCGCCGTTCGAGGAGCGCGAAAGCGGCGCTCATCAGGAAGGTCAGGGCCAGGTAGATCGCGCCGGTGACGATGAAGATCTCGAATATGCGGTAGGTCGAGGAAATCAGCTTGTGCGCGATGCCGGTCAGCTCCGTCAGGGTTATGATGCTGGCGAGCGACGTCGCCTTGATCATCAGGATGGCCTCGCTGCCATAGACGGCCAGCCCCTGCCGCAGCGCGATGGGCCAGACGATGCGGCGACGCAGCAGCAGTCCCGACATTCCGCAGGCCCGTCCCGCCTCGATCTCATGGGCCGGCACGGCCTGGATCGCACCGCGGATGATCTCGGCGGTATAGGCGGAGGTGTTGAGCGCAAGGGCAAGGATGGCGCACCAATAGGGTTCGCGCAGGAAGGGCCAGAGGACCGACTGGCGCAGTGGCGTGATCTGGCCGAGGCCATAGTAGATCAGGAAGATCTGCAGCAGCAGCGGTGTCCCGCGAAATAGTTCGACATGCACCTTGGCGATCCAGCGCAGGGGTGCAAAGCCGCTGGCGGCAGCACCGGCGACGAGCACGGCCAGAACAAAGCCCATTGCCAGCGACAGCGCCGCAAGCTGAAGTGTCAGCGGCAGGCCCGACAGGAGTTGACGAAAGACATCGGTCAGAAAGGGCCAATCCAGCATCAGCGTCTCCAGGGTTTGGCCAGATGGCGTTCCATCCGGATGAGGCCGACGCCGGTGAGGCGCCCGATGATCAGGAACAGGACGGCTGCGACGGCATAGAACAGCAGCGGCTGGCGGGTCGAACCGGCGGCCGTGCCGGCCTGACGCAGCAGCTCCGTCAGGCCGATGACGGACAGAAGCGCGGTTTCCTTGAGCGCCGATTGCCATATGTTGCCGAGCGCGGGCAGCGCGAAGCGCAGGGTCTGGGGCGCGATGATGCGGCGCAGAAGCAGGGCTTTCGACATGCCGCAGGAGGCGCCCGCCTCGATCTGACCGCGGTCCAGCCGAAGGTATGCGGATCGATAGGCTTCCGTCTGGTATGCGCCGGAGACGATTGCGATCGCAAGCACGCCGATGACGAAGGAGGGCAGCGAATAGAAGCCGGGAAATCCTCCGGTATTCATCACCTTGGTCAAGACGACGCTTCCGCCGAAATAGAAGAGGTAGACCACGAGAATCTCAGGCACGCCGCGGAAAATCGTGGTGTAGGCTTGGCCAACCGTGCGCAGCGCGCCGGACCGCGCGAGCTTGAGAGTGGCGCCGCCGATCCCGAACACGCTTCCCAAAAGGAAGCCGCAGAGCGCGGCAGCGATCGTCACGCCGGCGGCCTGAAGCAGGGGCAGCCCCCAGTCTATCGGCCCGAATCCCAGCAGTTCGAATATGCCCGGCATCATGGCAGAACCTCATCCTTGCGCTGGGGTTGGTGCAGGCGGTCGACGGCGAAGGGCGCAAGCCTGGGATCGAGTACCCCGGAGACGAGCGATTGCGCCACAGCCTCTCCGACCGCCGGGGCAAGCTGAAACCCGTGACCGCAGAAGCCGAAGACGTGCCAGAGACCGGAATGCAAGCGGCTGGGGCCGATGAAGGGTATGCCGTCGGCGGTCGCACCTTCGAGGCCGGTCCAGGTCCGCACCACCGGCACGCCGGCCAGCCCGGGAAAGGCGTTGATCGTGGCTGCGGCGCTCGACACCATGCGGTCCATGACGGTGAATGAGGTGCCCTCGTCGAGGCAGGGCTTGCCGAGGATGCCGCCGCCGATCACCAGCGAGCCGACCGCACTCTGCTTGAACGAGAGCGGCTGATCGATGCCGATGACGACGGCGGTGATGAACGGCTTGACCCGCGCCGTCACCATCATGGAAAGCGCGGTGATCTTGATCGGTAACGTTTCACCGAGGCGCGCCGCGATCTCCGAACCCCAGGCGCCAGCGCAATTGATCACCCGTTCCGCCTCCATAATGCCCGCATCCGTATCGGCCCGCCAACCGCCAGCCGGTCCCTGCGACAGGTCGCGGACCGCGCATTTCTCAAGAATCCGGACGCCGGCGCTTTCCGCGGCCTTGCGGAAGGCGCGCGCGGCATTGGCGGGGTTCGCTTGCCCGTCCCGCCGGGAAATCAGGCCGCCGCGGGCGGAGCGGGCGAGGCCCGGCAGCAGCCGGTGAAGCTCGTCC
>Ga0247823_10002377_pt1 | contig 15514 bp, 18 predicted proteins | sample 13C_PalmiticAcid_2_FD_192426 | JGI IMG/M metagenome (GOLD analysis project Ga0247823, IMG submission 192426) | Soil microbial communities from agricultural site in Penn Yan, New York, United States - 13C_PalmiticAcid_Day30 | ecosystem: Environmental > Terrestrial > Soil > Agricultural land...
GCGCGGCGGTCCCCAGCGGCGCGCCGACGCCCGGCTGGATCAGGGTCGCGACCAGCATTCCCACCGACACCGCGATCGCCGTGGTCAGCGCGAACAGCCCGATCGTCCGCCCGCCGAGCCCGCCCAATCGCCGCGGATCGGCCAGCGCAGTGATCCCCGCGGCGATCGTCACCAGCACGATCGGCGCCACCAGCATCCGGATCGCGCGGACGAACAGATCGCCCATGAACTGGACATAGGGCGTGCCCTGCGGCCACACGAGCGCGAAGATCAGCCCGAGCGCCAGCGCCCCGAGCACCCGCTTCCACAAAGCGATGGAAAACCAGGCGCCCAGCATCAGTTGCAGGTCCCCGGCGTCGGCTTGTGCGCCAATGCCCGTCCCGCCGCCTTGCCGGTCAGCGCGCCCTTGTCGACCGCGACCACGCCGTTGACCACCACCGTCCGCACGCCCTGCGCGGTCAGCGTCGGCTGTTCGTAGGTTGCCCGCGCGGCATAAATTGCCGGATCGAACACCACCAAATCGGCGAACGCCCCGGCGCGCAGATGCCCGCGTCCTGCCAGCCCGAAGGTGTCCGCCGTCAGCGCGGAGCTGCGCTCGATTAACTGGCGGACGGTGATCACGCGCTCGGTGCGCGTGTATTTCGCGTATTTCCGCGCGAAGCTGCCATAGATCCGCGGATGCCCGCCCGAGGCGTCCGAGCCGGTCATCACCCAGGGCTGCTGCATGAATTTGGCGATATCGGCCTCGCTCTGGTTGAACGAGACCACCCCCGGATCCGCGATGCGGATCACCGTGATCGCCGCGCGCACCGGGTCCTGCCCCAATTCCTTCGCGACATCGGCCAGCGTCCGGTTGAGATACTTGCCCTCGACGATCAGCAATTTGTCGGGACCGCCGCGCTTGCGCAGATTCTCGGTGATCCCGGCGCGGAGCTTCTCGGCCAGCGCAGCATCGTCGAAGCGCCTGAGCAAAGCCGGCCGGCCGCCATCCTGCGCCCAGAGCGGCATCAGCGACGCGACCAGGCTCGTGCCGCTCGCCGACCACGGATATTGATCCGCGGTCACCTTCTGCCCCGCGCGTCGCGCCGCGTCGATCCTGGCGATGATCGCCGGCGCCTGGCCCTGCACGTCCACGCCGAGCGCCTTGATATGACTGATATGCGTCGGCAGCCCGCCCTGCTTGCCGATCGCGATCGCCTCGTCGATCGCGGCGGCGAGCCCGACCGTGTAGGAGGATTCGTCGCGGATATGGCTGTCATAGACGCCGCCGCGCTTCCCCGCCTCGCGCGCGAGCGCCACGACCTCGTCGGTTCTGGCAAAGCTCTGCGGCGCATAGAACAGTCCGGTCGAAAGCCCGAGCGCGCCCTCGCACATCGCGTTCGCCACCAATTTCTTCATCTGGCCGAGCTCGGCACGGGTCGGCACGCGATCGGCCTCGCCCACCACCTGCTCGCGCACCGCGCCGAAGCCGACATAGGCGGCATAATTGATCCCCACCGGCTTCGCCGCCGCGCCGCCCAGCACCTTGGCCACATCCGGGCTGCCGCCGCCGTCATTGCCGATGAACGCGGTCGTCACCCCCTGCAGCAGAAAGGCGGGGACAAGCCGCTTCGCCGCATCGTCCGACGCCAAATCGCCCCCCATATGCGTATGCGGATCGATGAACCCCGGCGCGACGATCATGCCCTTCGCATCGATCACGCGAGTCGCAGTCACATCGGCATGGCGGCTCACCGAGACGATGCGATCGCCCTGAATCGCGACATCGCCGACAAAGGGTTCGGCCGACCCCGTATAGATCGTGCCGCCGCGGATCAGCAGGTCGACCTTGCGGGGAGCAGGCGATGCCGCCAGCGACAAGGTCGCGATCCCGAGCAGCAGCGCGGCCTTCATACCGTTCCCCAGAAACCCCGTTGCGGCGGCACCAGATAGCCCGCCTCGTCGCGCACGCCGCCCGCGCGATCCTCCCTGAGCCAGATCGGACCGTCAAGGTCGACGAAATCGCTCATCCGGGCGATGTGGAGCGCCGGCGCGATCGACAGCGACGAGCTCACCATGCAGCCGGTCATCAGCCCAAGGCCTCGGGCCCGCGCCGATCGGGCGAGATCGAGCGCCTCGGTCAGCCCGCCCGATTTGTCGAGCTTGACGTTCACCATCTGATAGCGCCGCGCCACGCGATCGAGGTCCGCTGCGACGTGCACCGATTCATCCGCGCAGATCGGCAATTCGGGCGTGAAACCCTCGAGCCATTCGTCGGTATCGGCCGGCACCGGCTGCTCGAGCAGATCGACCCGCAACGTCACCAGCAGCACCTGCATCGCGCGCACGAGCTGCTGGTCCCAGCTCTCGTTGGGATCGACGATCAGCTTCGCATGCGGCGCCGCGTTGCGCACTGCGCGGATCTGCGCATCGGGGATCGTCGCGTCGACCTTGACCTTGATCAGCGGCGCATCGGCGATCTTGCTCGCCGCCACCGCCATCGCCATCGGCGTGTCGATCCCGATGGTGAGCGCGCTTACCAGCCTGCCCGGTTCGGGAGCGCCGATCCTGGCCGCGACGCTGCGCCCCGCGAGCCGCGCCTCGAGATCCCATAATGCGCAGTCCAGTGCGTTGCGCGCAGCGCCGGGCGGGAGCAGCCCGAGCAGCTGCGCGCGGTCCGCGCCGCTCTCGATAGCCGCGCGTACATCCTCGATTCCGGCGAGCGCGCTTTCCACGCTCTCGCCATAATGGGCATAGGGAACGCCTTCGCCGCGCCCGACCACGCCGCCCTGCTCCAGCTCCACCGTGACCACCTCCGCCTGCGTCTTGACGCCGCGGGAGATCCGGAAGGGCTGGCTCAGTGCGAAGCTATCGTGCTGCGCGCGGAGGGTGCGGGACATAGCAATTCGTCGAGGATCGCATCGACGCCGAACGCGATCGGATCGGTGCATGGCAGGCCATGCCGGTCCTCGATGCGCGCGCAGAGCGCCCTGGCTTCGGCCGGATCCATCGCCGACGTGTTGAGGCAGATGCCGACCGCGCGGACATCGGGGCTGGTCAGCCGGGCGACCAGCAGATTCATCTCGATGCACTCGCCCAGCTCGGGCAGCGCGCGTCCGGGGATACCGCGCATGTGGAGCCGATTGGGATCGTGGCACATCACGATCGCCTCGGGCTGGGCGCCGTGTAGCAGTCCGGTCGAGACGCCCGCGAAGCTGGGGTGGAACAGCGAGCCCTGCCCTTCGATCAGGTCCCAGCCATCATCGTCGCGCGCCGGGGCGAGTTGCTCGATCCCGCCCGAGATGAAGTCCGCGACCACCGCGTCGATCGGCACGCCGCCGCCCGCGATCAGGATGCCGGTCTGGCCGGTCGCGCGGAAATCGGCCTTGAGCCCGCGTGCCTGCATGCCCTGCACGAGCGCCAGCGTGGTGTACATCTTGCCGACCGAGCAATCGGTGCCGACGGTGAGAAGCCGGCGCCCGGCGCGTTTGTTGCCCTTGCCGACCGTCAAATCCGCCGGAGGATCTCGCACGTCGAACAGCTGGAGCCCCTTCTCCTTCGCCAGCGCGGCCAGTCGCGGCTCGTCGCGCAGCCGCTGGTGGAGCCCCGAAGCGACGTTCATTCCCGCCCCGAGCGCCGCGAGGGCATCGTCGACGAGATCACGGCCCAGGGTTCCGCCCGAATTGGCGATGCCGAGCACCAAAGTCTTCGCGCCGACCGCCGCTCCCTCGGCGATCGTCATCCGCGGCATGCCCAGAGTCAGCGGGCAATCGTCGTAGCGGAATTCGCCGACGCAATCGTCGGGGCGAAAGGCGGCGAGCCCGCGCGAGGTCTTGATGCCGACGGCGTCGGTGCTGTGGCCGAGATAGAGCAAATAGGGAGCGGGGATCATCACCTGCCTTCCGTATCGCGCAGGTCCAAAAGTCTGCGCATAACGTCTGGACCGCGCGGCATAGCCCCTTGTTATGGCTGATTTGACATGCCCGCGTCGCCATTCCCTTCCCCGCCCGGAGGACATGCGAGCGGGATCGCACCGATCACGGCGCAGAATCCGGATCAGACGCGTGGTCGCGAGTGGCCGCTACTGGTGGAAAATGGTCGTTTCGATCCTCTCCGCCAAGGGGAGATTGTTGAGGGTCATTAGCGAGCGGGCGGTTTTCGCCCCGAAGCGGATCGGCATGTTCCGGGAGCCAGCCTGCCTCATCGCAGCACCGAATGTCCGCTATGGGTGGGAGGCAGTCGCGCTCGAAGGGGATCGACGGCGAACACCCCTCATTCCGTAAATCTGGCCTCGCCGATATCTTTGGCGTGCCGAGTGGCAAAGCGCCAGACGACCATTGCCGCTACTATCGTTCCAACGACGATGATTGCCGGGCCCCAATAGTCTTTGGTTGCAATACCCACCGTTCCGACCGCCACCGCTGCAGCACCGCCCGTAGCCAGAATGACAAACGTTCCGCTCCACCGCGGCGAGGGTTCCCTAAAACCTGGGTCGGCTTTGTCCTCCCGGGGCCGCAGATAGGTGCCGATCAGCAAACAAACGAAGTAAGCGCCGAACAGAAAATCGTCGATGTCGCCCAACGACGGATCCGACCCCGGAGGACGAGATTCGAGATACTGGGCTAGCAGCCAGGCGCCAATGATCATGAAGGCGAGCGCGTCCGCGATTTTCGCCGAGACTTGTCTGAGTTTGTACAGGTCGATCATCGCTCGAAATCCTACGCGGAAGGGGTCGCGGTCAACATCGGCACTGGTCGTTAGCGGCCATGCCCTTGCAGTTGCGCCCCTAGGCCACGTCGATCACGCTCCGCAGCGTCTTGAGGAAATCGGTGGCGAGCGCGGTGAGTGGCCGGTTGTGCAGATACATCGCATGCACGCCGAACGTGATCGGCGGCTTCAGCGGCCGCATCGCCAGCCCCGGTGCCAGCGAGGCCTGTGCGGTGAAGCTGTCGACCACGGTCATGCCGACGCCTTGCTGCACCAGCGACGCGGCGATGTAGAAGGTCCGCGCGAGGATCACTTCGTCGAGTACGATGCCTTGCCGCTGGACTTCCTGCGTGAACAATTGCCCCATCGGCCCACTGGTCGCGAGGCTGATGAAGCGGTGCCCCTTCAGGCAGCTCATGTCGCAGCGCGGTGGCGCATCGGGCATGTCCTGCTCGCGATAGAACACCACCAACTCGCCCTCGCCGAGTGGTTTGTGGTCGATCGGCGCGGCGGGCGGGACCTCATAGGCGATGGCGATGTCGGTTTCGCGCTCGAACAGTTTCCGCAGCAGATCGTCGTGATGCACGGTCTGGAGGTCGAACTTCACATTGTCGTGCGTCTTGAGGAACTGCGCCACCGCCGTCGGCAACGCCTGCAGCGCAAGGCTCGGCAGCGCCGAGACGCGCAGCATTCCTCCCGCTCCGCGGCGCAGATTCTTGCCCGCCTCGCGCAACGCATAGACCCGGTCCTGGATCTCGGAGACTTCGGTGAACAGGGTATGCGCGTCCTCGGTGGGCACCAGCCGTCCGTTGGTCCGCTGGAACAGCTGGAAGCCGAGCAGGGATTCCGCGTGGCGGAGCATCTTCGAAACCGATGGCTGCGACACGTTGAGCGCGCGCGCCGCGCCGCTGACCGAGCCGTTCACATAGACGGCGTGGAATATCTCGATATGCCGAAGGTTCATGGCCATGAAGACTATCGCTATTTGCGAAAAGGGAAAGCGCTGGTCATCCTGCGCGAATGTTGCTCCCGGCCCTGCTCCTCGCGGCACTCCCGCAAACCGCTCCCGATCCGGTCGCCACGGTCCGCATCGCCTTCGATCGCCGGGGTGAGACCATGGCAAGCGTCCACGGCTATGCCGATCTCGCGGCGAGGCGCCTGGTCACTCCCGACGATCCGGTGCGCGTCGCCTCGGTGTCGAAGCTGGTCGTCGCGATCGGCGTGCTGCGGCTGGTCGAGCAGGGCAAGCTCGATCTCGATGCCGACGTCTCCGCCGCGCTCGGCCGAAAGTTGCGCAACCCCGCTTTCCCGGAAACGCCGATCACGCTCCGCCTGCTGCTCTCGCACCGATCGAGCCTCACCGACACTATCGACTATGTTCTCCCGCTCGACGCCGATATGGCGCAAGTGCTCGCCGATCCGAAGGCATGGGACGCCGAACACGCGCCGGGGACCTTTTTCCGCTACACCAATTTCAATTTCCCGGTGATCGCAGCAGTGATGGAGCGCACCACCGGCGAGCGCTTCGACCGGTTGATGGACCGGCTCGTGCTGCGGCCGCTCAAACTGGACGCCTGCTATAATTGGGCGAGCTGCACCCCTGCGACCGCTGCGCGCGCAGTCGCGATCTACCGCGCGAAGCAACCGACCAAGGACGACAACAAGGGCGCGGCGCCCGCCTGCGCGGTCACCCCCGCCACCGACGGCGGCTGCGATCTCGGCAAATGGCGCGCCGGCGCCAATGGCGCGATCTTCTCACCCCAGGGCGGCCTGCGCATTTCGGCCCGTGGGCTGGCGAGGATCGGGCGGCTGCTGCTCGGCGGCGGCAGGGTCGACGGCGTCCGCCTGCTCACCCGCAAATCGGTCGCATTGCTGGAAACCCCGCTGTGGACGTTCGACGGCAGCAACGGCGACACCAGCAACGGCTTTTACTGCAGCTACGGCCTCGCGGTGACCTTTCTGCCGACCGCCCGTCCCGGCTGCCGTGACGACCTCTTCGGCGATGCCCGCCCGCGCCTCGGCCATGGCGGCGAGGCCTATGGTCTGCGCTCGGGGCTGTGGCTCGATCGGGCGGCGGGCACCGGGATCGCCTTTTTCGCCACCGACGTGCCCGACACGACCGGTATCCGCTCGGCCTTCACGCCGGTCGAGGAAGCGCTCGCTGCACCGCCGCACTGATTTCTCCACAAACTATTAAGCATACCCCCCGCACATCACCGCAATCCCGCCGCAAAGCTCGGTAGGATAGCAAGAACGAAGTGAATCGCTTTGGCCGGGGGGTCGGGGTTTCGTGAACACATTGTTGCTGTCGCTCGTCGCGCTCATCGAAACCGTCGCGCCGGTCACCGTGCCGCCGATCGCGGCCACGCCGATCGTCGCGCCGCCGATCGCCGCACCTCTGGCGCGGCCCCGCGTGGCGATCATCGACAGCGGGGTCGCGAGGACCACCGAGCTCGCCGCACTCGTCTCCGCCGAATATGACATGGCCTCGGATCCCGGCCGCGCCGAATTCCAGCCGCGCTACGATCACGGCACGATGGTGGCGACGATCCTCGCCCGCGCCGCGCACCGCCAGGTCGACATCATCTCGCTGCGGATCGACGATCCCGCCGGGTGCCCGACCGGCGCCAATCCGCCCTGCCAGCCCTCGGCGGCGCCGGTCGTCCGCGCGATCCGCCGCGCCACCGATCTCGGTGTCGATGCCATCAACATCTCGCTCGCACTCGATCAGGATCCGTCGATCACCGCCGCGATCGCCGACGCCGCCGCCAAGGGCATCCGGGTGGTGCTGGCCGCCGGCAACAACGGCTACGACCATCCGGGCAATCTGGGGCCCGCACGCGCCGCCTATCCCAACGCGGTGCTGGTCGGCGCGATCGATTCCGAAGGCAAACCGTGGAGCGGCACCAACCGCCCGGACGCCGCGCCCGAGGGCTATAATTATGCCTGGCAGCTCGGCGTGAAGGTCCCCACCGCCGCGATCGACGGCCGCGCCGTCACCGGCACCGGCACGTCGTTCGCCGCGCCGCTGGAGACCGCGAGGTTCCTCGCCAGCCGGACGACTGCGGCGCGCTGAGCGGCGGTCCGGCCTCGGCGGTCGTCAGCGGCGGAAACGGAAACTAGACGCCAATGTAAAGATAGTAAGTCGGTCTCGTCGCGTAATTACCGAAGTTCGCTTCAGTGCACACTCCTGGTGTCAATGAAGCGTTATCGGGATTACTCGTATCGAAGGATAATGAAACGGATTGGTGGGCCGAGAAGGCTGTCAGCAGCGTACTGTACCACACCTTGCAAGATTCGGCGTTGGATCCCATCGTGTCGATTTTGACGTTACATATCTTTATTCGTCCGTATCCGACATTCACGTAGACATCGCCGACCATGTTTGCCGATAGATAGGTAACCGGCCCTGGCGGGCATATGAACGCTGCAGCATGTGCGGGGACACTGAACAAGGCTGCCAAAAGAATGGCGGCGGAGAGCAATCTCATGGTGCGGGGCAGCCCTTCTCGACCTACGGCAATCCAGAGTTTCACGTACCATCCCGCTCCACGAGCTTGCAATCGTCTTCAGTCGGGCCTTGATCGGAACCAGAATGATCGCAATCGCGCGGGATCTGGGGACGGGAACAGTCGGCCGATTGCCTCGCTCAAACGTAATGCGGCTCGCCGCGTTCGCGCAGTTCCTCGTAATGGACCAGCGCCGGCTCGGGACCGAGCGGCACCGGCGCGCCGCCGCGGAACGCCCATTCGCCGCGGTCGCAATCCTCGGCACGGACATAGCCGTTGATGTACAGCCGGCGCTGGTGATCCGAGCGGTTGGTTCCCGATCCGTGGACCAGATAGGGGTTCCACAATGCGAGGTCGCCGGGTTCGAGCATGAGATCGATCGCATCGCCGGGCGACAATCCCGCCGCGAGCAGCACCTCGTCGGCCATCGCATTGCCGAGCACTTCGGTCGACGTATCGAGGTCGATATCGCCTGCCCTATGCGTGCGGGGCAGGAAGCGCATGCAGCCCGATTCGGGCGTGTGCGGATCGATCGCCAGCCCGGTCTGGACATAGGAAGTGCCGAGATTGCGGTAACATGCGTCCGGCTTGCGGAAGCGCGAATCCTGGTGCCACGCGAAATCGCCGATCCCGCCGGGTGCCTTCCAGTGCAGCTGGTTGATGATCTGCTTGACGTCGCCGCCGATCAGCGGCGCCAGCATCGCAGCGAAGCGCGGGTCGAGCCGGACGCGGTCGAGCACCGGCTGGTGATAGGACGGCCATTGCACCATCCGCACCAGCGGCTCTCCCGCCGGGCCCGGCGTGACATTGTAGAACAGATTGCCGTGGCGGAACTTGCGTCCGTGCGCGACACCCTCGGCATGGATCTGATCGATCGCCGCGCCGATCCCGGCGACTTCCCCGGGCGTGAAAAAGCCGCGTAGCACGGCATAGCCGTCGCGTTGGAACTTGGCGACATAATCGTCGCCCTCGGCGCCACTACGCAGCCCAGGCTGTTCGAATCCCACCTTTTCCTCCACGTCCGGACCGTGCGATCCTGGCCCGCCGGGAGGCGCCGCGGCAAGAAGCGTGCAGGCACTCGCCAATGCCCTGCGGCTATGGCGCGCGGCTTCCGCGCCGCCGCAGCAGACGGCCGACACCCTCGTGCCGCGTGGGCATCTCGCGCCCGCATTCGCGCTCGAGCTTGTCGCGGATCGCGATCAGTTCCTTCTCGCTCAGATGTTCGATCCCGATGAATTCGTTGCGGCCGGTATCGAGCGCGCGGATCAGTTCGTCGAGCTTGGCCTGGATCGCCGCGGCGTCGCGATTCTGCGCATTCTGGATCAGGAACACCATCAGGAACGTGACGATCGTCGTACCGGTGTTGATCACCAGCTGCCACGTGTCCGACCAGCCGAACAGCGGCCCGCTGACTCCCCAGTCCATGACGATGAGGAAGGCGATCGCGAACGCCACCGGACGCCCTGCCCATGCCGCGACTCCCTGGGCGAACCGCTCGAACACACCACCCATGCCAATCCCTCTCGATTTTGACGCAGTCTAGCGAGGGAGCGCGCGCTGGTCATGCCCGCAGACCGGCACCCGGGATGCACGCGCACCCAGGGCTGGATCCCCGAGATTTGATCTGCTTCCCGGCGAAGTCCGGAACCGAGGTGCCGGCGCTGCGAGAGGCGGCATCGCACCGCGGCCTCGAACCCGGACCCGGCCTTGGCCGAGGAAGAGGAAGAGGAAGAGGAAGAGGAACCGGGTGGTTCGAGGCGGATCGGGCGCCAAACGCAAAAGGGGACCGGCATTGCTGCCAGTCCCCATGTCACCGGACTTCGGCTGCTGATCCCGAAGGACCGCGCAACCTGGTTTCGGCGGCATGCTCCACTCGCGCCGGCAAGGGCATGCGAGCTTCGCGTCGGTCACCGGGGCCGGCTGATCGCCACGCTTCCGAAGAAACAGGCTTCGTTTCCGGCCTTCGGTGGCCCGCTCCATGACTTCGCCCGAAGGCGGAACCATGAAGCCTTGCTGGATGTGATTTCCCGAACAATCCATCGGCTTCGACTTCTCGCTTGCGCGGTGGCCAATGCCCTGGGTTTCGCTCTTCGGGCCGATCCTTCCGTCGATCTGCCGCTTGCGCGGGCCTATCGGCTTCGGTCTCGTCCATCAGGCAGATCCTTGCCTCATGCCTGCACTTGCGCGCCGGTTTCGGCATCGGGTCCGCCCGGCTTCGGCGTCTCCCGGTCTCGCCGCGATGCTTGCGCACCGCCTTGATCCCGTAACCACCGATGCTCTCGCATCCCCGTCTCGTTCCAGCGTGGTTTCCCGAAGGCACCTTCGCTCGATCGAGCCGTGTAAGTGGTTGATCCTGCTTTGGTTTCCCGCTACCGAACCGTCTTCCTTACAAGACTGATGCTGTCACCGATCCCGAGTCGCGCAAAGGACGAAATGCCCCCTCGCGCCTGTGGATAACGTGAATAACGGGGACAGATTTCGGTCAGGATGTTCCGGGCGCCCATCCGGGCGGGGCGAGCTCGAAGCCGGCAAAGTCGAAGCCGGGGACCACCACGCAGCTCACCAATGCCCAGCCCGAGCGGGCCTCGGTCGATTGCCAGCGATTCGCCGGCACCAGCCATTGGGGCGCATAGTCGCCGGTCACCTCGCCGCCAAGCGCGATCGACTGGATTGCGCCGTCCTCCTGCTCGACGAGCAGATCGAGCGGCGACCCGGCATGCCAGAGCCACAATTCGTCGGCGTCGACGCGGTGCCAGTGCGAGCGCTGGCCCTGCTCGAGCAGGAAATGGATCGCCGTGCCCGGCGAGCGACCGCTTTCCGCCGACGCTCGCCACGTTTCGCGGTACCATCCGCCCTCCGGGTGCGGCGTCAGACCGAGTTTCTCGATGATCGTTCGTGGTGCGTTCATGTCGCCAATCCCAACGTCAGATGAGCGGCACGTAGTTTCAGGTTCATGAAACCGCGCACAGCCGCGGGACGTTTCGCTAGCGGTTTCTGTAAGTACAATCGATCTATGGGAGTGAATCATGCGTAAGTTCATTGTCGCGCTCAGCGCGGTCGCGGTGGCGATCCCCACCGCCGTCGTCCTTCCTGCCTCGACCGCTGCGGCGGCGAGCGCCTATGAATACAAGGCTGGCTTCGACGCCGATACCCAGCGCCGTCGTCATGCCTATCGCGAATGGCGCGGCCGCGACGGTCGCCGCTATTGCCGCAAGCCCAACGGCACCACCGGCCTGGTGGTCGGCGGCGTCGCCGGTGCGCTGGTCGGCCGCTCGATCGACACGCGCGGTGATCGTGCCGCGGGCACCCTGCTGGGCGCCGCCGCAGGTGCGCTCGCGGGTCGCGAGATCGAGCGGAGCAGCGGCAGCCGTCGCTGCCGCTAAGGCCTGAAGGCCGCACGCGGAGCATTAACCTTGGCGCTGTACAAGCGCCGCTTATGCTCCGCGTGCTGGTCCTTTCGACTCTGTTCCCCGACGCCACGCGTCCGAATTTCGGCATCTTTGTCGAGCGCCAGTCGCTCGCGCTCGCCGAACGGGACGGCGTGGCGCTCCGCGTCCTCGCCCCGCTGGGCCTTCCCCCTGCCCCGCTGGACCGCCTGGCGCGCTACCGCGCCCTTGCGGCGCTTCCGCTATCCGAACACTGGAAGGGACTGCAGGTCCACCGCCCGCGTTTCCGGACATATCCCGGCACCGGCGGACGTTTCCACGCGCGCGCGCTCGCCGACGCGGTCACCCCCCTGTTGCGCGAAATCCGGCGCGATTTCCCGTTCGACGTGATCGACGCGGAATTCTTCTTTCCCGACGGAGTCGCCGCAGTCGAACTCGGGCGTCGCTTCGGCGTGCCGGTTTCGATCAAGGCACGCGGATCGGATATCCATCATTGGGCCCGCCAGCCGGCGACTCGCGGGCAAATCCACGCGGCGGCGCATGCCGCGCAGGGTTTGCTCTCGGTTTCCGAGGCGATGCGCGACGACATGACGATGCTCGGCCTGCCCGGCGAGCGCACCGAATGCATCGTCACCGGCGTCGACTTTGCCCGGTTCGCTTCCGGCAATCGGGCCGAAGCCAAAGCCGCGCTGGGCATCGACGGCCCATTGGTGCTCTCGGTCGGGGCGCTGATTCCGCTCAAGGGCCATCAGATCGTCATCGACGCGATCGCCACGACGCCGAATTTGCGGCTGTGGATTGCCGGCGAAGGACCTTACCGGGCGCAGCTCGAGGCGCAGATCGCCCGGCTCGGTCTCGGCGATCGCGTTCGCCTCCTCGGCTCGGTCCCGCATGCCGAGCTTCCGACCCTGCTCACCGCGGCCGATGCGATGGCGCTCGCTTCGGAACGCGAAGGGCTGGCCAATGCCTGGCTCGAGGCGCTCGCGAGCGGCACCCCGGTGGTGATCCCCGATGTAGGCGGTGCACGGCAGGTCGTGCAGAGCGCGATCGGCGGCCGCATCGTCGCGCGCACGCCCGAGGCGTTCGCCGCTGCCCTCGCCGCGCTGCTCGCCTCGCCCTCCGATCCGGCGGCGGTCCGCGCCACCGTTGTGCGGTTCACCTGGGCCGCCAACAGCGAGCGGCTGCACGGCTTCCTCGAGCGCCTCGTTCTGACCCATGCGGCCGGCATCGCCGCCTGATTGCGGCGCAGGCGGAACGTGTGCTCTCACGCACCGTTGACTGCTCCGGGGGCCACGGAGAGAGACATGGCTGACCAGGACCGGAACCCCGACGCGATCATCGGCCGAGATGCGGACGCCGCGGACCCGCACGCGACAGCGGATGGCAAGGCGCTGGCGGATCAGCTCGGCCAGACCAGCAGCGAAGACGCCGGCGGCAATGTCAGCGGCACCGCCGCGGACGATTTGTGCGAAGGGCTCGACATCGTTTTCGAATATGAAGGCAATGAAGATACGCGCCACTGAGCCGCCCGGGACACTCCGACACGATCCTGCGTTGACTCGACCGGCGCTGATCCGTGACACTGGCGTTACGACACGCGGAGGACTTCGATGGCAGGCAAGAAGAAAAAAGACGAAAAGGGCGCAGCCGGCAAGGGCTCGTTTCTCCCCAAAAGCATCGCCGGAGTGAAGCTCCCCAAATCGGTGCGAGGCAAGCTGACCGATCTCGCCAGGCACCCGATCGTCGCCGACATCCTCGCCGCCGGACTCGTAGCCATCGCGGCGAAGCTCAAGAACGAGCCCAAGGTTCGGGAGGAGGCCGCCAAGGCGGCCGACGCCGCGGTCGAGACCGTCACGGCCACTGCCACCGACGTGGCGACCGCGGTCGCCAAGCCGATTGTCCGGCGGACCCGCAAGGCACCGGTAACCGCGGCCAAACCCGCCGAATCCGCCGCAAAGCCGGTTGCCCGCCGCGCGCGCAAGCCAGCCGCGGCGACCCCCGCGCCGACGGCCGCCCCTACCCGCGCGCCCAAAACGCCGGCCGCAGCCTCCGAAGCCGCACCCAAGCCGCCCGCGCGCCGCACGCGCAAGGCTGCCGACAGCAGCGCCGCCAAGCCGCGCGCGGCGCGCCGCCCAACCCCGAAAAAGCCCACGCCCCCCAAGACGTCCGAATGACCCTCTGTTAGCAGGCGACGGGGACCAGAGACGGGGGAAATATGCGCAGGACCAATCGCGAGCCGGAACTGCACGGGCCGGCGCATGCGATCGAACGGCTGATCTTTTTCTCGGACGCGGTGTTCGCGATCGCGATCACGCTGCTGATCATCGAGATCCATGTGCCCGAAGTGCACGGAGCCGGCAGCGATCGCGATTTCCTGCTCGCGCTCGCCCGGCTGATCCCCAATTTCGTCAGCTTCTTCGTGTCGTTTTTCGTGATCGGCTCGTTCTGGGCCGGGCATCATCGCGTTTTCGATTGCGCGCGCCACTGGGATTCGCGGATCGTTCTGCCCAATCTGGTGCTGCTCTGCACCATCGCGGCGATGCCGTTCTTCACGGCATTGTCGTCGGAATATTACGGCCACCGCGTGCCGGTGGCCTTTTATTGCGGATGGCTGGCGCTCGCGGCGCTCGCCAATATCTGGCTCCAGCGCATCGTCACGTCGGCGCCGGTGGTCGGTGAGCGGATCACGGCAGAGCAGGTCGCCATGCTGCGCCTGCGCGGCTATGCGACCTTGCTCGGCGCCTCGACCAGTCTGATCGTCAGTCTGTTCGTGCCGTTTCTGGGCCAGCCGGCGCTGGTGACGATCTTCTTCTGGCGCATCCTCCTGCAACGCGCGCGGCGCAGCTGAAACCTGGGTCGGGGCCCGGCCGTTCAGGCGGGGAAAGGATGCGCAACATGCCCGATACCCCCGAAGGCACCAGCCCGCACAATCTCTCTACCGAACATCAGAAGCCCGGCGACGCGACGCGCCCCAGCGACACGCTCGACAGCGACAACGACGCGGCGCACCGGGCGAGGGATTTCAATCCTGCCGAAGATGTCGGCAAGGCCATGCCGAGCGGGAATCCCGCCGACCAGGCGGACTGACGGATGAGCGCGGCCGCCGAAACCCGGCCGCGCTCATCCGATCATCAGAGGGCCGGGCTGACCAGCTGCGGCTGCGGCATCTTGCCGAGGCGGACCTGGCGACCGAAGATGTCGCGCATCAGCGCCAGCGAGAAGAGGTGCGCGTAGATCAGCGGCAGCATGCCGTTCTGGACGATCTTGCGAAGCTGATCGCCGCGCAGTTCGTTGAGCTTGTTCTCGTCGATCATCATGAAGCCGCGATAGACGAAGGGCTGTTCGTTGCCTTCCTGCTGGATCGTGACTTCGCCGTCGATCAGCAATGCGAGATCCTTGAGGTCCTTCATGAACATCGCGGTACGCGCGCCGGCCTGTTCGAACTGCTCGTTGAACTGGAGGATGTTCTTGGTGGTCTCGGTCGGCTCGCCATTCTCGAACAATTTGTCGCCTTCCTCGAACGCGCCGACCGTGTCCGACGACGGATCGAAGCAGAGCGACAGCTCGTCGGCATCCTGACGCAGCCGGGCGAGCAGATAGGGATAGCGGCGAATATAAGCCGGCACGTAGAAGTTCGGCTCGAGCAACGTGCCTTCCTCGTCGAAGAAGGTGTTCACGCCCTCGTTCAGCCCCATCAATGCGAGCGGAACGGGATCGTCGCCCACCGAGAACACGATCGGCATGAAGCGCTGGACCAGCGGGAATTCCTCGACCGTGACCGGCACGGCGTGCTGCCTGGCGAGGAAGGGGGCCTTGTCGCGGACGCGGATTCGGAAATCTGCATGCGCCTGGCTCGAAAGCGGCTCGAGCTGGTTGTAGAAAAACGGAAGCGACTGTTGTGGCGCGCTGGCCATCCGAAACTCTCCTGAAAAG
>Ga0247823_10002378_pt1 | contig 15509 bp, 11 predicted proteins | sample 13C_PalmiticAcid_2_FD_192426 | JGI IMG/M metagenome (GOLD analysis project Ga0247823, IMG submission 192426) | Soil microbial communities from agricultural site in Penn Yan, New York, United States - 13C_PalmiticAcid_Day30 | ecosystem: Environmental > Terrestrial > Soil > Agricultural land...
GGTCGGCGGCATGGTCGTGGTCGGCGGCAACACCGAACTCGCCGAACAGATGGCATTCCTGCAGAACTCGATCGGCGCCGTACAGGGCCCCTTCGACAGCTTCCTCGCCCTGCGTGGCCTGAAGACATTGCATCTGCGCATGAAGGCACACTGCGAGAACGCGATGGCGCTGGCCGAATGGCTGCAGGGACAGCCGGCGATCGAGAAAGTCATCTATCCCGGCCTCAAGAATCATCCGCACCACGCCCTGGCCTCGCGCCAGATGCAGGGCTACGGCGGCATCATCTCCATTGTCCTGAAAGGCGGCTTCGAAGCCGCTCGAAAGTTCTGCGAAGGCACCCACCTGTTCACCCTGGCCGAATCCCTCGGTGGCGTGGAAAGCCTGGTCAACCACCCCGCGGTGATGACGCATGCGTCGATTCCGGTCGAGCGTCGCGCCCAACTGGGGATCACGGATGGGCTGGTGAGGCTGAGCGTGGGCGTGGAGGATGTGCGTGACCTTCAACGGGATGTCGAGCACGCGCTCCGCTGATGTCAGAGGCCATGCGCACCAGGGCAGGCAAGCGATATCTGATGGGACTGATATCCCGGATGTCCCAATGCTCGGCTTGGCGTACTTTTTATCATCATCTACCAGCGCAATGGCGCGAGAATCTGGCGCGATGCGTCGGTTCGCGCTTGCGTCGTAGCCTGACTTTCCTGCGAACCGAGCGGTGGAAGATCAGTACTCCAATGGAAAATGAGCGAGTTGATAAGCCTGCCGCAACAATAATGACGGAGCAATTCACTGAGCGTGCTGGAGTCAATGTCGTTGCTTTTGCCAGCGGCCCCATGGGGCTCGGCGAGAGCGCGCGCCTCTATACCCGCGCGCTTATCGGTCGAGGCTATCCGGTAGCCGTCCAAGATGTTGCTTTGCCATCGCCCGTCCAGCTGCGCGATACCAGTCTGGTGGAATACGAAACCCGTGCTCCTCGTCATGACATCGATTTGGTATTCATCAATCCCGACTACCTTGATAGAGCACTGTCATCGGCGGGACGCATGCGGGCTTCGAGGCGCTACACGGTGGCTTGCTGGTTCTGGGAATTGGAAAAATTCCCAGATGATTGGTATGCGTCGCTTGGCCTGGTAGACGAATTTCTGGTAGCCAGTTCGTTTGTTCATGATCTGCTCGTTCGAGTAACCAACAAGCCCATATTGAAAGTCCCTCTACCGCTGTTTCCCACCAGCGATAGTGGTTTGACTCGTCACGACTTCGGTTTGCGCGACGACGCATTCATATTTCTGACAACTTTTGATTTCAATTCCTCTTTCTGGCGCAAGAATCCGCTAGGTGCCATCGCTGCATTCAGAACGGCCTTTCCAGAGCGGGGCATTCCGGTGCAGCTGTTGGTCAAGTCCGTGAATGGCGTTGGCTATCCGAAGCTGTTGTCCCAGCTTCTGCAGGCCGCCGATGAAGACGAACGGATAGTCGTGCGGGATGACCTCATCTCAAAATCCCATCTGCAGGCGCTGCAGCGATGCTCGGATGCTTATGTTTCCCTGCATCGCGCAGAGGGATTTGGTCTCGGCATGGCTGAGTCGATGGCTTTGGCCAAACCAGTGTTGGCCACCGGATGGTCAGGAAATATGGAATTCATGACGGAACAGAACAGCTATCTAGTCCCTTTCAAACTTGTCGCAGTGCCGCCCGGTCAGTATCCCCACGCTGAAGATCAGCGCTGGGCCGAGCCGGATATCGGTCATGCCGCGATGCTGATGCGGGCCATGGCGACGACGGAGCGTGATGCAGCTGCACGTCGTGGCATGCAGGCCCAACACGACGTAAAAACCCGACTATCAGGAGATACGGTCGCCAGCGCCCTTATCGAGCGATTGGAGACCATTCAAAAGCAGGCCTATCCATGCCAGTGAACATGCCGTTCTCGACCCCGTGCAGGAACTCCTTGCCATGAAAGACTTGTTCAGGGCTATCTGGGCATACCGACACTTCATCCTGACCTCAATCAAGAACGACCTGCGCGCGAGGTTCGTCCGGAGCAAGCTCGGTACGCTCTGGATGATCCTTCAGCCACTCGCGCAATGCGCGATTTACGCCTTGGTGTTGTCGAAGGTCTTAGCTGCGAAACTGCCCCACGTCGACAGCCCATATGCCTATCCCATTTACCTGATGTCGGGAATCGTGGCCTGGACACTGTTCAACGAACTGGTCAGCAGATCTTTGACCATGTTTGTCGACAACGGGAACATCATGAAGAAGATCATGTTTCCAAGGATTTGTCTCCCTATAGTGACGGCAGGCTCGGCGCTGGTGAACAATGTCCTGCTGATTGCCACCACGCTATTGGTCTTCGCCACGCTGGGCCACTGGTCGTCGGCCGGACTTATCTGGTTGCCGGTACTGCTTCTGGTCAATGTGGCATTCGGAATGGCGTTGGGCATGATACTAGGCATATTCAACGTATTCGTGCGAGATGTGGCGCAAGTTGCCGCTGTCGTGCTGCAGCTATGGTTCTGGCTCACGCCCGTGGTCTACATGATCGATATAGTGCCGGAATCAGCACGGCAATACTTCAGAAGCAATCCGATGTATCCAATCGTATCCGGTTATCAGGACGTGCTGCTGCATGACAGGGCTCCTGACCTGAAGAGTTTGGCCATCATCGGAGGTTTTTCCCTGGTCCTGCTTTGTATATCGCTACTCCTGTTTCGGCGAGCCTCGGCTGACATGGTGGATGTGCTATGAGCAAGGAACTGGTCACGGTCAGGAGCCTGGGAAAGGCTTTTCGCGAATATCGTAGTGAACTACTGCGATTCGCGACCTGGTTCGGAATGTCGGCACGGGCAAGCAATGAGCACTGGGTGCTTCGCGGCGTTTCATTTTCGCTTGGACGAGGTGAGGCCATCGGGATCGTCGGCCAGAATGGCGCCGGCAAGAGTACGTTGCTCAAGCTCATCACGGGAACATTGCGCCCCAGTGAGGGGGGCGTGACGGTGCATGGCCGTATCGCAGCCATCCTTGAACTGGGCATGGGTTTCAACCCCGAGTTGACGGGACGCCAGAATGTCATTCATTCCGCTGGATTGATGGGCATGTCTAACGCGGAGATAGAGCAAGGCATGTCAGGGATTGAGGAATTCGCCGAGATTGGCGAGTACTTCGATCAGCCGGTCCGGACCTACTCCAGTGGCATGCAGATGCGTGTGGCATTTAGCGTGGCCACTGCCTTCAAGCCGGATCTGCTGATTGTGGATGAAGCTCTCTCAGTGGGCGATGCATATTTTCAGCACAAATGCTTCGACCGGATCAGGGAATATCAGAAACGCGGAACATCACTGCTGATCGTGTCTCATGACCGCGGAGCGGTGCAGAGCTTGTGCACGCGAGCTCTCTTGCTGGAGCGTGGCCGGTTGATCAAGGACGGCGGGCCGGAAGAGGTAATGGATTTCTACAATGCACTCATTGCGGAACGAGAAAATGCGACAGTTCGCACTGGGCGTGGAAGCGACGGTCGGGTTCAGACCATTTCAGGAACAGGAGAGGCGGTTGTCGAGCATCTTGAGCTGCGCGACGCCGACGGACTCAGGTTGGAATTCGTCTCGGTGGGCGCCAAAGTTTCCCTGTATGTAAGAGTCAGGGTGGTAATGGATATCGAGAGGCTTGTACTTGGCTATATGGTCAAGGATAGATTGGGGCAGGTCATCTTTGGTACCAATACCTATCACACCAGTCAGATCCTGGAGAACGCCAAAGCGGGAGATATTGTCGAGTACAACATCTCATTCCCAATGAACCTGGGACCAGGTAGTTACTCGATATCCACCGCGCTGGTCAGTTCGGATACGCACCTGGTCGACAACTACGAGTGGCGCGACTTGGCATTGGTCTTCAACGTGCAGAATCTCGAATTGCCTTTCTTCATTGGTAGCTCCTACATGAATCCAAGTATCAAGGTGATTCGACAGTGACCTTCATTTCCTACGCGCAGAATTTTGAAGATGTCATGTTGCATCGTGCGCTTCGCGGCGTTGAAAAAGGGTTTTATATCGATATCGGTGCACAGGACCCACACAACGATTCAGTGACCAAGGCTTTCTACGATCTTGGCTGGACCGGCATCAATGTGGATCCCGCTCGACATTGGTTCGATAGATTGGAACAAGAGCGGCGGCATGACACCAATCTTTGTGTCGCGGTATCGGATGTCGCAGGAGAGCTTCGTTTCTATGACGTCAAAGATACCGGGTTGTCGACAACCAATGCCGGGTATGCAAAGCGACACGCGGACGATGGTTTCGAGGTCACCGAATATCTGGTGCCTTGCGTCACCCTTGATGAAATATGTGGGCAGAACGATGTCACTCGGATTCATTTTCTGAAAGTCGATTGTGAGGGCTCGGAAGCCGCGGCATTGCGGGGGTTTTCTTTCGAGGTTCGGCCTTGGATCGTCGTGGTGGAGGCAACTGAACCGAAGAGCGAGGTTCCCGCTTTCGAAGACTGGCAGGATCTGCTCATCGGACACGGATATCACTTCGTTTACGATGACGGACTCAATCGTTTCTACGTGGATGACAAACGCCCGGAGCTGGACGCAGCTTTCGTTCATCCACCCAATGTGTTCGACCAATTCCGACGTGCCTCCGAGCATGCCCTCTTGCTGGAGCAGCAGGCGGCCAGGGGGGCCGCCGAGCAAGCACTGCGTTGGCAGGATATGTCTGAGTTTCTCAGGGCCGAGAATGAACGTCGTGAGGCAGCTTTGGTGGACCTGCGCCAGCGAATCGAGCTGTTGAACGTCAATCTGGCAGAGCAGCGCAGAGATCACGATGTTGCCGTCCTGGATTTCCACCAGCAGAGCGAGGGCCGCGTCCAGGCCCTGATGGAACGAATTGACCAGTTGCGTGAAATGAATGAAAGCGCCGAACTGAATCTGCGCAAGCTGAAAGAAGAATCAGAGCTGGGTTTATGTGCGCAGAAGGAAGAAACCGAGCTGAGGCTAAGCAGGTTGAAGGAAGGTTATGAGCTGAAGTTGCGTAGGCTGCACGATGAAACTGACTTGAAAGAGTCGGTTATCGCTGATCTGCGCAAGCAGGCCAAAGCTGGCCATGATCATTCGATGGCGGTGGAAAAGCGGTTTGTAGAGGCACAAGCTACTATTTCCAGCCATCAGGAACAGATGGCGCGCGAGCGTGCAGATGCGGACAGAATCCGGCATGAGTTGGCTTACATCCATCAGAGCACCTCTTGGCGGGTAACGCGGCCCTTGCGGGCTACGCGGATGGCATGGCGAGCGTTCGTTGCCGGGGGCAAACGAATGATCCTGGGCTCGGTAGGGACGATAGCCAACGGGGGCAAATCTGTCCTGCGCAAGACTGCGCAGTGGGAGAGGCTAAGGCGCCCCATCGTGATGCTTCTTGGCAAGCATTCGGCGCCAGTTAATCGCATGCGCATATTCCTGTTTGGAACAGGAGGTGCTCATCTACAGACAGACGGGATTACGCAGGCCAGCGACGGCGTGCCCGCCCTGGATTGGCAATCATCACGTATCCATCGCGAGATCATCGATGTGAAAAATGTGTCCAGTCGTCAGAAGACGCAGGGATAAGGAGAGTACCTTGCACATCGTACTGGATTTGCAGGCCTGCCAGTCGCCTGAGAGCGGAAGGCGCGGAATTGGCCGATATTCACTTTCCTTGGCACGAGCTATAGCGGAAAATCCGCGCACACACCGTGTTTCAGTTCTGCTCAATTCGGCGATGCCAGAGAGAATAGGATTCCTGCGTGAGCAGTTCCTGCCTTTCTTGCCCAAAAGCGACATCATCGTTTGGCATGGCTTGGCAAACTCCGGCTTTGTACCGGCGGAAAATGCCTTCCGGAGGCGGGCATCCGAAGTTCTCAGAAGAGAAGCACTGCGCGCTCTGACCCCGGACGTGGTGCATGTGGCTAGCGTGTTTGAAGGAGTAGCGGATGATGTCGTATCGACGTTGTCACGCAGCGATCCTTTTATAAATGTCGTCACTTTGTATGACTTGATACCACTGGTGCACCGGCAGACCTATCTGACAGATCCAGGAGTGCGTTCATGGTATCTGGGCAGACTGGAGCAGTTCCGTGTCGCCCATCAGATGCTGGGGATATCGCAGTTCTCCTGCGACGAGGCTGTCGAATTGTTGGATATCGATCCGGAGCGAGTCACCAACATTCTCGGCGCGGCAGACGATATTTTCACGCGAGAAGACCTCGATGGGTTTCGGCGTGAACGACTGTTTGCCCGTTACGGAATCAGCAAGCCATTTCTGATGTACGCCGGCGGTTTCGATTCGCGCAAGAATATCGCTGCTCTTATCCGGGCCTTTGCCATGCTTCCTGTTGCATTGCGGATGGAGCATCAACTGGTCATCGTGGGACAGGCACCTGCATCGGAGCGCAGTACACTGGAGTCGGTGATTTCTGAATGTGGTTTGAGCTCGCAGGATGTCGTGTTCGCGGGTTTCGTCGCGGATGCGGATCTGGTCAGTCTCTACAACCAGTGCCGCCTTTATGCGTTCCCCTCTCTGCAGGAGGGTTTTGGTCTTCCTGCCTTGGAGGCCATGTCTAGTGGCGCCATTGTCATAGGTTCCAATTGTTCAAGCTTGCCGGAGGTCATCGGCATGGAAGAGGCGCTGTTCGATCCGGCCGACGAAGCGGCATTCAGCGCCAAGATCGCTTACGCCCTTACCAACGAAGAGTTCCGCCGCCGATTCTCCGATCACGCGCGACAGCAGGTCGGGAATTTCTCGTGGAGGGAGTCGGCCAGTCGTGCCCTCGATGGCATGGAACTGGCTTACAGGCGTAGCCGCTCTTCGCCGCACTCGGATAGTTCGCGCTCATTGCAACAAACGCCGAGTGCCACGGTACATCGTGGGAACTCCGGTTGGCTTCCCGCTCCAGGTGGCCGGAATGAAGCTCCCGGGGAGGCAACCTGTGTCTTTGGCGATGAGGGAGCAGGCGCAGAATGTCAGTATCAGCTGTCGGCTCTCGCTGCTCGGGCGACTCGACTCGAACGTTTGGTGGTGGAGATAACTGACGAGCCGTATTGCGCCAAGACTCTGATTGCGGCGCAGGCCTATCCGACTGACCTTGTTGTGGCTGCTTCTTCGATTGGTCGCGTCTGGGCGGAGCTGGCGAGATTGGATCGCAGCTTGCTGGTGGAAATTCTCTATCGGCATGGCGGTTATCCGGCACTAGCCGAAGGTCTGGAGGCAGATTTCTCGGCGGACGTTCTGGCGGCGTTGTTGCCTGTTGATGCCTTGGAGCTGGTTGGTCGTTGTCAGCTGGTCCAGGCGAACGAAGCATCGGGGAAGCTGGATGGAGGATGGCGGGACGGCATCCGTGACCTGGTCGGCGAGCTGATAGGTGAACGGGCAGCGGCGTATGCCTGTGAGGACGACTGGGCGAGGTTCGCGCAGGCATGGGTAGCCAATCAGGTTCAACCGGAACGTAGCACACGTTGGTTTGTGGATATTAGCAATCTGGCTGTTCGTGATGCTGGCACCGGCATCCAGCGTGTGGTCCGGCATATGCTGGATGAATTGATCCGAACACCGCCATTGGGCTGCCGCATCGAGCCAGTCAGCCTGGGCGATGACGGAGTGTTCCGCTATGCGAGGTCGTACTGTGCCCGACGCTATTTCGCTGGAGAGAGCTTGCCTGGTGATGAGCCGGTGGAGTTCATGCCGGGCGATCTCTATCTAGGCCTGGACTTGGTCGCACATTTGATACCTGCGCATATCGGTCGATTCCGCCAGCTACGTAACCTCGGAGTGGAACAGTACTTTGTTGTCTACGATCTGCTCCCGCTCCTTCGTCCAGACTGCTTCGAGCCGCATCTTCTCCCGCTCTTCCGCGCCTGGTATGAGGCTATCGCGGAGGTCTCTGATGGTGTTCTTTGCATATCAAAAGCGGTAGCGGATGAATTCGAACACTGGCTGCATCAGGCGCGCCCTGAACGTCAAACTGCCCTGCAGATAGGCTGGTTTCATTTGGGGGCCGATCTTGATGCATCAGCTACGGCCGCGTCCGGAATTTCTCTTTCTCCCAGCAAGGAGTTGGCGGGGCTATCGAACCGCGTAACCATTTTGATGGTGGGTACCATCGAGCCGCGCAAGGGACATGCTCAAGCGCTTGCTGCGTTCGAGCAGTTATGGCGGCAGGGTGTGGACGTCAATCTGATACTGGTAGGGCGTCCTGGTTGGTTGGTAGAAAAGCTGTCTGCCAAGATCGCTAACCATGCGGAGAGGGGCAAGCGACTGTTCTGGTTTGATCAGGCCGATGATGCGTTGCTGGTCGAAGCTTACAGGCGCGCTTCTGCGTTGTTGATGCCTTCAGAAGGTGAGGGGTATGGCCTGCCGCTGATTGAGGCTGCCCGACATGGCGTTCCTCTGATCGTGCGTGACCTGCCTGTTTTCCGTGAGGTCGCAGGGAAGCATGCCCACTACTTCAGTGGCTACGATGCGGGCAGCCTGGCCGCGGCCATCGAGACATGGCTGCAGCTGCATCAACAAGATAGTGTACCGAAGGCCGAGGGCGTTACCTGGTTGAGTTGGACCGAGTCCGCACAGCAGCTTGTGCAGGTTCTTACAAAGGGGCAGTGGGTACACCAATGGGTACGCCGCCCCACCCGCCAGTTTGCAGCGAACGACTATCGCCTGAAGTCGGAAGTGGGCCACTGGGTGCGCGGTCAACTGGAAACCCAGGGACGCGAGGGGATGTTGTTGTATGGTCCCTATATCCGGTTGGAAGCAGGTTATTACCGGGTCGAGGTGGATGGTGTTGGGGCAGGTAGTGGCTGGCTGGATGTTTGCGCCAATGGTGGCACTGTCGTACATGTTGCCCAACCGTTCGAACTGGTAGATACGGAGAGGGATGGGCGCGTGTTGTTCCGTGCGGATTTCATGCTGCCGAACGATGTTCCTGACCTGGAGGTCAGGCTTTTCGTCCGGGCAGACGCCAGGCTTTCCATTGCTGCTTTGCGAATTGTCCCGGGTGTGCCGGGATCAGGGCTCTGATGTGGATGGCGTGAAGACGTTGACGTGGCTAAGACCGCCAGGTATGAAAATGTAGAGCTGGAGGTCCGTGAGGTGCTTGACGTATCATTCGGGCGAGTTCGCCTAGACAGGCAAATCTACAAACTGAGGAACTTTGATGAAGACGGCGTTGATTACGGGAATTTCTGGCCAGGATGGAGCATATTTGGCTGAACTCCTGCTGGAAAAGGGATACCAGGTCTATGGCACCTACCGTCGCACGAGTTCGGTGAACTTCTGGCGCATTGAGGAATTGGGAATTGACAAACATCCCAATCTCCACCTGATTGAGTACGATTTGACCGATCTTGGCTCGAGCATCCGGATGCTTGAGGCCACTGGCGCGACCGAAGTCTACAATCTTGCCGCGCAAAGCTTCGTAGGCGTTTCATTTGATCAGCCGACGACGACGGCACAGATCACCGGAATCGGTCCGGTTCATTTGCTTGAAGCTATTCGCCAAGTCGATTCGAGGATCCGCTTCTACCAAGCCTCCACATCGGAGATGTTCGGGAAGGTGCAGGCGGTTCCGCAAACCGAAACAACCCCTTTCTATCCACGTAGTCCTTATGGTGTAGCAAAGCTCTATGCCCACTGGATGACGATCAATTACCGGGAGTCATACGACATCTTCGGCTGTAGCGGTATTCTCTTCAACCATGAATCTCCTCTTCGGGGGCGAGAGTTCGTTACCCGTAAAATCACCGACTCGGTTGCCAAGATTGCTTTGGGAAAGCTCGACGTGCTTGAGCTGGGCAACCTGGATGCCAAGCGGGATTGGGGCTACGCGCGCGAATATGTCGACGGGATGTGGCGCATGTTGCAAGCCGACCAGCCGGATACCTATGTGCTGGCGACCAACCGGACGGAGACAGTTCGCGACTTCGTGACCATGGCGTTCAAGGCCGCTGGTACCACTGTCGAATGGAGCGGTAGAGAGGAGGCCGAACGGGGGATTGAAGCAGGTACCGGTCGAGAACTTGTCAGAATCAATCCGCGTTACTACCGTCCAGCCGAAGTCGATTTGCTTATCGGAGACCCTGAAAAGGCTCGCCGTCAGTTGGGTTGGCAGCCAACCACAACGTTGGAACGTCTGTGCACGATGATGGTGGAGGCCGACTTGCGTAGAAATGAAAAGGGGACTTCATTCTGATGGCGGCCCGTGGCAAGCGGGTTCTGGTCACCGGTGCCCAGGGATTTACGGGACGCTATCTTGTCGAAGAACTATCCCGCTCAGGCTACGAAGTACTCGGCTTGGGTAGCGGAGTGTGTGATCGCGCGGATTATCATCAAGTAGATCTGGACGACGCCGCTTCAATGCGTTCGTTGCTGGCGGACCTGCAACCCCATGTCGTGATTCATCTGGCCGCTCTGGCTTTTGTCGGGCATGGCGAGGCGGATGACTTCTATCGTGTGAACGTCATTGGCACCCGCCATCTGCTGGATGCAGTTGCACGTATGGGCAATTGTCCAGACTGCGTACTGCTGGCCAGTAGTGCGAACGTTTACGGAAATGCGGGCGGAGGATCGCTCGGAGAAGACACTGCACTGATGCCGGCCAACGACTATGCGGTGAGCAAGTTGGCCATGGAGTACATGGCGCGCCTATGGAATGACCGACTTCCGCTGGTTATCGCTCGCCCTTTCAACTATACGGGGGTGGGACAGTCCACCAACTATCTGCTTCCGAAAATTGTGGATCACTTCCGTCGAAGGGCAGATCGCATCGAGTTGGGGAATCTGGACGTATCGAGGGATTTCAGTGACGTGCGTACCGTGGTCCACCTGTACCGTCGGCTCATCGAAGCGCCAGAAGCTATCGGTGGCACGTACAACATCAGCTCTGGCCAGGCGTATTCATTGCGTGAGGTAATTTCGATTTGCAGCGAACTGACGGGCCATGATCTGGCTGTCGAGGTAAATCCAGCTTTCGTCCGGGCCAACGAAGTGAAGGTATTGCAGGGTGACAATACGAACCTGTACAGACTGCTGGGCGATTGGCAGTCTGCGCCGCTGAAGGAAACGTTGCGCTGGATGCTGTCCACTAGCTGAAGCTAGGGCCACTCAGGTCCAGCGCATGAACTGGGAAACGGAGGTAAAGCATGAAGCAGTCTGGACGATTCCCGGGCCTGAGTGAATTTGGTGGTGTTTCACTGTTGATCGCTGTCGTCTTCTACATGGCGACTGCATGGGTTTCCGGGCCAGCCTATCTGGCAGACGAAATTGGTTATCTGACCAATGGCTCTTTCATTGCGGGACACTTTGTTGGTTCCGTCAGTAGCTATCATGCAGGCTACTCTTTCCTGCTCGCTCCGCTGTTCTACTTTCTGGATGATCCCAGTACAGTCTGGCAGGGGGTTCTGGTCATCAATGCGCTGATGTGGGGGATTTCGGTCGGCCTCTTGCATGGCTTGATCCGAAGATTCTTCCCGTCTGCGTCGCGCTTGCAGATACTGCTGGCGACCCTGCTTGTTGCCGCCTATCCCGCCAATATCACGATGAGCGGATATGCCTTCAGCCAGACCGCGGTGGCATTCTTCTTTGTATTGTCTGTGACGACGCTGTTCTGGGTCGACTTCAATCGGCCGCTGACGGTGATTCCACATGCGATTCTTGTCGGGCTTCTGTTCTGGATCCATCCAACAGGCGCGGTTGCTCCGCTAGCCTCACTGCTTGCGTTGGCACCGGCTGCAATTGCATCCCGGCAGTATCGGACCTTGCTGCTGCACGCCATCGTTTCATTGGGTTTGATAGCTGGGTATCGCTATGGTGTGGAGCCGTGGCGGGTTTCAGGCATGACACCAGCTGGTGGTGATGCGGGCCTGCACTATCCGGGCCTTGCAAAAGTAGCATCCGTTCTGTTTGAACCGGCATCATGGTCGAAGCTGTTTGGCTCAGCCCTGGGCCAGTTGTCCTATAGCGTGGTAGCGACCTTTGGTGCCAGCGTCCTTGGTGCTGCCGAAGTGTTGCGCCGCTGGCGCATGCATCGCGGCGAGACTGTTTCTACCGCGACTTTGGAATGTTCGGTTCAGATTGGACTATTTGTACTGCTCGCACCGCTGGGCTGCATTGCGCTGACTTCGCTGAGTACTGCCACGGGCATGCCAGATCGACTCGACCATTGGGTCTACGGGCGCTATCAAGATGCCTTCGTACTCCCCTTGCTTGCCATCGGCCTGCTGAGCGAGCGTCGTCGTTGGTTGATTGTCGGTATCGCTGTTCTAGTGTGCTTTGTTGGCATTTGGCTAAGTTATGGGATAGGGGTCTCTGGTGGAGTCAATCGCGTCAACATTACCGGACTGTGGCCGGAACTTCTTGTTAAAGGCGGACCCATTTCCAGATGGCTGGCCTTGGGCGCCGTCGGCATTATCGCTTTCAACGTATTACCCCGCTACGTAGCCTGGCTGGGCGCATTTGCGATTTACCTCTTGGCCATCAACTCACAGAGTGATTGGCATCGAGCCATTGTGGAAACGCGCAGCAAGCCCTCAGAAGTGGTGGATTTCGTACGGGGCAACTATTCGGCTGGATGTATTTACTTCGATGCGGCATCTCTACCCAGGAATCTGGATCCGGCTTCCGCACAGGTTGAGCGGGGATTCCTCTATTCCTTCTTCTTTTACAACTATCACTACCAGAAGGGCAGAGATCCGGGTTCGTGGGTGAATGCCGATTGCCATGGAGCATTGCTTACGTATGATGCCGCATGGGAACAAAGGAGGCCTGAGCTTTCAGTGGTGGGTATCGAAAGTGATACCGGGCTCCGGGTCTTCGTGAAGGAGGACCCCAAGCAGCTTCGGTATCCGGCCGCACCATTGGAAGCTAGTTCAGGTAGCCACTGGCGGTCCCGGATGAGTGAGACTTGCCTGCTGTCGGGCGGGTGTCTGCATAGTAGTTCGGGTGACCTTGCCAGATTTACCCAGGTCGGCGAGTTGCGACGGTCTGGCCTGACTACGACCGGACGCGAGGGCTATTTGTTCTTTGGACCCTATCGTCCCCTGCCAGCTGGTACTTATGAGTTGCGGCTTCGCGGAGAGGCAAGATCCGTGCGGTCGGCGTATCTGGACGTCGCTACAGATGGGGGGCGCAGCGTGCTGATGAAAGAGGCGATTCTTTCCGCGGACCCGCATTCACTTGGGGCCTGGCGATTTGAGATACCTCGCGAGCTGTCCTCGGTGGAAGTTCGTCTCTGGGTGGGAAAGGGGGACGACCTGACCGTTGCCGGTTACTCCCTTGAACAAGTGACACCGAGACCATAGGCGCCGCAAGGTATAAGATCGTCGTAACCGCGGGGGCATGGCCCGGTAGATTGTTGGAGAAGTACCCACATGCGTCTGTCGCTGATTACTAATCACCACCGATTCTGAGGTTTTTCATGAAGACGACCATTTCTTTGCTCACAGTTGCCGTACTGTTCACTTTGACTGCCTGCAAGCAGCAGGATGACGGGGCAAAATTGGAGCCCATGCCCGACTCTGCGCCTGCTACTACCGCTGCGCCGGCCGCCGCGCCGGTTGCGTCAGCGCCTGCTTATGTGGATTCGCTTTCGCGCAATCTGGCCACTGACAAATACAACACACAAGGCGGTCAGTTGACGAACGGAAAACTTGTCAATGACAGCAGCAAGAATGGTTATGTCCTGTTTGGCCCCTACGTGCCATTTAAAGCTGGCACATACACGGTTTCGTTCGAGGGCACGGTCGATGCGGTCGCAGCCGGCCAGTTTCGCCTTGATGCTTCCTCCGGAAAGGGCGTGGTGGCGCATGGCGGGGTCAACGTAACGGAGGTTGGAGCCTTCCCGAAATTCGATATCACTTTGGCTGGGGATGTTTCCGACCTAGAGATACGCGTCCTGGTGCCAAAAGATGCAAAAGTGTCCATCACGTCATATCAGGTCACTCGGAAGTAGCAATATCCGGTGCGCGAGCCGAAGTCGGGTGTCGACTCCGGCTCGCGTTGTTTAGTCAAAAAGGCTTTTTGGCCTTCTGAATTTCATGCTCGATGCGCTGTACCCGTACATCGATGCGTTCCATCAGTTTGCGATTGGTGGCAATCAGGTCCGCCAGGAAGCCCATCATCAGGGTGATGGCACCCAGAATGAGGCAAAGGGCGGCGAAGACGACGGACTGGATGTGGCCTGCGCCATCGCCGATCAGAACGAAGTAGAGATAGCGTAGGCCGGCGAGCAGGCCTACCACGCTCAGAACGATACTCGGCCAGAAGAACAGAAAGAACGGTCGATAGATGGCGAATACACGCAGGATGGTGACCAACGAGCGCTGCACGTAGCTGCGGATGCTCTTCACCAGACGCGAGGGACGCAGATCCGGGTTGGTACGGATCGGCACCGACAGCACGCGTAGATTGCTGCGCCCGGCCTGGATGATGGTCTCCAGTGTGTAGGTATACGCATTGAATACATTCAGGCGCATCGCGGTTTCGCGTGAGATGGCGCGGAAACCACTGGGTGCGTCGGCCACCCGGGTCTGGCTGGCGACACGCACGGCCCAGCTACCGAGTCGTTGCAGCTTTTTCTTGATCCAGGAGAAGTGCTCGGTTTCATCGATCGGGCGCGCACCAATCACCATGTCAGCTTGACCGGCCAGGATCGGCGAAGTCAGTAGCGGAATGTCCGTTGCCTCGTACTGGTTGTCGGCATCGGTATTGACGATGACGTCGGCACCCAGCCGCAAGCATGTATCCAGCCCAGTCATGAATGCGGTGGCCAGGCCCCGATTGACGGGATGCCGGACGACGTGATCCACACCGAGTTCACGGGCGAGCTCGGCCGTGTTGTCGGTAGAACCATCGTCGACGATCAGCCACTCGACCTGGTCGAATCCGTCAACGTGTCTGGGCAGCGCGCCAATGGCCACGGCGAGGGTGGCCGATTCGTTGAGGCATGGGATCTGGATAATCAGCTTCATTGCATTTGCTTTCCCTAGGGCCGGGGATGGTGGGTGGTACCGTCGCCGAGCGTGAACTGGATGCATTTAATCTCAGTTCCACAATCGCATCCAGCCCCGGGATGAGCATAGACCTTTTGCCTGCGGACGTTGACGGATTGCAGACGGATCGCCCGGTCAGGATTGGAGAGCGGGTGCCACGGAGGCCGGTTTGACACCGGCCAACATGCTGTTTGGGGACTCGCGCTCGGTTGAATGGGCGGCGTGGTAGCGATTTCCGGGCTGATGGGTTCAGGTGCGCCCGTAGGTGTCTTCGAAGCGGACGATGTCATCCTCGCCCAGATAGCCGCCGGACTGGACTTCAATCAGCTCCAGCGGCAGCTTGCCGGGATTGCGCAGTCGATGGGTGACCCCGAGCGGGATATAGGTGCTCTGGTTTTCGGTCAGCAGGATGACCTCGTCACCTCGCGTCACTTCCGCAGTGCCGCTGACGACAATCCAATGCTCGGCGCGGTGGTGATGCATCTGCAGGCTGAGCGA
>Ga0247823_10002379_pt1 | contig 15507 bp, 17 predicted proteins | sample 13C_PalmiticAcid_2_FD_192426 | JGI IMG/M metagenome (GOLD analysis project Ga0247823, IMG submission 192426) | Soil microbial communities from agricultural site in Penn Yan, New York, United States - 13C_PalmiticAcid_Day30 | ecosystem: Environmental > Terrestrial > Soil > Agricultural land...
CCGCAGCCGCTGACCCTGCTGGGCATCGGCCTGCTGATCGGCGGCGTGCTGTGGGCGGTGCGGGTCAAGCCCGAGCCGGTCATCCGCATGGAGGAAGGGCACGGCCTGTAGCGCGCAGCCCACCCAATGGTGGCGAACTCGCGATCAAAGTGAGCCCAGCGGTTCTCGGAGCAATCCTATTCCAAGCCCCATCGTGCCGTCGCAGGATTCCTGCGGCGGCGGGATTCGATCTTGCCCAAGCATCAAGTATTCCAACGGGCGTGGGCCGAAAAATGCAAGACATCCTCAGGGAATTCCTGGAAGAAGGTCAAAGGATGTTTCAAGTGGTTCCGTTTGATTTCTTCCCCAATCCGGAGGAAATGGATGGCAACAATGGAATTCTTCCTCTCTTCTATACGCGGTGGGCTGCATCGGAATCGCTTCTGTTGCGAAGCGAAGAGATTGCCCTGAACCTGGACGGTGTCACGGACTTCTGCGGAAAAATAGTCGCGGTCCGGAATCTCCTGGGAGAGCAACTGCTGCCGGCGCACTTCAGTAGGGTCGGGAATTCATTCGCGCAGTCCTACTATCGTCCCGGCTGGGAGCATTGTTACCTCCGGGATTTCGGTGATGCGTTCCCCGAGATTAAACGCTTCGAGGATGTTCCGGATACGCCGGGCAATCTCGCGAGGATTTCCGCTGTCTTGACCAGCCGGCTTGAGTATTGGCGGCACCATGGGATACCGGCCAATGAATGATTCGAAACGCCGCGACCTGCAAGGCGGTGCACAGCGAAAGGGGATCATCGCCACCATCCTGCCCTCGCTTTTGCCCGGCTTGGCGGGTCTGGCGGGGACGTGGATATCCATCGACATGCTGCGTATCGGTTTCGTCAGGGAGTGTTTCCCCTATACCGGCGGGCGATACGGCGGGCACTCTTATCCTTCTTGTGCGCCCATGGACGACTCCCTGTGGTTCTGGATGCTTGCCGGAACCTGGTTCATGTTTTTTCTTGTTGCTTTCGGTGCGGCCGTCGGATACGGCATCTCATTGATACTGGCCCTGAAAGCGCGATGGACAAAGGGCAGGGACATGTCATGAGGGCAGCAGGTCGTATCGAGTCGGAAGTCCCCGGTGTTTTTCCGCCGATTTTTTATCGGGAAGCGCCCAAGCCGGCCAGGCTGCTCCCCTTGCGCTAACATCGCCGGAATCCGGTCGGGAGATGGGTGATGGAAGTGATGTGGAGACGTCATGTGCTTGTATGGGCGATGCTGCTAGTGACATCCTGCATCGCGGCACCGGTCCTGGCCTCGGCCGGCGAAACCGAGGATCAGCGCGACATCCTGGCGGTGGAGGCCGCGTTGTGCCGGGCCTTCGAGGACGCCGACACCAAGGTGCTGGAGCGCCATCTGGATCCGGGATTCACCCTCGTCGATTCGCGCGGCGTGGTCACTGACCGCGCGGCCAACCTGGCCGAAGTGGCGAGCCGGGAGCCGCGCTACCGGGTGTTCCGCAATCAGGATCAGCAGATCCGGTTGCATGGCGACGCGGCGATCGTCATCGGCGTGACCCACATCGAAGGGGACGCGCAGGGGCAGGCATTCGTCGCCGACTTCCGCTTCACCGACACCTGGATCCGGTATCCCGACGGCTGGAAGCTGGCGGCCAGTCACGCCAGCCGGTTGCCGGCGTCGCCCTGACGCCAGCGAGTTTTCAGGCGTGTCCCGGTGCGGTGTCGCGCCATGCCGACCACGCGCCGGACAGCACCCGCCACGCCGAGCGCAGGAACAGCAGCAACAGCGCCGCGCCCACCAGCAGGTCCGGCCAGCCCGCGCCGAACAGCCACACGCCGGCGGCGGCGACCAGCACCGCCAGTCCTTCATACACATCGTTGCGCGAGCATTCCCAGGCTGAGGCGAGATTCACGTCGCCGGAACGATAGGGCGTCAGCAGGCGCAGGCAGATCAGGTTGGCGCCCAGGTTGAGCAGGCCGACGACGCCGATCGTCTCGAACAGCGGTACCGCCGGATGGGCCAGGCGCCAGCCGATCTGGATCGCCACCGCAACGGCGGCGGCCAGTATCAACAGGCCCTTGAACAACGCGACCCGCGCCTTGGCCCGGACGCTGGCGCCGACCACCATCAGGCTCAAGGCGTAGGTGGCGGCGTCGCCCAGGTTGTCCAGGCTGCCCGACAGCAATGAAGTGGAGCGGCTGTACCAGGCGGCCGCGATCATCATCAGGAAGGTGGCGAGGTTGATCGCCAGCACGATCGACAACACCCGCCGCTGACGCGCCTCCAGCGCGGCGACGTCAATGGTCTTGCCACAGCCACAGCAGGAATCGGACATGTCGGGGGACACCTGGAAGAAGCGCGGGAGACCGGGGGAATTCTAGCGCCGCCGCGATCAGGCCGCCTGGCGGTGGCGCTGGAACAGCACCCGTTCCGGACGATGCAGCGCCATGCCCTGGCCGAAATCGACCCCCAGCCCGGTCAGGGTGGCGATCATGCCGGCGTTGCCGACCCATTCGGCGACCACGCTCAGGCCGCGCTGGTGGCCGATCTGGGCGATGGCGCTGACGATGGTCCGGCTCATCGCATCGGTTTCCAGATCGCGGATGAAACTGCCGTCGATCTTGATCACGTCCACCGGCAGATTCTTGAGGTAGCCGAACGAGGACATCCCCGCGCCGAAATCATCCAGCGCGATCCGGCAACCGGCCTTGCGCAGGCGTTCGATCACCTGCACCACCTTGAGCAGGTTGCGCACCGCCACCGTCTCGGTGATCTCGAAGCACAGCTTCGAAGGCGGGACGCGGTACTCGGTGATCAGGTCCAGGATGAAGTCGGCCAGGTCCTCGTCTTCGATGCTGGCGCCGGACAGATTGATCGCGCATTGCTGCAGCGGGCGGCCATCCGCGTGCAGCTGGCCGAAGTGGGTGAGCGCGGCGCGGATCACCCAGCGGTCCACCATCGGCATCAGGCCGTAGCGTTCGGCCGCCGGCAGGAATGCGCCCGGCATGACGATGCGGCCATCCTCGTCGCGCAGGCGCAACAGCAGTTCCACCCGCGCGCCGTCCTCGCGGCGCCCGTCCAGCGGCACGATCTCCTGGTAGTCCAGCAGCAGGCGCTGCTCCTCCATCGCCCAGCGCAACCGGTTGGCCCATTCCATTTCGCCGTAGCGGCGGGTGGCCTCGTCGTCGTCGCTGTAGACATGGATGCGGTTGCGGCCGTTTTCCTTGGCCACGTAGCAGGCGGTGTCGGCCCAGGACAGCAGATCCTTCAGGGTGGGATTGTCCTGGTCCACCACCACCACGCCGATGCTGGCGCTGACGGTGTAGGTGCGTTCCTGCCAGACGAACATCTGCGATTCGATGCCGGTGCGCAGGCGCTCGGCCAGGGTGCGCGCGCTGGCGGTATCGACGTCGAAGGCGAGCAGGCCGAATTCGTCGCCGCCCAGCCGCGCCAGCAGATCGTCGCCGCGCAGCTGCATCCGCATCGCCAGCGCCAGCTGCGCCAGCAACTGATCACCGGCGGTGTGGCCTGACACGTCGTTGATCAGCTTGAACTGATCGAGATCGATGTACAGCAGCGCGCACGAGCGTCCGCCGCGGCGGCGTTCGGCGAGCGCCTGTTCGATCCGCCGCTCGAATTCGCGCCGGTTGCACAGTTCGGTCAGGGCGTCATGAGTGGCCTGGTAGCTGAGCCGTTCGGTCAGCTCGCGCTGTTCGGAGATGTCGGTGGCGACCATCAGCAGGCGGGGCTCGTCTTCCATCTCGACCCGCGCGATCGACGCGTTCGCCCAGAACTCCCCGCCCAGTCCGATCAGCAGCGCTTCCACGTTGCCCCAGTAATCGCCGGTCCGCGCCGGCTGGCGCACCCGCTCGCGGAAGGCGGGATCGGCGAACAGCGCGGTCAGCGGCACGCCCGCCGAGACCACGTCGCCCAATCGCTGCCGCGCGGCCTGGTTGGCATACAGGATGCGACCGTCGCCGTCGGACAACAGCACCAGCGCGGGCAGCAGTTCGTTGAGCGCGCGGAACTGCGCTTCGCTTTGCCGGTACAGCGAGCTCATCTCGTGGCCGAGCGCGATCGCGCGCTGGCGGGTGGTCGCCAGCGACCACAGCAGCGCGGCCAGCAACAGACTGATCACCGGGCCGGCGGTGAGGATCACCTGCAGGCGTTCGCTTTCCGGCGCGACCGGGCGCGGCCACAGGCGAAGTTCCCAGCGGCGGCCACCGAATTCGAACTGCTCGCGGTAGAGGCGCGCACCGGCTTCCGCGCGATCGGCGGAGTCGAAGAACGGCCCGGTGCCGGTTGCGTCCAGATCGCGGATGCTGGCCTGGAAGGTGTCCAGCACCGGGCCGCGCAAGGCGTCCCGCACCAGCGGTTCCAGGCGCAGGCTCACCGCCAGCGCGCCGATTGCGCGCGCGCGCCGTGCCGCCACGCCCACCGGTTCCGGGCCGTCGGAATACACCGGCAGGCGCACCGTCACGCCCAGCCGCTGATGGTTGCCGGGCAGGGATTGGCGCAGGACGAACGGCGCGGACAGCACCACGCTGTTGCTGTCGCGCGCGCGCTCCAGCGCCAACAGATTCTCGTGCTGGCTGGCGATGTTCAGCCCGAGCAGCACCTCGTTGCCGCGGAACGGGGTGATGAACTGGTAGCGATAGGCCGACTGGCCATCGGCGCCGCCGTCGATGCGCTGGGCGAAGGCCGTCGCAACGCGCGCCGGACCGATGCGCTGGCGCTGCAGGTTCTCGGTGACCTGGGTGAAGCGGATCTGATCCATCCGATCGTTGGCCAGGAACACGGTCTGCATGGCCCGCAGTTCCGACGCCACGGTCTGCAGCGGCGCACGCAGCTGGCGGACGGCGGCCTGGGCGAGCGCCTTGCGCTGCGTATCGGCGCGTTCGTTGAGATCGCGCCATTCGCCCATGGCCAACCAGGCGGTGAAGGCCAGTCCCGCCAGCAGTACGGCCAATGCCCAGCGCCAGGGGCCGGCGCCGCGCCGTGCATGTTCCGCAGGCGCGTGCACCGTCGCCGACGACGGGCGGGACGACGATGCGATCACGGCATCCACCTGTCCATCGGAATGACGCATGCGCCGGGACACCCGGCCATCCGCGCACGCGCGAAGCCAGTGTGGAGCGGGTGGATGCGGCTGTCGACCCCGGGCCGGCGGTTTCCCCGATGGCAGGCCGTTCGGCTGGGCCCCATGGGGTCTCCCTCAACGGACACGTCTGGAGTGGGGTATCGGCTCCCGCGATCGCTTCTTGAGCGGGTCGCGGGAGGGCTGAGGCAGCTTGCCCGGTTCATCGGGGTGATGACAGGGTGAAAGCGGCCACGAGCTGCTGCGATGCAGCGAAACTGGATTCTGCGTCCGGCATTTTCACGTGACGGATGAAGCGCGGGAAGGGACATTCACCTGGTGACCAGTGGCGGTCTCAACGGCGCCAACGTGCGCGCGGTGAGCTACGGCGAGGACCGCAACCGCCAGGTCCGTTCCGGCGCCACCGGCGAAGCCGGCCGCGACAACCGCCGCGTCGCCCTGGTCGTCGATTACGCCGGCCCGATGGCCGCCCCGGCCGCGCAGCCGACCGCTTCCGCCACGTCGTAACCGGCGGGCTCGACCGTCTTCCTCGCGGCGCCGCGCCATGCGGCGCCGCGGACAGGGCGCTATCCTCCGCGGCTGTCTGGATGCAGGAACCTGCGATGGCCAGGGTAGTGCTGGCGCCGGCGCTGACGCGCTGGTTGCCGCCAACCGAAGGACATCCCGGCGGCGAGCTGTGCATGCAGCTGGCCGGCGGCAGCGTGGGCGAACTGCTGCAGGCGGTGTTCGCGCGGCATCCCGTGTTGCGTGGCTATGTGCTCGACGAGCATGGCGCGGTGCGCCACCACGTCGCGGTCTTCGTCGATGGCCAATGCCTGCGCGACAAGCGCGACCTGGCCCAGACGGTGGGCGAGGATGCCGAACTCTATGTGATGCAGGCGCTGTCGGGAGGCTGACATGTCGGATCGATTGCTGGTGTCTTCGCGCAAGGGACTGTTCGTGCTGGAGCGCGCCAAGCCTGCCGAAGGCGAGTGGCGGATCACCGATACGGCCTTTCTCGGCGACAACGTCGCCCTGGCCCTGGCCGATCCACGCGACGGCAATTGGTATGCCGCGCTGGATCTGGGCCATTTCGGCGCCAAGCTGCATCGCTCCGCCGACCAGGGCCGGCATTGGCAGGAAGTCGGCGTGCCGGCCTATGCCGAAGGCGATCAGGTGATCCCGGGCGACGGCAAGCCCGCGCAAGCGGCGGCGCTGCGCCTGATCTGGTCGCTGGAAGCCGGCGGCGCCGACGAGCCGGGTCGATTGTGGGCGGGCACCATCCCCGGCGGTCTGTTCCGATCCGACGACCACGGAAGCTCCTGGCAACTCGTGCGCGGCCTGTGGGATCGCCCCGAGCGGCACCAGTGGTTCGGCGGCGGCTACGATCATCCGGGCATCCACTCCGTCTGCGTCGATCCGCGCGATCCGCGTTGCCTGCGGGTGGCGATTTCCAGCGGAGGCGTCTGGCGCAGCGACGACGCCGGCGAGAACTGGACGCAGACCGCGCAGGGCATGATCGCCCGCTACATGCCCGAAGGACAGCAGGGCGATCCCAATATCCAGGACGTGCACCGGCTGGTGCAGGCGCGGAGCGCGCCGGAGGTGTTCTGGGCCCAGCACCACAACGGCGTGTTCCGCAGCACCGCCGGCGGCGGCGACTGGCACGAGATCACCGACGTGCCGCCTTCGGTGTTCGGTTTCGCGGTGGCGGTCCATCCGCGCGATGCGGATACCGCGTGGTTCGTGCCGGCGGTGAAGGACGAGAAACGCTATCCGGTCGATGCGCAACTGGTGGTCGCGCGGACCCGCGACGGCGGGCGCAGCTTCGAGACGCTGCACCGCGGCCTGCCGGAAGCGCAGGCGTACGATCTGGTCTACCGCCATGGCCTGGCCGTGGATGACAGTGGCGACCGGCTCGCGTTCGGCTCGACCACCGGCGGCCTGTGGACCAGTGACGACCAGGGCGATCGCTGGCAACCGCTGGCCGCGAGGCTGCCCCCCATCCACGCGCTGACCTTCGCCTGATTCCGCGCGGGAAATGGCCGGACGCTTCACCCGCGCGCGGTGGCGCGACGCGCGGGACCGCGTGGCCGACCTGAACCGGTCGAGGCCGCATTCACCGGTGATTCGGTCCCCGGTGGGCACCGGGCCCTAGACTAGCGGTCCGTTCCCTGACGATTCCGCCATCGCCGTGCCCATGCGTCCCGCTTCCGTGTTGTCCTGGTGTGTGCTCACTGGCGTCGTCCTGCTGGCCGGCTGCCGCGCCGAGCCGCCGGCCCCGCCGGCTCCGGAAAAACCCCGCACCGAGACCACCGCCAGCAGCGAAGACAACGGTGCGATCAGCGCCGGCCCGGTCAAGCCGGCGCCGCGCAAGATCGACCTGGCGCGCACCACCGACTGGCCGGAGGCGCCGCTGACCGCCGGCGTCACCTGGATCAGCTGCGAACTCGACTATGCCGAACACGGCGATGGCACGGTGGTGGACAAGCTCGACTTCCAGACCCTGGTCGACGCGGTGAAGCCGTGTCAGGCGGCGGGCGTGATGCGGGTGCGCTACACCGGCAAGATCAACGCCGAGTTCACCGCGCTGATGGAGCGCATGTCCAACGTCGCCAACCGGCTGGCGATCGAGAAGCGCGTACTGGATATCGATTCCAGCGGCGGCCGGGTCGAGGACGGCATCCGCGCCGGCGACATCATCGGCGCTTCGCACTGGACGCTGTGGGTGCGCGATGGCGCGATCTGCCACAGTTCCTGCCTGCTGATCCTCGCCGCCGGCGACAACCGGGTGATCGCCGGCAAGGTTGGCATCCACCGGATGATGCGGATCAATTCCGGCGCCAATTCGCGCGCGGAGCTGGCCGAGGAACTGCGCCAGGTCTATGGCCAGCTCAAGGACTATCTGGAGCGCAACGGCGCCGCGGTCACGGTGGCCGATCTGATGATGACCGTACCCAACCGCAAGCTGCGCCTGCTCACCGCCACCGAGCTGGAGGAGTACGGATTGCAGGGCACCAACGCAGCGCAGGACGATCTGGATCGGATCCAGCTGACCCGCAAGTGCGGCGAGGAATTCGTGCGCCGCAAGGACGACTTCATGCTGGCGTTCGATCGCCAGTGCGGACAGACGGAGACCGCGCTGGAGGACATCAACACCTGCGGTCTGGAACTGCGCAAGAGTTTCGGTTTCCCCGACGGCACCTGCCCGATGGAAAGCCCGATGGCCGAGTTCGACCGCGACGCCTCCGGCGTGCTCTAAGGTCGCGGCGTTCCGGACGGGGGGAATCGCATGAGGGTGGAACTCCGGCGGAAAATCATCGAAGTGTGCGATCGGAAGGTCGCGCAGAAGGGCACGGAGGTGGGCCTGTCGTTCTACGCCTTCTTCGCCAATCGCAACGACGATCCCGAGCGGCTCATGGAAGCCGCGGAGTGGTGGATACGCACCCATCGGCTGGATCACTTCGAGAAAGCGGTGAAGATCCGGGCGATGGTCGCGGCGATGGATTCACCCGCGGACTGAGGTGGAGTAGCTGGACGGAGGGACCGGGCCGGAGCGGCGCGGTGGCTCCGCTCGCCATGCGGCGTCCGCGCCGTCCGGTCAGATCGCGCGGACGTGGATTTCGATGTCGTCGAGGGCGACGACCTGGCCATCCCGGATCTTGCAGGTCTTGCGCAGTTCGACCGCGCCGTCCACCCGCACCGCGCCGGTGGCGACCAGCGCCTTGCCGGCGCCGCCGCTGTCGACCACGCCGACCAGCTTGAGCAATTGGTTGAGTTCGACGTGGTCGCGGTCGAGTTCGAAATCGAGGGTCTGCATCGCGCCAGTTTAGTCGCAATCCCGGCCGGCCCGCCTCACTCGCGTTCGAAGCGGGACAGTTCGTCCAGCACCCGCTGGCTGCGCTGGATGCTGGTGCCGCCCAGGACGTCCTGGAAGCACTCGTCCGAGCCGGCGTTCCGGCGGCGCCGACGATGGATCCAGGCGGTGGCGATCAGGCCGGGGATGCCGATGGCCAGGCACACCGCCAGCATGCCCGGCGCGGCCGGGGTCAGGTTGCCGCCGACCACCGCGCCCAGCGCGATCACGAACGGCAGCCACAGCAGCCACCAGGACAGACCGGCGATCATGCCGTTGAAGATGTAGAAACGCCGCAGCCGGGCCAGATGGCGCTGGATGGTCAGCACCGGCGCGGAGTAATCGATCTGGCTGATCAGACCGAGGGTGATGCCGGCCAGCGCGGTGGTCGCCACCCCATAGGCGTGCACGATGATCCCCGAGACCAGCAGCACCGGCAGGTCGCGGTGCGGGGTCCAGCAGCTCACTCCGAGCACGATCATCGCCACGCCGAACGCGATCTGGATGAGCTGCCCCCAGAACAGCGGGCGCAGGCTGTGGCGCGCCTTCTCCAGGCGGCCTTCGCGGAACAGGTGCAGGCTGAGCTGATCCTGCAGGGTCATGCGGCGCTCCAGCGCCTGCCAGGCGGCCTTCAGTTCGTCGGTGTCCATGATCGTGTCCATGTGTGAAGTCAGAGTTCGTTGCGGATGCGTTGCTTGAGGCGGCTGATCTTGGTGGCGACGTTGGTTTCGCTGATACCGAGGATTTCGCTCATCTCGCGGTAGCCGCGGTCTTCCAGGTAGAGCAGCAGGAGCGCCCGATCGAGCGGCGCCTGCGCGTGGATGAAGCGGTGCAGGGCGCGCACCTGCTGCTCGGCGTGCGGATCCACGGCGTGCGGGTCGGCGATGTCGTGCAGTTGCTCGTCCAGCGGCACCGCATGGCGATGGCGCTGGCTGTTGCCGCGCACGAACGAGATCGCGACGTTCAATGCGATCCGGTACATCCAGGTCGAGAACGGACGCGTCGGATCGAAGCGTGGATAGGCCTGCCAGAGCTGGCTGGCGATCTCCTGCGCCAGCTCGGCGCGATCGTCGGGATTGCGGCAATAGGTGCCGGCCACCTTGAAGACGATGCCCCGGTGGCGTTCCAGTTGTTCCGCGAACCCTTGCCGCGCGTGTTCCGCCATGTCTGCGACGCGTTCCATTTCCCGTCCGTGCCGATTGTGCGTGTCGGAAGAGTGGTTCGCAGCGGCGGCGGAAAAATCACAGGGCGTGCCGCGTGGGGGCGGAAACGGCCAGAACCCCCGCCAAATCAAGGATTTGCCTGAATGGCGGGAGGGGGCGGACGTGACGGTGGCAGGACAGGAGGGGGGCGAAAAGCGCACAATAGGCCGCTTGCGTGCGCACTCCGCGACGCCCGGAGTCCTCCATGTCCCCCGAATCTTCCCCGTCCCCCCTGCTTTTCGCCGATCTCGGCCTGTCCGCGCCCGTCATGGCCGCCGTCACCGAGGTGGGCTACGAATCACCGTCGCCGATCCAGGCCGCCACCATTCCGGCGATGCTGGCCGGCCGCGACGTGCTGGGCCAGGCCCAGACCGGCACCGGCAAGACCGCCGCGTTCGCGCTGCCGCTGCTGTCCACCATCGATCTGTCGGCGGGCAAGCCGCAGGCGCTGGTGCTGGCGCCGACCCGTGAACTGGCGATCCAGGTCGCCGAGGCCTTCCAGCGCTACGCGGCCAAGATGCCCGGCTTCCACGTGCTGCCGATCTACGGTGGCCAGAGCTACTACCCGCAGCTGCAGGCGCTCAAGCGCGGAGTGCATGTGGTGGTGGGCACCCCGGGCCGTGTCATCGATCATCTGGAACGCGGTTCGCTGGATCTCTCCGGCCTGACCACCCTGGTGCTGGACGAAGCCGACGAAATGCTGCGGATGGGCTTCATCGACGATGTCGAGACGGTCCTGAAGAAGACCCCGGAGTCGCGCCGCGTGGCGCTGTTCTCGGCGACCATGCCGCCGGCGATCCGGCGCATCGCCCAGACCTACCTGAAGGATCCGGTCGAGGTCACCATCGCGGCCAAGACCACCACGTCGGCCAACATCCGCCAGCGCTACTGGTTCGTCAGCGGCCTGCACAAGCTGGACGCGCTGACCCGCATCCTGGAAGCCGAGCCGTTCGACGGCATGATCATCTTCGCCCGCACCAAGGCGGCGACCGAGGAACTGGCCGGCAAACTGCAGGCGCGCGGCCTGGCCGCCGCCGCCATCAACGGCGACATGCAGCAGGCCCAGCGCGAGAAGACCATCCAGCAGTTGAAGGACGGCAAGCTGGACGTGCTGGTGGCCACCGACGTGGCCGCGCGTGGCCTGGACGTGGAGCGGATCAGCCACGTGCTGAACTACGACATCCCGTACGACACCGAAAGCTACGTGCACCGGATTGGCCGCACCGGCCGCGCCGGTCGCAGCGGCGAGGCGATCCTGTTCGTCACACCGCGCGAGAAGGGCATGCTGCGCGCCATCGAGCGCGCCACCCGCCAGCCGATCCAGGAAATGCAGCTGCCGAGCGTCGACGCGGTCAATGACCGCCGCGTGCAGAAGTTCCTGGGCCGGATCACCGATACGCTGGCGGCGAACACCACCGGCGAGTTCCGCGGCCTGATCGAAGCCTACGAGCGCGAGCACAACGTGCCGGCGATCGAAATCGCGGCGGCGTTGGCCCGACTGCTGCAGGGCGACACGCCGCTGCTGCTGCCGGCCGATCAACGTCGCGAAGCCCGGCCGTCCGGCGAACGGCCGGTGCGCGAGGAGCGGCCCGCGCGCGAGCGTCCCGCACGCGGCGAACGCCCCGTGCGCGAGGAGCGTCCCTCGCGTTCGCGTGACAATGCGTTCGTGCCCGCCGACGCCCAGGAGGGCGCACCGCGCATCGAGCGTCCGCGCTTCGACAAGCCGCCGCGCGCCGAACCCGAAGTCGGCATGGAGACCTTCCGCATCGAGGTGGGCCACATGCACGGCGTCAAGCCGGCGAACATCGTCGGCGCGATCGCGAATGAGGCGGGCCTGGAAGCCCGCTACATCGGCCGCATCGACATCCACGACGACCATTCCGTGCTGGACCTGCCCGAAGGCATGCCTTCGGAGATCCTGTCGCATCTGAAAAAGGTGTGGGTGTCCGGCCAGCAGCTGCGCATTCAGCGCATGGGCGACGACACCGGCCACGCGCCGCCGCGTCGCCAGCGTCCGGAAGGACGCCCGCCGGGCAAGCCGGGCAAGCTGGGCGGTGGTTTCGCGAAGAAGGCGCGCGACGGAGACGCTCCGAAGCCGCACCGCAAGGGAAAACCGGCGCCGCGCCGCGACTGAGCGTCGCGGCATCGGCGGCGGGACGTTTTCAGGTGTAGGGCTGGCGCAGCGGGGCCTGGGGCCGCGCTTCCGGGCCATGCGCCTGGCGGTCGTCCCCGAGCGGGGCGCCCATGCGCCGCCAGACCTGCCGCAGCAGGTTTTCCATGTGGCGCCAGTCAAGCCGATCGAAATGGTCGAAGCGTTCCTCGTACCGTTGTTCCAGCGTGTGCAGCAGTCCGTTCAGCGGCACCTGGTGGTATTGCAGGTAGCTGTCGTAGGCGAACAACAGGCTGGGTTCGTAGCGGGTGAACGCGGTACCCGGTTCATAGAAGGCATGCGCCGGAATATCCGTGCGCCACTCCTCCAGTTCGGCCTTCACGTCCACCACCTCGCACTTGCCGGTGACGGCCTGCCGCGGGGGATATCGATGGATGCTGCCCATGCATGACCTCCTTTCTGACGGGAGCGCCCATCATGTCCGTCGTACTCGTCACGAATGTAAACACCGCATGGAGAAAGCATTAAGCCTTGACCCATGTCGCGTTTCTGCGGGGCTCCTGAGAGGGCTGCCGTTCACCTGTCCATCATCGCGCAGGCACTAACAAGGAACGGACCACCGCCACGAGGACGCGCCATGGCACGCCCCATCTGGACAGGCACGCTTTCGTTCGGCCTGTTGAACGTTCCGGTCTCGCTGATGTCCGGCGAGCGCAAGGTCGATCTGCACTTCCGCATGCTGGATTCGCGCGACCGCAAGCCGATCCGGTTCGAGCGGGTCAATGCCGAAACCGGCGAGGAAGTGCCCTGGAAGGACATCGTCAAGGCCTACGAATACGACAAGGGCAACTACGTGGTGGTGGAGGAGGAGGACATCCGCGCCGCCGCGCCGGAGAGCCACGAGACGGTGGAGGTGGAGGCTTTCATCGAGCGCGACGCGATCGACCCGCGCTACTTCGAGAAACCCTACGTGCTGGTGCCGGGCAAGAAGGCCGAGAAGGGCTACGTGCTGCTGCGCCGCACGCTGGAATCCACCGGTCGCATCGGCATCGCGCGGGTGGTGATCCGTACCCGCGAATACCTGTCGGCGGTGATGCCGCTGGGCGATGCCCTGGTGCTGATCCTGCTGCGCTATCCACAGGAACTGGTGGAGCCGGACGAGTACAAGCTGCCGTCGGGAAGCGCGGCTTCCTACCGGATCTCCGGCAAGGAACAGGAGATGGCCGAGCAACTGGTCGAATCGATGTCGGGCACATGGACGCCCGACGACTATCACGACGAATTCCGTGCGCGATTGCAGGCGATCATCCGCAAGCGGATCAAGTCGAAGGGCGCGACCGCGCGCGTCGAGGAACCGGAGCGCGAGGAGGAGGCGGCCACCAACGTGGTCGACTTCATGGCCCTGCTGCAGAAGAGCCTGAAGGAAAAGAAGCGCACGCCGGCGAAGAAATCCGCGGCGAAGAAGACGCCCCGCAAAGCCGCGGGCAAAACCGCGCGCAAGACCACCAAGGCAACCGGCAAGCGCGCGACCAGGAAATCCGCCACGCGCAAGCGCTGAGCATCACCCGCGGCGGGCACCGCCGCGGGGCGCCACGTCGCTCAGCCGCGTTCGCCCTCCACCGACGCCTGCAGGGCGGCGGCGAGACCGGCATCGCCGGAAACCAGTTCGGTCCAGCGCAGTTCGACGCCGCGTCGGCGTCCTTTTTCGGTCAGTTTCAGTCCGACCGGATCGATCACCAGGGTGTAGGTGACGTCGTTGAGGATCAACTCGCGGCGCAGGGGCTTGTCCAAAGGAGTCATCTTCATACATCCCGTTGACGGAATCCCGACCATAGTGGACCGCGTGTGATGATCAGGTTCACCGATGAGTCTGGTGGAATACGAGCGCAAGCGGCACTTCGGGCGCACCCGCGAGCCGGCGCCGGGAAAGGCCGCGCGGGCCAGGGCGCGCCCGATCTTCGTGGTCCAGCTGCATCACGCCAGCCATCGCCACTACGACTTCCGGCTGCAGGTGGGGGATGCGCTCAAGAGCTGGGCGGTGCCGAAGGGGCCGAGTCTGGATCCCGGCGTCAAGCGATTGGCCGCGGAGGTCGAGGATCATCCGATCGGGTATGCGGATTTCCAGGGCGAGATTCCGGAAGGCGAGTATGGCGCCGGCCATGTGGCCCTGTTCGATCGTGGATTGTGGGCGACGTCGGAGGATCCGGAGACTCAATTGGCGAAGGGACACCTGCGCTTCGAGCTGTTCGGCGGGAAGCTCAAGGGCGGTTGGCATCTGGTGCGCACGCAGCGCGCGTCGGCCCGGCCGCAATGGCTGCTGTTCAAGGATGACGACGCCTACGCCGCGCCGCGCGAGGCCGACGACATGCTGGACGACGTGCCGCCGCCCACCGTCGGCGCGAGCCGCCGACGCGGCGCGGGATCGGGCAAGGTGAAGGCGGCCAGCCGGACGGCGAAGAACGTGTCGGACAAACCGCGAAAACAGGCTGCCTCGCGTGCCGCGACATCCCGCCGCGAAGCATGGCGGACGCGGGCGCTGGCGCTGTCCGGTGCGCGCCGCGCGCGCCTGGTCGATGCACCGTTCAAGCCGCAACTGGCGACCCTGGGCAGCGCGCCGCCGGCGGGCGACGACTGGCTGCACGAGGCCAAATGGGATGGCTATCGATTGCTGACCGTCGTACATGACGGCGAGGTGCGCATCTGGTCGCGCAACGCGCTGGAGTGGACCGCCAAGGTACCCGAGATCGTGGACGCGCTGGCGCAACTGGGACTGGAGCAGGCGGCGTTCGACGGGGAGCTGATCGCCGGCGGGGGTACCCAGGCCGATTTCAGCGTGTTGCAGGCCACGCTCTCCGGCGAGAAGAACGCGCCGCTGTCCTACGTCCTGTTCGATCTGCTGCATCTGGAAGGCGTGGACATCGGTCGCGCCGCGCAGATCGATCGCAAGCATCTGCTTGAAGCCGTGTTGAAGAAGGCAAAGCCGCCACTGGCCTACAGCCCGCACGTGGAGGGGCATGGCGACCTCGCCTTCGCCGCCGCCGCCGAACGCCATCTGGAAGGCATCATCTCCAAGCGCGCCGGCGCGCCGTACCGTCCGGGGCGCGGCGACGACTGGCGCAAGACCAAGCGGCGGGAAAGCGACGAGTTCGCGGTGGTCGGCATGACGATGCCCCGGGGGGGGCGCACCGGATTCGGCTCGCTGCTGCTGGCGCGTCCGGACGGGCGCGGCGGCTGGTCGTTCGCCGGGCGGGTGGGCACCGGCTTCAACC
>Ga0247823_10002382_pt1 | contig 15505 bp, 15 predicted proteins | sample 13C_PalmiticAcid_2_FD_192426 | JGI IMG/M metagenome (GOLD analysis project Ga0247823, IMG submission 192426) | Soil microbial communities from agricultural site in Penn Yan, New York, United States - 13C_PalmiticAcid_Day30 | ecosystem: Environmental > Terrestrial > Soil > Agricultural land...
CACCGACACACCAGTCGGCCGGGCCGCAGAACAGGCGGACGCGTAGCTCAGCGGGAGAGCACTACGTTGACATCGTAGGGGTCACAGGTTCAATCCCTGTCGCGTCCACCATTCTTTTCAATCGCTTGGCGATTGCCCTCAACTTCCCCTTGTTGCTGACGACTAGCCTCGGTCTCGCCAACATCGTGCGCGCAAACCTGGCGGCGCGCTGAGACAAAAACGCACAGTGCAAGCGTTCAGGCCCTGACCCGACAGCGACAGGAATTCTCCATCGCCAGGGCGATCGGACGAAATTAAATCCCGGCGCATCGCCACCCCGTCTCGATGCGCGCATGTTTCCGATCACAACCGTCATGCCGGACGGAACCGATGCAGCGCCAAACGCAAAACATCGTATCAATTTTCGAGGCTTGGGCCTTCCCTCGGCTGCGCCAAAATGGCACCTGACCGAACAGGGTGATGAAACACCCCCAGGGGGACCGGGAATGGAAATCGTCGAGATCGGGCGGCTTCGGCATGGCTGACATCCAACAGGCCGCAGGAGACGCCGTCGTTCTGCGGCTGTGTCGTCCTTCGCCCCATGGCGACGTCGTCTGGTACGAATATGCGCCTATCATCGACGGCGGGCCGCAACGCCTGTCGCATCACATGATGGCCTCGCCCGAAAGCGCGGCCAAGCTGGCGCGCCAGCACGGCTATGAGCCGTCCGACACCGTCATCGACTTCGAGATTCCCTAGTCTCGCCATCAGGCTGGCGCTCGTCCTTCTGGGACGCAAGTCCATCCAGCCGCACCGCCAGGCTGGCCAGAGCGTCGCAGATGGCGGCGATCTCGACACAGGCTTCTCCCATCACTGGGGAGCGCTGCTCAAACGAACGGCAGAGCCAGGCCACCGCCAATTCCTCAAACTGTTCGTGCATTCGGCACCTGTGCCTTTGTGAGACCGCGCAGGCAAAACACGCAAAGGTTGTGCTAGTCGCGTCAAGCAAACGTCAACGGAGCGGAGTGCGCGCCGAAGCGTTGCTCCTTGCGGACAGGAGGTGAAGACCATGGACACGACGACAGCGCTGATCCTGGTGGGGTTGGTCGCCATGGTCCTGGCTGGCGCAGGCTTCGCCTTGGTTCAGCCGCGCCGCTTCACTGATCGCGACGCAGACGGGGCGCCTGACGCCACCCCGGAGGAAATCGCCCAGGCGCGCGCCGACGACGAATGGGGCCGTCGGAACCAGACAAGAGACGGAACGGATCAACCGCCCGAAACCGGCCGCGGCGCCTTCTGAACGCCGCGACCGATCCTGGATGATGGGTCCTAGTCCGCGTCGCCTCCCGTCTCGCGACGACGCACCGCCCTGGCCGCGAAGGTCGGCAGAACCAGCAAGGTCAGGGCCGTCGCGGTCAGCAGACCGCCGATGACCACCGTCGCCAGGGGCTTCTGAACCTCGGCCCCCGCCCCATGAGCAATGGCCATGGGGATGAAGCCGACGATAGCGACCAGGGCCGTCGTCAGCACCGCGCGAAGACGGCTGGAGGCCCCCTCGACGGCGGCGTCACCGGGCGGCAGGCCTGCCTGCAACCGTTCGCGGATCGCCTGCATCAGCACCAGGCCGTTCAGCGTCGCCACCCCCGAGACGGCGATGAAGCCCACCGCCGCCGAGACCGAGAAGGGCATGCCTCGCAGCAGCAGGGCCAGCGCCCCGCCGATCAGGGCCAGGGGCACACAGGCGAAGACCAGTCCCGCCTCCGCGAACGACCCCAGCGCCATGAACAGCAGGACCCCGATCAGAACGAAGACGATCGGGATGACCAGGCCCAGACGTTGCTCGGCGCGTTTCAGGTTCTCGAACTGCCCGCCCCAGTCCAGACGGACGCCGGGCGGCAGCTGGATCTGATCGACCTGCTTCTGGGCGTCGGCGACAAAGCCGCCCAGATCGCGGCCCCGGACATTGGCCTGAACCACCATCCGCCGACTGCCGTCGTGGCGGCTGATCTGGTTCGGCCCCTCGGCCGTCTGGATATGGGCCACCGAGGACAGCGGCGCTGTCACGCCGGTCGGGGAGACCACCGGCAGGGCCGCCAGCGCCGCCGGGTCGTTGCGGGCGTCGTCCGGCAGGCGAACCACGACGTCGAAACGGCGGTCGCCCTCGAAGATACGCCCCGCCCCGGCGCCGCCGACAGCCGCCGAAACCGTCTCCGACACATCCGCCGCCGACAGGCCGTAACTGGCCGCCGCAAACCGGTCGACGCGCACCGTCAGGGTCGGCAGACCCGAGACCTGCTCCACCCGGACGTCAGCCGAAGCCTGCGTTTCACGCAGGGCGCTGGCCACCTGATCGGCCACCTTCTGCATGACGGCGAAATCCTCGCCATAAACCATGACCGCCAGGTCCGTGCGGACGCCCGAGATCAGCTCGTTGAACCGCAGCTCGATCGGCTGGCTGAACTCGAAGCTGTTGCCGATCTGCCTTGCCGCCACCGTCTCGAAACGAGCGATCAGGGCCTCCTTCTTGAGCCTGGGATTCGGCCAGTCCTTGCGGTCCTTCAGCACGATCACGCTGTCCGAGATGTTCGGCGGCATGGGATCGACGGCGGCCTCAGCGGTGCCGGTGCGCGAGAAGACGGTCTTCACCTCGGGCTGGGCCCGGATGGCCCGCTCCAGCGCCATCTGCATGGCCAGCGACTGCTCCAGCGACGCCGAGGGCACCCGCAAGGCCTGCATGGCGATGTCGCCCTCGTCCAGGGTCGGGATGAATTCCCGGCCCAGGGTGGTGAAGGCCGCCCCGCCGATGACCAGAGCTCCGAGCGCCGACAGCAGGACGACCTTCGGCCGATCGACCGCCGCCCGGATGGCGGGCTGGATCCAGCGCCGCGCGTGGCGAAGCAGGAAGGTTTCATGCTCGTGAGCCTGCCCCCGCTCATCAACCTCAACCGTCTTCGGCTCCCGCACCAGCAGCGCCGTCATGGCCGGAACGAAGGTGAAGGAGAAGATGAAGGCCCCGACCAAGGCCAGCATGACCGTGGCCCCCATGGGAATGAAGGTCTTGCCCTCGACCCCTTCCAGCATCAGCAGGGGCGTGAAGACCAGAAGGATGATCAACTGACCAAAGGCCGCCGGCTTGACCATCTGCCGGGCCGCCGCGACCGCCACGCCCAGCCGCTCGTTGCGGGTCAGCATCCGCCCCGCCTCGGTGCGGCGCTGGCTCAGCCTCAGAAGCGTATTCTCGACGACCACGACCGCGCCGTCGACCAGAAGGCCGAAGTCCAGCGCCCCCAGGCTCATCAGGTTCCCGCTGATCCCGAACCGGTTCATGCCGATGACCGCGAACAGGAAGCTGATCGGGATCATCAGGGCCGCGATGGTCGCCGCCCGGATATTGCCCAGCAGAAGAAACAGCACGACGATGACCAGCAGCGCCCCCTCGGTCAGGTTTCGCGCCACGGTGGAGATGGTCGAGTTGACCAGGGCGCTTCGGTCCAGAACCGTCACGGCCTCGATCCCGGCGGGCAGGGTCTTGCGGACCTCCTCCAGCCGTTCGCCCGCCGCCTGGGCCACGGTGCGGCTGTTGCCGCCCGCGATCATCAGGGCGGTGCCGAGGACGGCTTCGTGGCCGTCGCGGCTGGCCCCGCCCAGACGCGGCGCCTGACCGATCTCGACCGTCGCCACGTCGGCGACCCTGACGACCAGACCATTGCGATTGACCACAGGCGCCTGGGCCAGATCGTCGACGGTCGAGGCCAGGGCGTCGGTGCGCACCGTCAACGCCTCGCCCGCGCGCTGGACATAGCCCGCCCCCGCCTGGGTATTGGCCCGGTCCAGCGCCTGGATCAGGTCGCCCATGCCCAGCCCATGGGCTGACAGCCGCGCCGGGTCCGGGCGCACCGCATATTCCTTCACATAGCCGCCGACCGTATCGACGCCGGCCAGACCGGGCGTCGTGCGCATCTGCGGGGCGACGATCCAGTCCTGCACCGTCCGCAGATAGGTGGTCCGCTGCTGCGGCGTGGTCAGAAGATCACCCTCGGGCGTCAGATAGGCCCCGCCCGCCTGCCAACCCGGCTGACCGGACTTGGCCAGATTGGCGCTGTTGAACGGCTTGTAGTCGACCGTCCACATCAAGACCTCGCCCAGACCCGTGGTGATCGGCGCCAGAGCCGGCTCGACGCCTTCGGGCATGGTCTCGCGGGCCTGGGCCAGGCGTTCCGCCACCTGCTGGCGAGCGAAATAGATGTCCGTCCGGTCGGTGAAGATGACCGTCACCTGGCTGAAGCCGTTTCGGCTCAGCGACCGGGTCGAGGTCAGGCCGGGAATGCCGGCCATGGCGGTTTCGATCGGATAGGTGACCTGGCGTTCGATCTGTTCGGGAGCCAGGGCCAGGGCCACGGTCGTCACCTGAACCTGCCGGTTGGTGATGTCCGGCACGGCGTCGATAGGCAGTCGCGTCAGTTCCAGAAGGCCGTAGGCCGCGACCAGGGCCGTGACCAGAACGACGAACCAGCGGAACTTCACCGCCTGGTCGATGATGAATTTGAACATGAACGCCCCCTAGTGACCGTGCTCGGCTTCGCCCTTGGCGAGCTCGGCTTTCAGCAGGAAGGCGTTGACGCCGGCGACCCGCTCGGTCCCGGTCAGTCCACGAAGGATCTCGGTGCGACCGCCCGCCTGCCGCCCCGCCAGAACAGGCCGGGCCTGAAACCCGCCCGCAACCTGGACGAAGACGACCGCCCGGCCCTCGATGGTCTGCACCGCCTCGGTCGGGACGGTCAGACCGCCGACCGTTTCTCCGGTGACGATGGCCCCGGTGACAGCCGCTCCCGCCGGCGGCAGGACCGCGCCCGTGGGCCGCGCCCGGACCACGGCAGCCCCGCTGTTCAAATCAGCCCCCACCGCAACCCCGGTGACGGTCGCATCGAATTCACCCGCAGGGCTGCTGACGCGCAGGGGCGCACCAGCCCGAACATGGGCGGCCAGGGTCGGGGGCGCGTTGAACACCAGTTCGAGCCGCGCCGGGTTGGCGACCTCGGCCACCACCCCGCCCTCGGCGACAAAGCCGCCCGGTCCGACCTGGACGTTCGTGACTACCCCAGCGATCGGACTGACGACATTGAGACGGCCCGACGTATTGGGCGAGCCTGCCGCCGCAGCACGCGCCCGCGCGGCCCGCGCCGCCGCCTGGGCGCTCAGGGCCTGAGCGTGCGAGACCTCGGCCTCGCGCTGGGACACGACGCCCAGCTTCGCCAGTTCCTCGTCGCGGCCATGCGCCTGTTCGGTGGCGATGTAGGCGGCCTCGGCGGCGTCGGCTTCAGCCTTCAGGCTGGCGGCCTCGCCGCTGACCAGCGACACCAAGGGCTGGCCGATCCTGACCGCCTGACCCGGCGCCACCAGAACCCGCTCGACCCGCCCGCCGACAGAGGCGGCCACGGCGGCGCGGGCGTCGATCATCGGCTCGACGCGACCCGCCAGGCGGGTCTCGGCCCCGCCGCCTCGCCCCACCGTAACGACAAGGACGCCTGCCGCCTGAGCCTGGGCTGGATCAAGGGCGACAAAGCCCTCCGGCGCTTCAGCCCCTTCTTCCGCATGAGCCTCCTCGACCTTGACCGCTTCACCCTTGACCGCCGGAGCGGCTGATCGTCCGGCCATGTAAATTCCGCCGCCCCCCAGCACGAGGAGCGCGGCCACGCCGCCGATCAGCAGCGTCTTGTTAGAGGTGGGTTTCAGCATCATTGATTTCCCTGGAAGGGGGCGCGGCCGTCCTGGCGCGCGAGGTCGATTTCCGCGCGGACGCGCGCCAGGCGGGCGTCGACGGCGGTGGTTCTGGCGTTGATCAGGCCCGCGCGGGTCACGCGCAGCTCCAGTTGCGAGATGCGTCCGGCCTCGAAGCCGATCCGCGACAGGCGATAGGCTTCCTCGGCCGAGGCGACCCCGGCGTCGGCCGCGCCGACCCGACTGGCCGAGGCGGCCAAGCGAGCTCGGGCTGCCGTGCGATCCGCCTGGGCTTCTTGCCGCGCGGCCGCCAGTCTGGCCTCGGCGGCGCGGAACTCGGCCTGGGCGGCGTCGATATTGCCCCGGTTCCGGTCGAACAGCGGCAAGGGCATGCTGATCCCGAACGTCAGGGCCGTGGCGTCCTCGGCCTCATAGCGACGCAGACCCACGCTGGCGTTGACGTCCGGGCGCGCACGTATCCGTTCGACCGCGATCCGACGCTCGGCGGCGTCGCGCCCGGCCTCGGCCACCCGCACCGTCGGCGCGGCGGTCATCGCCTCGCGGTCTGCGCCCGGAGTCTGGTCCAGCAGGCTGGCGTCGATCCCCGTCACAGGAACCGCCAGCATGGCGACGGCGGCGAGACGTGCAAAGGCCGCATCCCGTTCGGCCTGGGCCTCATCGCGCGCGGCGCGGGCGGCGGCGGCTTCGCTTTCGCTCTGGATGCCGCGCAACAGGGGCTCGCGTCCCTGCTCTACCAGGGCCAGGGCGGCGCGCGCATCGGCGACGGTCAGGGCCAGGCTCTCTTCAGCCAGTTCAGCCCGACGTTCGGCGGCCTCGGCCTCGGCGTAGATCAGGGCCAGACGCCCAGCGGCGTCCACGACCGCCAGGTCGCGCCGCCGCGCCGCCGCGCCGGCGTCGGCCCGTGCGGCTTCGACCCTTGCGGCCCGACGTCCCCACAGCTCCAGATCCTGACTGATCGACAGCGTGGTCTCGGCGTTAGCGGTCCCTGAATAGGGTCCTGAACCGAAGAGGCTGTCGGCTTCCAGCCCCAGGGTCGGATTGGGACGCACCCCCGCCTGGCGCGCCCGCGCCTCGGCGGCCTGCGTCAGGGCGTCGGCTTCAAGCGTCGCCGGGGTTTGATCCAGCCGAGACAACAGTTCGGCGAACGAAGGCGCGGGGTCGGCCCAGGCGGAACTGGCCGACAGAACCGCCAAGGCGGCCAGGGCGCAACCGGCCGCGACACGCGGCGGCCGGCGATGGGAGGGAGGCATGATTCATCTTCCAGAGGTTTGACACGAGCATCAGCGCGCAAGGGCGCCGTCGTCGGGTCAGACTCTGGGCGGTCGCTTCAGGCCGTCGGGGGAGACCGAGGTCGGAAAATCGCTGGCGGGAAAGGCGTGGACCGGCCGCGCATGCGCCTGGACCGGCAGGCTGTCGCCTGTGTCCGTCCGCGCCGTGTTGTTGTGATGACAATGGCCATGGGCGCAAACGCCGTGACCGCCCGCCTGTCCGCCGTGATCGCCGTCGCCTGGATCATGATCGACCAAGGCATGCGCCACAGGCGGCTCGGGCGCACAGGTCGCCGCGTCCGCAACAGGGGCGAAGCAGAAGACAGCGGCGAGGAAGGCCATCGCCACGACCAGCTTCGTCCATGTACCCATCGGCCAAGTCATGCAGGGCTGGATACTGGCCGCCTGACCATGCGGCAATCTGTTATAAGGTTCGTCTGCTGCGGCGGATTGTCGAAACCAGGTGCCCCGGACGTCGCACCTCAGATCACATTCAACGGCGTCTTCAGGAACCGGCGGCCCGAGGGCGCGGCGGGCGGCAGGGCGCCGGCGCGAATATTGATCTGCAGCGCCGTCAGGATCAGTTGTGGCGGGCTGAGCGTCGCGTCGCGCGCCTCGCGCAGGGCGACGAAGTCGTCTTCCGATCGCCCGCCGCCGATGTGGATGTTCTCGGCCTTCTGTGCCCCGATCGAGGTCTCCCAGGCAAAGGCCTCGCGGCCCTGAGGCAGGTAGTCATGGCCGACAAAGACCCGCGTCGCGTCCGGCAAGGCCAGCAACTTCTGGATCGAGCGATGCAGGGTTCGCGCGTCGCCCCCCGGAAAGTCGCATCGCGCCGTGCCGTAGTCGGGCATGAACAGGGTGTCGCCGACAAAGACGGCGTCGCCGATCCGGTAACTGACGCAGGCGGGCGTATGGCCTGGCGTATGCAGAACCTCGACCTCCATCTCTCCCAGACGAAAGCGGTCGCCATCGGCGAAGGTCTGATCGAAAGCCCTGGCGTCCGGCGTCACGTCCGAAGCCTCGAACAGGTCGCCAAAGGTCTTCTGAACCTGCTTGATCCGCTCGCCAATGCCGATCGGCGCCCCGGTGCGGACGCGGATTTCATCGGCCCCGGTCAGGTGATCGGCATGGGCGTGGGTCTCCAGCACCCGCTCCAGACGCCATCCCCTTTCAGCGATCAGGGCCAGCAACCGCTCGACCGATCCGGTCGAGGTCCGCGCCGCTGCCGGGTCGAAATCCAGCACCGGGTCGATGATGGCCGCCGCCCCGACAGCCGGATCGGCGACAACATAGCTGACCGTGTGGGTCGCCGGATCAAAGACGCCGACGACGTGCGGCACAGGCGACGCGGACTGAATCATGAGGGTCTCCTTCGAAGCCCTATTTATTAGTAATTGCTAATTTAGCAATACGGAATATATTGTAGCCATGACCACGCCTGACGCCATCGGACTGGACGCGTTCCAGCGTAACGCCGCAGAGGCCGCGCGGCTGCTCAAATCCCTGTCGAACGAACACCGGTTGATGCTGCTGTGCCAGCTCAGCGAGGGTGAACGTCAGGTGTCCCAGCTACAAACGGGCCTGTCCCAATCCGCCCTGTCCCAGCACCTGGCCCGGTTGAGGGAGGACAGCCTGGTGGCGACACGGCGCGACGGCACCGCCGTCTTCTATCGCATCGCCGATCCCGCGGCGCTCAGCGTGATCGCTGTCCTCGCCCAGATCTATTGCCCCCCGCCCGCCTGAAAGCCTCGACCATGACCGCCCCTGCCCTTCTGTCGCCCGCCGAGGTCGCCGCCCGTCTGAAGTCCGGCGCCGTGCGCCTGATCGACATTCGCGAACCGGACGAGTTCGACCGCGCCCACATCCTCGGCGCCCTGCCCGCGCCCCTGTCGATCTTCGACGACGCGCCGTTGGATGTCGCATCGGATCACCCCGTCGTCTTCATGTGCCGCAGTGGGCATCGCACCGGCATGAACGGCGCGCGTCTGGCCGAGCGCTTCGACGGCCCGATCTATGTTCTGGACGGCGGACTGGACGCCTGGAGGAAAGCCGGCCTGCCCGTCCGCGCCAACGCCAAGGCCCCTCTGGAGCTGATGCGGCAGGTGCAGATGGCCGCCGGGGGTCTGATCCTGACCGGCGCCCTGCTGGGAAGCCTGGTCCACCCGGTCTTCTGGGGTCTCAGCGCTCTTGTCGGCGCCGGTCTGTTCGTGGCGGGGGCCACAGGCTTCTGCGGCATGGCCCGCCTGCTGGCGCTCGCCCCCTGGAACCGGCGGACGCCTTCCTGACCGGACCTCCCGCGTCGAACCGCCGGGCGCCTAGGCCACAGATCCAACGGAAATAATTGTTTCCCGTCTCGAAAAGGAACACCGGCGTTCGGTGGCCGTTTGGCCCCGCGGAGGAGCGCCGGATATGTATTTGGCGAAGGAGGGGCGCCGCGCGGCTGGAGGGCCGCCGTCGCGCCACAAAGCGTGCAGTCGATGACGTCGCGAGCCCTCAGCGTGCGACGCAGCCTGACCGTGCCTGCGGACACGCCGACCTTGCGCCTGCTCAACACCGCCGCACGGCTGTCTGACGAAGAACGCGCCCTGGTGCGGCGGCTGTGCGTCTTTCAGGAAGTCATCGCCGCCGGAGAGCCTTTCGCCGCCGAAGGACGGGCGATGACGCCCCGCCTGATCCTCAGCGGCTGGGCCTGCCGCCAGCGCGTCCTGGCCGACGGCCAGCGTCAGATCTTCAGCTTCCTTTTGCCGGGCGACGGCGTGGGGCTGAGTTCCGAGCCCCGCCCCCTGGATGAAGCAGCCACCGTCGCCCTGACGCGCGTGGAGTGCGTCGACGCCGTCATGTTGCGAGAAATCCTGGCGCTGCAGGACCCGCGCCACGACCGGCTTCGCCGGGCGCTGATCGCCGCCCGTCGCTATGAAGACATCTGCCTGCTGAACCACGTGGTCCGGCTGGGACGGCAGTCCGCCGTGGCCCGCTTGGCGCATCTGTTGCTCGAGTTGCGCGACCGGCTGCACCGCGCCGGCCTGTGCAGCCACGACCGGATGCATCTGCCGCTGACGCAGGAGGCGCTGGCCGACGCCCTGGGCCTCAGCCTGGTCCACGTCAGCCGCACCCTGGGCCAGATGAAACGCAATCGCCTGATCACCATGCAGAACGGCTGGCTGACCCTTCTGGACGAATCCTACCTGCGCGCCGCCTGCGACTATGGCGGCGACTTCCCCGCCCTTCATTGACCCGAACGTATGAGAGAGAGCGCGTCATGATCCAGCATCGTCCTTCGCCTCGGCAGCGCGATTTGCGCGGCCCTCGTCGAAAGGGTCCCAGGTCCGGACTCCTGCTCGCGTCCGTCGCCGCGGCAGCCTTGCTCAGCCCCGGCCTCGCCCTGGCCCAGGACGACGATCTGGCCGCGCGCGTGGCGCGGCTGGAGGCCCTGGTTCTGGACCAGCAGAAACGCATCGAGGCCCAGGACGCGCTCCTGGCCCAACGCGCGGCGGGGGCCGCTCCGCCCGCCGACGTCGCCGAGTCCGGCATCGACCCGCGCTGGCGTTTCCAGTCCGACGCCTCACGCCCCTTCGCCGACGGAGAGATGGCCGCCTTGCGCGCCGGTCAGGCGACCGGCCAGGCTGGCGCTCCGCCGCAGACGGCCCCCGCACCGGCCGGCGCCCCGCCAGTTGAGCCGCCCCTGCTGCAGGCGCGCCGCGAGCAACTGGCCGCCATACCCGAGGGCATCGCGGTTCTGACCCAGCCAGGCAAACTGACCCTGGATGTGTCGACCGAGTACACGCGCTCAAGCGCCAACCGCCTGGTCTTCCGGGGCATCGAGATCGTTCCCGGCGTCCAGATCGGCGTGATCGAGGCCAACGAAGCCGATCGCGACACCGGCGTGGCGACCATCGCCGCCAAATACGGCCTGACCTCGCGCATGGAGGTCGAGCTGCGCGCGCCCTACGTCTGGCGCAACGACACCATCACCACCGTCCAGCAACGCGACGAGGCCGTCACCCGCACCATCGACCTGAGCGGCGACGGCATCGGCGATGTCGAGGGCGCTGTCCGCTATCAGATCAACGGCGGCGAGCGCGGGCGCCCCATCTTCATCGCCGGCCTGCGGGTCAAGAGCAATACGGGCGAGGGTCCCTTCGACATTCCGCGCGACGAGTTCGGCGTGGCGTCCCGGCTGGCCACCGGCTCTGGCTTCTGGGGCGTGGAGTCGAGCCTCAGCTTCCTCTACCCCAGCGATCCGGCGGTGATCTTCGGCAGCCTCAGCTACTTCGCCCACCTGCCCAAGGACATCAACAAGACCGAGGGCGAGGTTCTGATCGGTGAAGTCGATCCGGGCGACGCCATCGGCCTGTCGATCGGTTTCGGCTTCTCGCTCAACCCCAAGTTCTCGTTCTCCCTGGGTTACAAGCACAGCTACATCCGGCCGACCACCAGCGAGTTGAACGACCTGACCGAGAAGTCCGACGACCTGCAGGTCGGCGCTCTGCAGTTCGGCATGTCCTACCTGCTGACCGACCGCTTCAGCCTGAACGGCAATTTCGAGTTCGGAGTTACGGAAGACGCGCCCGACATGCGGTTCGTGCTGCGCTTGCCGATCATCTTCTAGTTCGTAATGGCACGAAGGCCTCCGACGCTGTCGGAGGCCTTCAGCGACCAAGCGACCCGACGAGGGAGGTATTGAGATCGTAGGTCAGCTGGGCCGCCCGCGCATGGGCGCTGCTGGCGGCCTGCATCGTCGCCAGGTCAGGCAGGTAGAGATTCAGCTCCATGTCCTGACGCAGGTCGCGATTGCTGGCGCTGTTGACGATCAGGTTCTGCAACTGGCCTGACGTGACGTTGTGGATCAGGGCCGTGGCGCCGTCCCCGCCGACCAGCGCCACGCCGCCGCTGGTACCGCCCAGATTTCTGAGATCTATGCCACTGTTCAGCAAGGAGGTCAGGGCCGAGGCCAGATCGGTCATGCCCGGCACGTCGCCGCGCGTCTGTTCCGTGACCGGCCCGGTCTGTGTCCAGGTCATTCGGGTCTCCAGGGCCAACCGGTCATCGACATAGGAACGAATGACCACGCCGAAGCCGAAGGTGAAGCCGTTGGTCGTGATAAACCCGCCTCGCAGTCCAGACAGCTCCTCATCGGACAAGGCCTGAGGACCCGTGGGCGTCGGCGGCGCCGCAACCGGCGAGGTCTGCTCCACGTACAACTGCGCCAGAGACGTCTGCGCCAGAAAGGCCTGCGCCGACGCCGACGACGCCATGAACGCCGGCGCCAGGGCTGTCAGGGCGACCAACAAAAGGGAACGAACACGTCGCATGATCGTCACCGCAGATAGGGATCAAGAGGGAAACGCGTCGTGATCTGGTAAAGCGGCGGCAGTTCCCGCGTCAGCTCGGCCAGAGAATGATTGGGCAGTGCCTGCGCCGGCCGCGCCCGGTTCCAGGGCGTCCACTCCGATGCCTCATTGAAGCTATCCGCCGGTTCACGCACCACGAAGGCGATGCCGTTCCACATGGACGTGAACTGGTCACGGCTGTAGATTTTCAGACCCAGGGCCGGGTCGCCGATGAGAACACGATCGGCGTCGCTTCCCTTGAAGACGACAAAATGCTTGTAGCCGGCGGTGTCGATCATGACGATCGCCGGCCGGTTCAGGCTGGCCAGGTTGTCCAGGGTCAGCCTGAAGCCATCGGCCTGATAGCCGTTGGCTTCAAGAAACTGCTTGATGTCGAGCAGGGAGAAGCCGACCCGGCGGATCACGTCCTGATCGCCGGCCGCGTACATGGCGCGGAAGATCTGTTCCTCGCCCACTTCCCGATCATAGTGATAGCGCAGCAGGGTCGCCAACGCCGCCGAGCCGCAGCTGAAGTCATAGCGTTGTCGCACCACGGTTCGGAACGGAATATCGCGATAGCTGACCACGCTGACCCGCGCCGGCGCGGGCCCGCTGCTGAGAAGCACATCGGCGCCCGCAGGCGCCGCGCAGAACCAGGTCGCACAGAGAGCCGCAGCCGAAAGGCCGAGGCCCTTGCGAAAGCGAAAGCCGCTGCGTGTCACGGCGTCGGACTCGTGGTCACGATATTGATCGTGATGGCGCCCTGGAGATTGTTGTTGTGGCCCGTGTTCATTACGAAGTTACCGACACCGTTATAGCCTGCGAAAGCATTGGCGCCGATGGAGATGGAACCTGACCCCACGGTATTGGCGGTGACGCTATTGCCGCTGTTCGTGGCCTTGAGCAGTTGATCGCTGGCGACGATGACATTGACGCCCTCGCGTGCGTTCAGATCATGAAGTTCCGCCAGATCCAGGGGCTGCATCGCCAACGGCGCCGACGCCTCCGCAGTGGGCGGTTGGGCAGGCGAAAGAACTTGCGGCGGCGGGGCGGGATCCGAGCCGGCGAACAACAGCGCGGCCGTAAAAAGGATAAGCATTGGCTTCCTCCCGAAAGAAATCGGCGGCCGGTCAAACCGGCCGCCGACAAAACGCTTAACCGCCGTTGCCGAACGTGATGTTGGCGTTGGCGGCGACAGCCGTAGCAGCCTGACCGACCGAAGCCTGGCCGGTGATGTTGCTAACGGTCTGAATGCCCGCGAAGCCGGCGAATGCACCGCCGTTCTGGTTGATGTCGCCGCTGCGGATGCGGCCGTTTTGCGGGCCGTCGCCGCCTTCGGACAGATCGAAGCTCAGATCACTGACGTTGGCCGCCAGCGACTGATTGCTCAGCGACACCCGCCAGGTCGAGTTGTCGTTGAACGAGTCGGTAATGCCGACATGGGTCGAGTTGTCGGAGTTATCGTTGAACGAGTCCGCGATATCGACAGCCAGATCCAGGTTGGTGTTGGTCGAATTGTCCGTATTGGTGGAGTTGTCGGAATTGTCGTTGAACGAGTCCGCGATATCCACGGCCAGGTCCGTCGAGTTGTCCATGTTGGTCGAGTTATCGTTGCCCGAGTCAGCGATGTTGGTCGAGTTGTCGTTGAACGAATCGCTCACGCCAAGATCGAGATCGGTATTGGTCGAATTGTTCGAATTGTCGTTCAGAGAATCGGAAATACCGACATCGAGGTCGGTATTGGTCGAGTTATTCGAATTGTCATTCAGAGAGTCATTGACGCCGAGATTGGTCGAGTTGTTCGAGTTGTCGTTCAGGGAATCTGCAATCCCCACGTCAAGATCAGTGCTGTTGTAGGAATCGGTCGCGTTGGTGTTGCCACCCACGCCGCCGTTGGGCCCGCTAGAAGTGGTTTGGGCCTGGGTCACGGTAGCAAACGCCAGCACCCCCGCCAGGACAGCCGCCGAAGTCATCAATTTGGCACGCATATCTTTAGCCTCCAGATCATATTGGATACGGAGGTTCCTCCACCTCCGGACAACCCAATCGCCTTGAGACCTCGTCGTTCCGCCTTCGCCCGACAGGCGAACCGCCCCGAAATGAGACGCTTTTTAGCCATTCACAGGGCACGACACGTCATTTGTTATAGCCATCCGGGCGTCCGGTTTTCAGATCGGATCATTTGATCAGACGACCACCCGGAATAAACTCTCGCGATCCTGCATCTTCTTTCGCTGTCGACGTTCGCGCCCTGTGCATGGCGTTCGGACGCTGCGGATGCTAAGCGCGCCGGACCATGACGACGCCCCCTATCGAACGCATCCGCAATTTCTCCGTGGTCGCCCACATCGACCACGGCAAGTCCACCCTGTCGGACCGGCTGATCCAGCACACCGGCGGCCTGACCGCGCGCGAGATGTCGGCGCAAGTTCTCGACAATATGGACATCGAGAAGGAACGCGGCATCACCATCAAGGCCCAGACCGTCAGGCTACACTATAAAGCGCGCGATGGCCAGGAATATATTCTTAACCTGATGGACACGCCGGGCCACGTCGACTTCGCCTATGAGGTGTCGCGCTCGCTGGCCGCCTGCGAAGGCTCGCTGCTGGTGGTGGACGCCTCGCAGGGCGTCGAGGCCCAGACCCTGGCCAATGTCTATCAGGCCATCGACAACAACCATGAGATCGTGCCGGTCCTGAACAAGATCGACCTGCCCGCCGCCGAGCCGGACCGGGTGCGGGCCCAGATCGAGGACGTCATCGGCATCGACGCCTCGGACGCCGTCATGGCCTCGGCCAAGTCAGGCATCGGCATCGAAGAGGTGCTGGAAGCCATCGTCACCCGCCTGCCGGCGCCCAGGGGCGACGTCAACGCCCCCTTGAAGGCCATGCTGGTCGACGCCTGGTACGACCCCTATCTGGGCGTGGTCCTGCTGGTGCGCGTGTTCGACGGCGTGCTGAAGGCCGGCATGCGGGTCAAGATGATGCAGTCGGGCTCGACCCATCTGGTCGACCGCGTCGGCGTCTTCCTGCCCAAGAACACCCCGGTCGAGCAGCTCGGCCCCGGCGAGGTCGGCTTCATCACCGCCCAGATCAAGGAAGTGGCCCACGCCGCCGTCGGCGACACCATCACCGACGAGAAGAAGCCGACCGCCGAACCGCTGAGGGGCTTCAAGGAAGTCCAGTC
>Ga0247823_10002383_pt1 | contig 15499 bp, 14 predicted proteins | sample 13C_PalmiticAcid_2_FD_192426 | JGI IMG/M metagenome (GOLD analysis project Ga0247823, IMG submission 192426) | Soil microbial communities from agricultural site in Penn Yan, New York, United States - 13C_PalmiticAcid_Day30 | ecosystem: Environmental > Terrestrial > Soil > Agricultural land...
CGCCAACGGCCAGCGCTGGTGCGTGGCGGAAATGGAGCGCCGCTACAAGCTGATGAGCGCGGTGGGCGTGCGCAACCTGGCCGGCTTCAACAAGAAGGTCAAGGACGCGCAGGACGCCGGCCAGCCGCTGATGGATCCGCTGTTCAAGCCCAATCCGGATCTGGAGGAGGCGCCGCGCCCGCTGGAGCCGCTGCCGTTCATCGTCATCTTCATCGACGAATTCGCCGACATGATGATGATCGTCGGCAAGAAGGTCGAAGAGTTGATCGCGCGCCTGGCGCAGAAGGCCCGCGCGGCCGGCATCCACCTGATTCTCGCCACCCAGCGTCCGTCGGTGGACGTGATTACCGGGCTGATCAAGGCCAACATCCCGACCCGCATCGCGTTCCAGGTGAGCTCGAAGATCGACTCGCGCACGATCCTGGATCAGTCCGGCGCGGAAACGCTGCTGGGCCACGGCGACATGCTGTACCTGCCGCCGGGCACCGCCATGCCCGAGCGCATCCACGGCGCCTTCGTCAGCGACGATGAGGTGCATCGCGTCGTCGAGCATCTCAAGGCCACCGGTAGCGCCGACTACATCGAGGGCGTGCTGGAGGAAATCCAGACGATGGGCGACGGCGTGGTGGTCGGGCCGACCGGCTTGCCGGAAAGCAGCGGCGGCGGCGGTGACGAAAGCGATCCGCTGTACGACGAGGCGGTGCGCATCGTCACCGAAAGCCGGCGCGCTTCCATCTCCGGGGTGCAGCGCCGGCTGAAGATCGGCTACAACCGCGCCGCCCGACTGATCGAAGCGATGGAAGCGGCCGGCGTGGTCTCGCCGCCGGAACACAACGGCGACCGCCAGGTATTGGCGCCGCCACCGCCCCGGTGAGGGCCACGGGGCCCGCCGGTGCCACCCCGCATCACGCCAGCGCCGCGTCCCTGAATGCCGATTCATGGCGCGGCGATGCGGGGCGGTCGCGATGTGCGCTATTCAGATTTGCCGGGGCACACTCGGCACCGAACCCGACCCTCCAAGCCACCACACCATGACCTCAATCGCCCGTCCCGCCTTCCTCATCGCCGCCGCGTTGTTCGCCGGCAACGCCTTCGCCGGCGCCCGTGATCAGCTCAAGGTCTTCACCACCGGCCTGAAGGGCCTGGACGGCCAGTTCGTCCAGCAGGTCCATGACGGCGGCGGCAAGCTCAAGGAAACCTCCAACGGTCGCGTCGCGCTGTCCGCGCCGCGCCTTTTCCGCTGGGAGTACAACAAGCCCTACGAACAGCTGATCGTCGCCGACGGCAAGCAGGTCTGGGTCTACGACCCGGATCTGAAGCAGGCCACGGTGCGCGAACAGGGCGTCGAGGAGCAGAACAGTCCGCTGTCGGCGCTGATTGATCCCGGCAAGCTGGACCAGCAGTTCAACGTCAAGGAAACCGGCAACCAGAACGGACTGGAATGGCTGACCCTGACCCCGAAGCGCGACGGCGACGCGAACTTCCAGTCCGCGCGCCTTGGCTTCGATGGCAAGGGCCTGGCGCAGATGGAAGTGATCGACGCGGTCGGCCAGCGCACCACCATCAAGTTCAGCGGCTGGAAGCGCAATCCGTTGTTCGCCGGCGGCACCTTCAAGTACGCGCCGGGTCCGGGCGTGGATGTGGTCGGCGGTTCCTGAGCGTCGCAGCCGGGCATCCGCAGGACCGTCGAGGACCGGGTCCCGTCAGGAGCCCGGTCCTTTCGTTTCCACGGGCCGATCCCGTCTCGCGGACGGTAGAATCGACCGGTGGCGAGATCTCCCAAAACCCGAAATCCCTTTCCCCAGGAATCCGATCTGCTGAGCGTCGACCGTTCGGCGATGCGGCCACTGGCCGAACGCATGAGGCCGCGCACCGTCGACGAGATGGTGGGGCAACGCAGGCTGCTCGCACCGGGCAGCGCGCTGCGCCGCGCGGTGGAGTCCGGAAGGGTGCATTCGATGATCCTGTGGGGGCCGCCGGGTTGCGGCAAGACCACTCTCGCGCTGCTGCTGGCGCAGTATGCGGATGCGGAATTCCATGCCATCTCGGCGGTGCTGTCCGGCCTGCCGGATGTGCGCGCGGTGTTGGCCGAGGCGGCGCAGCGCTTCGCCGAAGGACGACGCACCGTGCTGTTCGTGGACGAGGTGCATCGCTTCAATAAGGCGCAGCAGGACGCGTTCCTGCCGCATATCGAACGCGGCACCATCCTGTTTGTCGGCGCGACCACCGAGAATCCGTCGTTCGAACTCAATTCGGCGTTGTTGTCGCGCTGTCGCGTGCATGTAATGGAGGCGGTCTCGACCGACGACATCCGGCATGCGCTGCGGCGTGCGGCGGGCGACGAGGAACGCGGTCTGGGCGGACAGGGCCTGCAGGCCAGCGATGAGGCCCTGCGCGAAATCGCGGGCGCGGCCGATGGCGACGTGCGCCGCGCGTTGACCCTGCTGGAAATCGCCGCCGAACTGGCGGCCGGTGAGGACAACACCATCACCCCGCAGACCCTGCAGCAGGTGCTGGCGGATCGCACGCGCCGCTTCGACAAGGGCGGCGAACAGTTCTACGACCAGATCTCGGCGCTGCACAAATCCATACGCAGTTCCAATCCGGATGGTGCGCTGTACTGGCTGGCGCGGATGCTGGACGGCGGTTGCGATCCGGTCTATCTGGCGCGGCGGCTGACCCGGATGGCGGTGGAAGACATCGGCCTGGCCGATCCGCGCGCGCTGCAGATGGCGGTGGACGCCTGGGACACCTACGAACGGCTGGGCAGTCCGGAGGGCGATCTGGCGCTGGCGCAGGTGGCGATTTACCTGGCCAGCACCGCCAAGTCGAACGCCGGTTACAAGGCTTTCGGGATGGCGAAGCAGGACGTGCGCGAACATGGCACGCAGGACGTGCCGTTGCACCTGCGCAATGCGCCGACCAAGCTGATGAAACAGCTCGGCTATGGCGGTGGCTACCAGTACGATCACGATGCCGAGGGCGGCATCGCCCTGGATCAGACCGCGTTTCCCGATGCCATGGGCGAACGCGTGTACTACGAGCCGGTCGAGCGCGGCCTGGAGATCAAGCTGAAGGAAAAACTCGATCGCCTGCGCGAACAGCGACGCGAGGCGAGGGCGACCAAGCCGGGCCGCTGACGGGCGTCAGGCGTCCCGAATGCGCTCAGCCGGCGAGGCTGCGCGCCAACCGCACCGTCATCAGTCCCAGGCCGGTCATCAGCAGCGAACCCGCCACGTGCACCGCGATGAGCAGGAACGCCCAGCCGTACTGCAACCGCAGGATCAACTGCATGGCTTCGGCCGAGAAGCTGGAGAAAGTGGTCAGTCCACCCAGCAGGCCGGTGATCACGAACAGGCGCCATTCGGGCGCGATCGAAGGATGGTGCGCCAACCAGCCCATCGCCACGCCGATGGCGTAGCCACCGATCAGGTTGGCCGCCAGCGTGCCGAGCGGCAATTGCGCATGGTTCGGATTGAGCCAGACGCTCAGGCCCCAGCGCGCCCATGCACCCAGTGCCGCGCCGAACGCGATGGCCAGGAAGGAATACATCGCCAACTTCTCCAGAATTAAGGAGCGATGGCGCATGCCCACCGTCCCGGTTGCGGGTTTCTCGGCAGGCATCATCAGCCGTCATGCCGGCGGTTCAGGGAGGAATGCCATCTCCCGGGGCACACAGCCTACATCGCCCGCGGCGGGCGAAAAAGACTTCACCCGGGATGCAAGAACGCCACCCATCACCTTGATCCGGCTACCGATCGTCGGCGTGCGAAGGCATTCCGGTGGCGGCAGACGAGCGGCACAAGTGTTAACGAAAACGTAACATTCACCCCCCGGCTGACTAACGTTTCGTATGTGAGCGTGACCGACGTCGTTTTTTAGCGCCTCCCCTGGGCGCCAGAACGACACAGGAGAATAAACATGTGCATGCGTAAGACTCTCATTGCATCTGCAGTGTTACTGGGACTTGGTCTGACGGGACAGGCTTTCGCACAGGCAACCAACACGGAAAACGGACCTGGGGCCGATACGCTCGTCGCCGTCGATTTCGATGCGACCGACAGCAGTACCCACGACGGTGACAACCGCAACAACGACGGCGTCGCTTATGCCGATGGCTACGGCACCGCGGCCGCCAACAACGGTGGCACCGCGACCGCCACTTTCTCCAACGCGTTCAACCACAGCAAGGCGGTGGCCGAAACCAAGCTCATCGGCTCGGTCAGCGGCATCACCGTGCATGACATCGGCAACGTCGCCAAGAACTGGGGTGACGCGAACGGTGGAAATGGCGGACGCGGTGGCACCGGACGCGGCGGTGACGGCTACGGTGGCGAAGGCACCGGTGGCCGTGGCGGCAACGGCGGTGACGGTGGCAGCGGCGGCAACGGCGGCGATGCCATCAACGGCAGCGCCAGCGCGGGCGATGTCAGCAATGGCGGCGCTTCCATTGGCGACGCCGTGGCCGGCGACGGCGGGAACGGCGGACGCGCCGATCACAACCGCGGCGGTCGCGGCGGCGACGCCGGTGCGGCGGGCGGCTGGGGCGGTGGCGCCAGTGGCGGCTGGGGCGGCGACGCCGGCAGCGCCAGTGGCGACGCGGTTGCGGCCGATGGCGCGGCGGGCGGCGATGCCGGTGCCAACAGCGGTCGCGTGCGCGAGCGCGGCGCGGGCGATGCCACCGGTGGCACCAGCACCGCGACTGGCGGCAACGGCACCTCCGGCGGCGCGAGCGCGACCGGTGGTTCCAGCACGGCGACCGCAGGCGCGGGCACGGGTGGCTCGGCCACCGGTACCGGCGGCGACGGCACCGCGACCGGCGGCGCGGGCGGCAGCCTGAGCGCGACCGCGGGCGATGGCGGCGCGGGTGGTTCGGCCACCAACGGCGATGCCACCAACGGTGACGCTTCCTCGACCGCCAGCAATGGCGACGCCACCGCCGGCGACGGCGCGATGGGCGCGGTCGGTGCGGAAGGCGGCGTGGGCGGCGACGGCAACGGCGGCGTCGGCAACGGTGGCGTCGGCAACGGCGCGATGGGCGGTGCCGGTGGCGCGGGTGGCTCCGTGGCCAACGACGCGGGCACGTTCAACATGTCCAACACCATGAGCAGCGTCGGCCAGTCGGCCGCCGGTGTGATGGTGGCTGCGCAGAACAGTGGCTTCGCGTCGCTGATCCAGCAGGGCATCACCGTGCAGGCCAACCTGACCGTAGGTCCGTAAGCGCTCCCCGGGCACACCGGACCGCTGCGGCGATCCGGCGCGCCGTGCGCAGGACGATCCCGCCGCCCCCGCGGCGGGATCGACAGGGGGCGCGTGGCGCGACGTGTCAGGACGGAACGCATGGCAAGGGAGAATGACCATGCATCCCCGTTATCGTTTCGCGCGGCATTTCCGTGCCGCGTCCTGGGTGGCGTTTGCACTGTCGTGCTTCGGCGCGGCGGCGTCATTCGCCGGTGAGCCGATGCCTTCGTCCTCGATTCCGACCGACGCCGGAACCCCGGAACCGGGCATGGCGGTGCCGTTGCGGGCCGAAGTGCCGCCCGGCTGGTTGCAGGTCCGCGAGCGCGGCGTCATCGAGATCGGCGCGCCGGTGGACGTGACGCGGCTGGCCGGCATGCGTGGTGGCGAAGACGACCACGGCAGCACGGTGCTCATCGATGTCGACGGCACCGTCGATGGCAACACCGCCGATCGGATCATCAGCGGAAGCAACACCATCAACCAGGGCGCCTTCGACAATGCCAACGGCATCAACACGGTCATCCAGAACACCGGCACCAACGTGCTCATCCAGAACGCGATGGTGGTGACCGTGAACTTCGCGGATCCCGCTCGATGAGATCCGTCCATGCCGCCGTGGCGGGCCTGGTCCTGGCGGCCTGCGCCGCCATGAACGTCGCCGCGGCGGACATGGATCTGAGGGTGCCTGTCAGCGGTGCGTACCAGTTGCGGGTGACCAGCCTGAAGGAAGCGCGCTTCCGCACGACCATTCCGCAACAGTTCGACTTCAGCTGCGGATCCGCCGCGACGGCCACGCTGTTGACGTTCCAGTACGGACATCCGGTCAGCGAGCAGGATGTGTTCGTGCGGATGTACACCTATGGCGATCAGGCGCGCATCCGCAAGGAGGGGTTCTCGCTGCTGGACATGCGCCGCTACCTGCAGTCGCAGGGTTTCGAGGCGGACGGCTTCGAGCTGCCGCTGGAAAAACTGCAGGAAGAGGGCGTGCCGGCGATCGTGCTGCTCAATGACCGTGGCTATCGGCACTTCGTGGTGGTCAAGGGTCTGAAGAACGGCCGGGTGCTGCTGGGAGACCCGGCGCGCGGCACCCGCGCGATGCCGAAGTCGCGCTTCGAGGCGCTGTGGGACAACCGGGTGTTGTTCGTCATCCACAACCGCCGCGCGCAGGCGCGGTTCAACCAGGCGCAGGACTGGCGCACCGCGCCGCCGGCGCCGCTGGACGTCGGCCTGCATCGCGACGGCCTGCGCAACATCGCGGTGCCGCGACGCGGCCCGGGAGATATCTGACATGAACAGACACATGAAGACCGGCATCGGTGCCTTCTGCATCCTGATTTCCGGTACCGTCGTTTCGCTGGCGGCGCATGGCGGGAACGGTGACGACGGCGATGGCCTGGGCGCGGAATGGACACCGATCGATCCGGCGCGGCTGGATACGATGCGTGGCGGTTTCCAGTTGCCTTCCGGAGCGATGCTGTCGTTCGGCATCGAGCGGATGGTGTACGTCAACGGCGAGCTGGCGGCCAGCACCTCGGTCAGGGTCGCGGATCTGTCGCGGCTGACCGCGGAGGAGGCCCGCGCGCTCGGTGAATTCAACCGGGGGATCGTGGTCCAGCGCGGTGATGGCAACCGCTTCGAGCCGACGCGCCTGCCCGGCGGCGTGGTGATCCAGAACACGCTCAATGACCAGCACATCATCACCATCACCCGCCTGGAGGTGGACAGCCATGTGCTGGGCGGCTTCCAGGGACTCAATGCCGGCGGCGCCCTGCAGGACGCGCTGATCGGTTCGGCCGGTACCCGCTGATCCGCACTTCCGCCACGGAGACAACCCGATGAAAAGGACGTCGCTATCCCGCCTGCTGCCGTTGCCGCTCGCCGCCGGCCTGCTGGCCGCCTGTCCGGCCTGGGCGCAGCAGGCATCGCCCGCATCCGTCGAAGGCGAGGAACGCCTGGACAACCTGCAACGCCAGATCAACGAGCAGACCCGCCAGCTCGAACAGACCCGGCAATCCCTGGAGCAACAACAGCTGACCCTCGCCCGGCTGCAGTCCGCGCTGAACGAGGAAGTGCTGGCCAATGCCCGGGCGCGCGGCGCGCCCGCGCCGGTGGTGATGCCGGTGCTCGGCCAGGCCCCGGTACTGGCCGCGCAGGCCGCGCCGGCGCAGACCACACCGCCCGCGCGGCCGGCCTCGCAGCCGGTCGGGCAGGCTCCCGAATCGGATTCGCGCCCGCCGGAAGTGGCGCAGATCTTCGACCAGCCCGGCGTGCTGACGCCGCCCGGGAAGTTCGTGCTGGAACCCTCCCTGCAGTACGGGTACTCGGCGAACGATCGCGTCGCGCTGGTCGGTTACACCGTCATTCCCGCCATCCTGATCGGCCTGATCGACGTGCGCCAGGTCAAGACCACCACCGCGGTGGCCACGCTGACCGGGCGCTACGGACTCAACCGGCGTTTCGAACTGGAAGCCAAGCTGCCGTATGTCTACATCAACGGCGATACGGTCAGTCGCGAAATCTTCACCGGGTCGGCACAGGATCGGGTGTTCAACGCCAGCGGCAACGGCATCGGCGACGTCGAGCTGACGGCGCGCTATCAGATCAACCGGGGTGGTCCCGACCAGGCGTTCTACATCGGCTGGCTGCGCTACAAGAGCCGCACCGGCAAGGACCTGTTCGAGGTGGTCACCGATTGCGTGACCCGCTGCGTCGCCAACACCACGGGCACCGGCCTGCCGCTGGATCTGCCGACCGGCTCCGGGTTCGAGGCGCTGCAACCCGGCGTGACCTGGCTGTATCCCTCCGATCCGGTGGTGTTCTTCGGCAGTCTCAGCTATCTGCACAACTTCAAGCGCCGCAACGTGTCGCGTCTGCTGGTCGACGGCAAACGCGAATCCCTGGGCGACATCGAAGCCGGTGACATCATCGGCTTCAACCTGGGCATGGGCCTGGCGTTGAACGAGAAGGCCGCCATCAGCATCGGCTACGACATGAACGTGGTCGACAAGACCCGGCAGAACGGGCAGGACGTGGCGGGCGCGGTGCGGGTGACCCTCGCCACGCTGCTGCTGGGCGGTACCTACCGGTTCAACGAACGGGTCTCGCTCAACGTGGCGCTGGGGGCCGGGCTGACCCGCGATACGCCCGACGTGACCTTCACCGCGCGGGTGCCGATCACCTTCTGAACACGGCCGCCGGCCGCTACAGCAGGAACAGGCAGTCGCGCAGGTGCTCGGCCAGGCGCATGCTGAGTGCGACCAGGGTGAAGGTGGGGAAGGCCCAGCCGCTGGTCGGGAACACCGAACTGCCGGCCACATGCAGGTTGTCCATGCCATGGACGCGCAGGTTGCGATCGACCACGCCCCCGGCGGGATCGTCGGCCATCCGCGTGGTGCCCATGTGATGCGCGGTGCCTTGCAACTGCGGCGTGTCGTCCCCGCGCAGCCACGGCTCGAGCTGGAAGCTTCCCGCGCAGGCGCGCGAGAGTTGGTCGCCGAACAATTGCGCGGCGGTCCGGTAGGTGTGCCAGTCCAGCGGCGTCAGCCGCCAGTCGACGCACACCCGGCGCTGCCCCAGGGCATCCAGTTCCCGACCCAGGTGCACGCGGCTGTCGGGATTGGGCGCCTGCTCGAAATAGCCGATCACGTCGACGTGATCCGGACGCACGATCGGACGGTCGGCGAGTTTGTTGAGCACGCCGCGCGCCAGGTCGCCCACGCCGGGCGCCAGCGCCAGCGCAAGGCGGGCGATGTTCTCACGGACCGGCGCGTCGTCCTGCGACGGCGCATGCAGGCTCAGCGACTGCGACATCCGTCCTTCGAGCGAACGGCCTTCGTCGGGGCGCGGTTTGCGCAATGCCGAGCGCAACCTGCGCGCGGCATGGATGCCGCGTGGCACCGGCCCTTCCACCGCGACCGGCCGCACGCGTCCCGCCAGCAGACGATGGGCGCGCATGGCGTCGTCGGACAGGCATAGTTCCGGAAAGGCGGGTGCCGCGCCTTTGCCGCCGGAACGATCATAGGGACGGGTGAGCGGGGTGACCGCGCGGGCGCGCAGGGTACCCAGGCGCCCACGCGGATGATCCATGAAGTAGCGTCCCACCAGATCCTGGCGGTTGCCGAGGCCGCGCGGCAGGGACGAGTTCGACAGCAGCAACAGGCGCGCATTCTCGATACCGCCGCAGGCCAGCACGTAGCGATGCGCGCGCACGTGTCCACGACGTCCCTGCAACGTGCCGATGCTGGCCTGGCGCACGTGCTCGCCCTCCGCATCGGCCAGCAGTTCCAGCACGTTGGCGTGCAGCACCACCTGGATGTTCGGCGCGCGCTCCAGTTCGGTCCGGTAGGTGCGGCCGAAGAACACCGGACTGAGCACGAAGTTGCGATTGACCAGATGTTGCCGATCGAAGACCGGCGGCTGCCGCGCCGGCGAGGTCAGGAATCCGCCGGCTTCGAATTCGTGCTCGTCGATCGCGAACATGTCGCGTGCCCGCGCGTAGTAGGGCTCCAGTTCCGCATAGGAGATCGGCCAGCCGCTGTTGGGCACCCAGTCCCGCGGCGCCAGATCCAGCCGGCCCAGCGGAATGCAGCCGCCACCCCAGACATTGGTGCTGCCGCCGAAGGCACGCAGCCGGCTGGCGCCCGGGTCCAGTTCGGGGACGCCAATCGAGTCACCGGCATACAGCGACTGGTTGTCGGCGTCACCGGACAGCCCACCGCCTTCCAGCAGGCAGACGCGGATCGCCGTGCCGACGAACTGGCGCGCGATCGTGATGCCCGCCGGGCCCGCACCCACGATGCACAGGTGGGCGTCGAAGTCATCGGGCGCGGAGGCGTGGCGATAGTCGATCAGCACGCCGACGTGCCTTTCGCGTGATCAAGGATTGGCTTCCTCATCGGAATCGCCTCGCCCGGCCCGCGATCCGGGCCGCACAGGAAGAAGCTACGCAAGCCGTGGCGGAAGCAGGCCATGATGCCGCCGCCCGATACCCGGCGGGTGCCATCATCCCGTCATCTGGAACGGGCAGAGTCCGTTGGTTTGGGCAACGGATGGATGCGATGAAGGATGCGAAGAATGCCGCCGGTCATGGCGCATCCGGCCTGCTGCGGCGATGGCTGGCCGCGGTGCTGGCCTGGAGCGCGGTGGGCGCGGCCTCCGCCGCGCCGGCGGAGATTCCCGCGCACTGGCTGGCTTACGCGCAGCAGGCGGGCATGACCTTGCAGCAGCGATTGGCCGAGGAGAACGTCACCACCACCGAACTGCACGGCTGGATGGAGCGTTCTGCGGCACAGCCGCAGCGCCAGGATCCGATCGTGGTGAGACTGTGGATCGATGCCAGCGGCGAGGTCGAGCGCAGTGAGTTCGATTCGCTGGGGGATGCCGGCGCCGACGCGGCGTTGAGGGCACTGCTGCGGGGCACCCGCCTCGCGCAGCCTCCCGCGGACATGCGCCAGCCGCTGGTACTGGGCCTGTCGCTGGGAGACGGCGAAGCGGATACGACCGGGTCGGCGTCGAAGGAAACCGTTTCTCCCTAGTGACGGGTCGTCGTCAGCGTCCCGGAATCACGGGCGGCGGCGGCGGTGGGCGCTGCGGTCGGGTCGAGACCCCGAAGGCATTGCCCATCCGCTGCTGGGTGGCTGCCCGATTGGCCAGGCCGAGTTCGGTGGGCAGACGTCGCGCGATCCGTTCCGAACCCGGAAGGGCGGCGGGAGGCGACGCCGCGGGCGTCGCGGTCATCAACTGGCCCAGGCAGGCATAGTCGGGCACGCGTTCGCCGTTGACCTCCACCTCCAGGCAGCGCGTGTCGCGCCGGGGCCCGGCGGGAACGGTCGCGGATGCGGGCGTGGATGAAGCCTGCGGTTCGCCGGCGGACAAGGACATGGGGGCGATGCCATTCGCGAAGATCAACAACGCCGCCGCGGGAAGAAGGATTCGTGGCATGAGTGTCACCGGACTGCAACGATGGCCGAATAGTGTGCCGTGCCTGGCGTTTCGATACTGGCGCGTTCTGCCTGCAGTTTGATGACAGTCATTTGCGGGACGACCGCTGCCCCCCGGGACCACGCCGTATGACGAGCCGACATCCGATGATGCCGAAGCTCGCGATGTTGCTGGCGTCGCTGTTGTCGCCGTTCGCGGGAACGTCCGCGAATGAACCCGATTCGCGCTGGTTCGATCTGCCCGCGCAACCGCTGGAGCGCGCCCTGCAGACATACGGCCAGATGACGGGCCTGGCGGTGCTGGTCGATGCGCGCATGCTGGTCGATCTGGATTCCCGCGAGGTTCGCGGCCGTTTCCGCGACGACGAGGCGCTGCGGCGGATGCTGGCAGGGACGGGACTCGCGCCCCGGTTCGTCGGTGACGATGCGTTCACTCTGGTCGTCGCGGGCGGGGAAGAAGCGCTTCCGGCTCCGGTCGTCGCGCCCGCCCGCCACGATGCCGTGGCCGATGCCGCAAGCCGCCGACGGAGCGCGCGCGCGCTCCAGCGTGGACTGGAAGACGCGCTCTGCGCCGACCCGCTGACGCGTCCGGGGGACTACCACGCGGCGATCAGTTTTCGCCTCGACAGGCACGGGCGCATCCAGCAACCGGAACTGCGCGAATCCAGTGGCGAGGCCGCGCGCGACGGGGCCATCCTGGCCCGGGTGACGGGTCTGCCGCTGCCCGGCTTGCCGGATGATCTGCCGCAACCGATCACCCTGACCCTGTCGCCGCGGACCGCGACATCAACCCCGCCATGCCAGAGGGACGGAGGATGAGCGCAGGTCTGCGCACATTGCTGCTCGATCACTACGAGGAGTTCCGCAGACGCCTGCGCCGACGCCTGGGTTCGGACGACCTTGCGCTGGACGCCCTGCAGGAAACCTGGCTGCGGGTGGAACGCATGCGCGAGAGCGCGCAGCCGGACCGCAATCCGGTGGCTTACCTGTTCCGCATGGCGGTCAATGCCGCCACCGACCAGCGGGTGGCGCAGGCGCGGGTGCTCACCGGGATGGAAATCGAAGCATTGATGGACGAAGTGGCCGACGATCAGGATCCCGCCCGTATCGCGCTCGGTCAGGCGGACATCGCGGCGCTGGCCGAGGCCCTGCAGGAGCTGCCGCGCCGCCAGCGCGCCATCCTCCTGGCCGCGCGGGTCGAGCAGGAGCCCCTGGATCTGATCGCGCGCCGCCACGGCGTTTCGCTGCGGATGATCGGCAAGGATCTGAAGAAGGCATTGCAGCACTGCGCGACCCGGCTCGACCGTCGGGTCGTGCAACGGTTCGGTCCCGGCGCGGGAAAACAGTCGTGATGGATATGAGGCCGGAAGAATCTCCCCAGGCATCCGCCGCGCAGAGCCAGGCCCACGACTGGTTGCTGCGCCTGTTCTCCGGACGCGCGACCACCGAGGACGCGGAGGCGTTCCGCCGCTGGCGCGCGGATCCGGTGAACGCGCGCGCGTTCGGCGAAGCACGCCGCCTGTGGACGGCGCTGGGACCGGCGGCGGAACTGGCGGCGGAACTGGCGGCGGCGCCCGCCGCGCCCGCCATCCTGGCCCATCTTCCCGTCCACACGCCTGTCCAACCGAAGACGGCGCAGGCCGCGCGTCGACCACGGGCGATCAACCGGGGCCGGCGGGCGTTCATCGGTGGCGCGGTCGCGGCGTCCGCGGGTTGGCTGATCGCGCGCCCTCCGCTGGGCCTGTGGCCAGGCTGGGAGGAAGCGGCAGCCGACTACCGCACCGCGGTGGGCGAGCAGCGCGATCTGGAGATCGCGGGAGTGCAGGTGGCGCTGGGTGCGCGTACCGCCCTGAACCGGGAGGAACGAGCTGGTTCCGCCTGGATGGAACTGGTGCAGGGAGAAGCCCAGATCACCACATCGCGTGCGGCTCCGTCACCGCTGCGCGTACGGGTGGGGGATGGCGTGGTCACGCTCGCGGCGGGCTCGCGCGTCAATCTTCGCTGCGTGGCCGAGGACCAACGTGTCACCTGCCTGTCCGGACAGGCGCGGGTGGAGCAGGGTGGGCGCGTGGTGGTGCTGCAACCCGCCTGGCAGGCGCGGCTGGCCGGGCGCCGGATTGCGTCGGTGGCGCCGGTGGATGCGGCGCGCATCGATGCGTGGCGCCACGGATTCCTGGTGTTCGACAACGAACCGCTGGCGCAGGTCGTCGAAGAGATCAACCGCTACCGGCCGGGGCGCATCCTGATCACGCGCGCGGAGCTGGGACGCAGGAAGGTGCAGGCACGCATTCCGATCCGTCAGGCGGATACCTTCCTGGCTTTGGTCAAGGATGTCTACGGCGCACGTGTCGTGCAGATGCCCGGTGGCGTGACCCTGCTCGGCTGAGCGCGCGGGCGATGCCGCGTCGCTCCTCATGCGGTTCCCCGCAAAGACACGCGGATGCGATGACGAGTCCTCGAACGTCCATGCGGCGCCTTGGCACGTCGATATGACGGGAACATGAAATTCATCGTCGGAAGCCGTCGATTGGCCGCGTAGATGAATTTTTTGTTGCAGCAGTTCAGTCGTCGGCGGCGGCGACGGTCTTACCCATCGTAACGCGCACAACGCATTCCACCGTGATGATCGCAGGCACGGGAGGAAGCGGGACGCGCATCCAGCGAACGACATTCCACGGGTGAGAGCAATGGTGAAGCAGGCGCAACGCACGGGCACTCCTTCCACGGCCGATGGTCTCGGCATCAAGCCTCTGGCCCATGCGATCACCGCGTTGCTGGTGGCCGGCGGCATGATCGGAACCGCCAGCGCCCAGCAGGCTTTCAGCGCGGCCTGGTTCGCCACCAAGGGCGCCAACCAGCAGACCGCCGCGCAATCCGGCCGGCTTCCCAACGGCATGCCCAGCAATCTGCCGCGCCCGGAGCAGCAGAACCGCGAGGCGCGGGACAAGCTCAAGACCTCGCTGGACAACCTCGCCACCGCCGCGCAGGCCATCGCCATGCAGCAGCGGCTGCAGCAGGCCGCGCGCGAAGCGGCCCGCCTGCAGGCGCCGACGATTCCCGATGGCCTGGGCGAGGGCGGGTTGAAGGTCGATCAGGATGCGCTCACCCGCGGTTGGCACAACGCCAAGGATCCGACCCAGCAGGTGGCGGACGGCAAGACCACCGTCACCATCGAGCAGACCGCCGACAAAGCCATACTCAACTGGGAAACCTTCAATGTCGGCCGCAACACCACGGTCGATTTCAAACAGGATGCGGCCTGGTCGGTGCTCAACCGGATCAACGATCCGGGGGCGCGGCCGTCCCAGATCCAGGGCCAGATCAAGGCCGATGGCACGGTGTTCCTGATCAACCGCAACGGCGTGGTGTTCAACGGCACCAGCCAGGTGAACGTCAAGAACCTCGCCGCCTCGGCGGTCAACATCAGTGACGCGCAGTTCCGCAACGGGCTGTACAGCCAGGCGCAGGGCAAGGATTTCATCCCCACCTTCGCCAACGATCTGACGTCCACCGCCAGCAGCTTCCAGCACGGCGCGGCGACCGGCGCCGTCATCGTCGAGCAGGGCGCGCAGATCACCACGCATGTGCCCACTTCCGTGACCGAGGGCGGCGGCTATGTGCTGCTGCTCGGCCAACAGGTCCAGAACCATGGCCAGATCGCCACCGCCAACGGTCAGACCACGCTGGCCGCGGGCGACGCCTTCGTCATCCGCAAGGGCATGGACACCGATGGCAACCAGGCCTCGACCACGCGCGGCAACCTGGTATCCGTCCTGCGCTCGCAGGGCAGTGAAGGCGCGGCGACTGGCCAGGTCACCAATACCGGCCTGATCCAGGCCAGCACCGGCGACATCAGCCTGGTGGGTCACGATATCCGCCAGCAGGGCACCGCCGTCGCGACCACCTCGGTGCACACCCGCGGCACCATCCACCTCGCCAATGCGGCCGCCGATACCGATGGCCGCATCGTCCTGGATCGGGACAGCGTCACCGCGGTGGTGCTGGACGAAAGCGCGACCACCGCGCTGGACGTCCAGCGCGAAACCCTGGTGCGCGATACCGACAAGCCCGACGGCAACGTCACCCACCGCCGGGATCAGTCGCTGATCCAGATCAGCAGTGGCGGCGACGTCGATTTCCAGGGCCAATCATTGACCCTGGCCACCGGCGGCCAGGTGCTGGTGGACGCGGTCGGCAGATCGACGGTGGCCGATGGCGCCCGCATCGACGTGTCCGGCGCGGTCGGCGTGCGCATCGCAATGGAAGCCAACAACGTCCTGATCAATGTGCAGGGCAACGAACAGCGTGATGCGTCCGGC
>Ga0247823_10002384_pt1 | contig 15493 bp, 11 predicted proteins | sample 13C_PalmiticAcid_2_FD_192426 | JGI IMG/M metagenome (GOLD analysis project Ga0247823, IMG submission 192426) | Soil microbial communities from agricultural site in Penn Yan, New York, United States - 13C_PalmiticAcid_Day30 | ecosystem: Environmental > Terrestrial > Soil > Agricultural land...
GGGGTAAGAAAAAGGGGGGTGGTTGACTGACTGTTGAAGTAGCCGGTGTATCTGCTGCCGGCGCGGGACTGGTCCTTTTGGTACCACTCGTCGTCGGTCTGGAAGAGGACCGTCTTCTGCGGCCAGACGAGCGGGATGGCGACTTGGAAGTCGAGGTCCGCTTCGTCGCCGGCTTTGGATGTGTCGTTGGTGGGGCCGAGGGCGCCGTTGATGGAGCGGAGTTTGGGGTGTGTGCCGCGGGGGACCCAGCTGTTGCTGTTAGTCGACATTCAGGGAAGAGAAAGAGTGAGGGGACATACGGAGCAATGTACCGCCAGTAGTTGTCGAGGTCTTCCTGGCTGTAGTGCTGGCCCAGGCCCTGGAAGATGCCCAGCTCGTTACCTTTGGTGGCTCGGGTGCCATTGGGGACCTGATACTGTGCTGCACAGGTGTCAGTGAACCGGAGCAGACATTAAAGACAAAGGTGAACTTGCTCCTGATGCATTGCGGCGTGATCTCGTCGCTGCACGGCCCTGTCACCTTGAAGATGCTGTTCTCCGGGCCCGGATCGACTGGGCGAGGCTTGCACTTCTTCTTGCCTTTGCCTTTCCCCTGCCCCTTGCCCCCTTTTCTTGCTTTGCCACCCAAATCACCCGTCAAGTGCCGGCGGCCGATCATCCTTTTCCTGATCTTCTCGTCATTCCCGCCAGTCATAAGCTTGATGCCAGGGGTGATGTAGTCAATGTGGTGCGACACATTGTGTGGGACGTGGTATCTTCACGAGGTTAGATGATGCTGAGGAGACGGAGATGAAAAAACTGACTGAGAACAAGCAACGTTCTGGATGCCTGTCTTCACATTCTCGAAGATGTGGTATTCGGTGAGAAGCAGATCCTCGAGCTCGTGTGCTGGGGCGTCAAATTGTATCCACTGTTTGGGCAGTCCGTGAAGGCCCCGTGTTAGCAGTCCCCGTCCGTCTTGTATTGCGTCTCTCCAGCTTGCATTTCAGGCAGAGCTCACCTGTTTGTTCTCTGACTGTGACACCCGCCCTTCATCAATCCCAGCAGCGGCCAGCCACCGCTTGACCTTCCCAACCGAGTAGTTGCCTGGGGCAAACAGATCAATGACCTCGGCCCGTGTGAGACGTTTCCCATAGTTTGGCGAACTCGGGTTTGATCTGAAATCTGTAAGCAAGTAATCAAGCGAATGGGAAATCGCGTCTTACATGTCCATGAGCCTCTCGTGTCCGGCATCAACATTGGACTGCTTCAGTCCGATTCGCACCGGGAGCGTTGCTTCGGCGTCCACGAGCTCGCGCTTCACCCATCCGTGGAGATGACCTTGTGTGTGCCTCTCATGAATGATGTGTGATGAGGGGACACTCCGCGGTGCTCTGTCCCTTGTGTTGACCCTGCCCCCTGAGGCTGGCAGAACGAGCCCGCAGAGACTCGAAAGTCCAAAAAGAGCGTCCCGGAGCTTCATCGTGATGTCCGCACCTGCCAGCCAAAGGGTTCTGAGAGCACGAGAGGTCAAGGATGGCGGGACATTTGGCGGGGAGCTGGGCTCATCTTGAGGTGAGCTGGGTGACTTACAACTCGACCACGGTGGCGACCCAAGCAACGCAACGACCGGCCGGATCTATTTTCGTCCCTACTAACCATCTTGGCAGGGGTTTAAAGTGTCACCGCTGGGCTGGGCTCGGCTTGGGACGTGATATAACGCGGCCGGGTAAAATGCTACCTTTATTGCGGTACCGGGTCCAGAACCCAGCTCGGAGGCGACGCTGCAGGCCATTGGCCCCTCTGAGGCCAGACGCCCCGAGACCAAAACGGCAGAGGACAATTTGTTCCGATGCTAGCCTCGGACGGTCGCGATGCTGTTTCTCAATACGTGCAACCGTCTTGCATTCCTCACAGATTGCGAGCCAGGTCCTGGATCCCAAGGTTGCACCGATTTACCCCGAAATGCAGAGCCGCGAAGCAGAAATCCGGGTAGGACCTTCTCAAGACCCTCTCGGTTCGTATTTCTAATGAACTGATCATTTAGGAGACAGTTCGCCACGTGGAGGGATGGAAACAGGTTGCAACTGAACGTTGTAGTCTGATGCTGTAAGCTCCTACTAATGGCCATGGGTAGTGCACGTAGGGTGGTGCTGACAATATTTGCTAATGGACGTTTTGTGTAGACCTTCCTTTTCCCAAACTTACTGGGGTCTAACACAATACTAGCTTGTTTTGATAGGGTAAAGGCGAGCGCCCGAGGTTGGCCTTTGAGAACACAACGAGCCATCTCCTTAGAAGATACTGTCTTCCACCCAGAAAACATCCAAAACACTTCAGCATTGCAGTAGCATGTTGGGTATCCAAATCTTCAACCTCAATTCTGGTCCAGTAACATCTCACGTCTAACACAACTCGACAGCTAGATCAGACACCTCCCGTGTTGGCATCCCGCAGTCTAACAAGAAGTCTAGTCTATTACATTTGTTTATGCGTCCATGGTCGTCTAGGTAGTGGTACATGTACACTACAGTCAAAAAAGGATTGAAACATGCCTCTGCTCTCTCGCAAATAGCCAACCTGAGTCCCCACCACCCGAAATTAAAAGAAAGTCGTTTCCCAACCAAGCCCCCCTTCCACCTGACTCCACACCAACCCCGAGCATATTAAGGCTTGGAAACCTGCTCCTTGCGGAAGAACTTGAAGAACCCAAAGGGAATGATGAGCTGGAACAGCAAGCACACCCAAAAGAACGGACTCGCAACGCCCGGGTACACGCCCTGCGAGAAATCCGGAAACGTCGTGTGCGGCGAGAGCGCGTTGGGGCTCGTCGCCCTGGCCAGCATCGTGAAGGCGCTGCCAATCACCTGCGCGCCGATGAGCACCGTCAACACGTGCTGCCTCGTCAGCGTCGCCAACAACAACATGCCGAGCCCGACACCCTGGATGTTGTCCAGCAGGCCCAGCCACAACCACAAGCACCGCGAGACGATGGTCGACCCGACCGCGCCGCCCGCCCACGGCAGGTACCAGCCAAGACCGCTCGTGCCCCAAAACTCCTGCGCCCAGCGCGGCGCGCAGAGACCAATGGCGAAGATGGGCAACAGCCACGTGTGCTCGTCCGAGAAGTAAGAGAAGGCGTACAGCACCAGCGCCCAGAGCCCGACGTAGAAGCCGAGCGCGAGCAGGAAGATGCCCCACCCGGGCACGTGCTGCGTGTTGAACAGGAACTGCCAGCTGCGCCCGTACGGCGCCGACAGCCAGTAGTTCTGCAAGATGATCATGACAAAGAACCACGGCACGATCTTGCGGCGGTAGAGCGAGATGTAGAAGCCCGGAATCGTGGCGGGCGACTGGCGGTAGAAATCGGGCAGGCCAAGGTACAGGATGACGCCGATCGCCCAGAAGATAACGGCAATGGGGACGCCGACGACGATGGCCTGGGGCACCTTGGAGGTGCCGACGAAGACGGTCTGCGTGGGGTCCGTGTTGGCGACGATGGAACCCCAATACCAGAGGCCAATGCTGTAGACTTGGGCAAAACCGGAGACCGTGAGGGCGCGGGTGATCCATTGTTTTGTGGGCGCACCGCCTAGACGGAGATGGTCAGTTTCGCGGCCGAGACAAACAAGGCGGGGGGGGGAGGGCACATACCTTCGTCACCGAAATTCAAGGCGAACGTCAGCGCACCGCTGCTAGCGCCAGCGGCATAAAAGCACGTCGCGGCGTCCTCGAGCTTGTTGGCCACGCGCCAGTCGGGGAGGAGCGGAGCGATACCGATGAGAAGGAAAGCGAAGCCGAAAAAGAACCACGGGGCAGAAAGAGCGTAGACGGATTTGAAGTTGCGCTCCATGCCCCACCAGATAAGCGAGGTTGCGATGTATGTCGCGGCAACCATGTACAGCTTCTCCGGTGTTTGCGTGGTCTCGCCAGTCAGGAGAACGATCTGGTACGAGCTGACCGAGATAACCTGGCCAAGGGCAAGAAGGAATGAGTAGACTGGCCAGTCGCCGACTCGGATGGACATGAACCTTGAGGTCAAGTTAGCAGGGGAGCAATCCATGTGGGTGCGGGCAGCTTACTTCTTGATTCCAGTGGGCGCCTGGTATCCATCGCCCAGCAAGAATTCGTCGTCGACATGGTCGGGCGGCGGCGAGATCTCAAACACTGACCTCGCCAGGCTGCTCGGCGTGGTGCTGCGATGCCGTTGGCGCCCGCGGCTGACAACCGACTCGTTCCGTCTTTGGTCGTTGCGTGACGCCGGCCGGCTGTTCACCGGGCTGCCCATCCGAGACTCTCTGTGTCGACCAAGCTTGGCGTCCCGGTACCTCGAGAACCACTCCTTCTCGCTCTTCTTGATGAAGGATTCGATGCACATGTCGCTGGTCGAGTTCTGGGCGCTGAGATCTTCGAGCATCTCCTCGTACATGGCGTAGTACTCGCCGGTGGAATCGTTGAAGAACTGGTCGACTTGCTGCAGCTTCAGGTCGTGTCTGTCGCCGACAACGTCCGGAAGACTCAGCAGACTGCTGTTGCGGTGGCTCTGTCCGAGAGTGGGACGAGGCGGGGCCAAGCCATATTCGGCGGGCGCAAGACCGGGTGAGGCCATACCATCCTTTTGGGCCCGGATGGCAAAGCTGTCGACGCTGATGGTGCTTTCCCGTGCGGAAGAGTTGGCGTAAAACCCACCGTTGATGGAGCTTGCAGTGGAATCGCGGGGTGAGCTCGATCTCGCACCGAGCCATGGGGTCGACGGGGTAGGCAGATCGGGGGTCATGAGCGATCTAGGCGTCGGAGAGGCGATGGGTGACGGTGGTACAAGGGTTGTCTCCGGTCCGGGGGTGTACATCGAGGTGTGTGCTTGGTCGACGTGGGTCGCGGTGCTGCTTGGGGAGGAGGGCCGGGAAGCCGTCCGGATCGCCGCCGGCCCGGGGCTGAGGGAATCGAGCTTCTTCTTTCTCGCTTCCTTGTTGTGGATTCGGATGGACTCGCTGTAGAGTTCATCCAGCTGCTTGATCCACTGCGCGACGGGGAAGCGCTGTTTCGCACTCCAAGCTCGCATCAGTTGGCGCTTCGAGGCTTTGCAGTCGAGGGCCGAGACAATGGCCTGCCTGAACTGCTGAAGCAGATGCGACGGAGTCATCGATTCGACCGTGTACCAGAAGCCCGGCATCTGGCCCAGACCACCGACGCGCGCTCCCACGCCCAGCGCACCCTTCCTGCCGAACTCGACGGCAACCAGACCGAAAGGCTCATCACGCGAGGGAATTAGGGCGAATTCGGCACCGCTGAAGATGTAGGGCGGTAGTTGTGTGAACTCGGGCTTGCTGAAGACCCTCCTGGGGTACTTCTCCATCAGCTTCTGGAGCTTCAGAGCTGCAAAGCGGCCGTACAGGTCGATGACCGGACCAATGCAGATCAGCTGTGTCTTGGGGTACTTCTCCAGAATGCTGGGGAAAATATCGGCGATGAGGTCCACGCCCTTCTGCAAACTCCAGCGCCCAACGAAGACGAAGAGCTCAGCAGTAGGGTCGACTTCCAAACCAGCCCATTCTTGCGCCTGCCGCCGGAGGCCCGCTCTCTTCTCCTCGAAGCTCTGGTCGACCTCGACGCCCTTCTCCTGTTTGGTGACGTCCTTGTTAGGATTCCACTCGGCTGTGTCCGAGGGGTCGGGGTTCGGCAACTGTCCAATGTTCTTCAAGCTCCAGAAAATGGGGTATCGCGCGAGAGAGCGGTCGCCGTACTTTCTGGACACGCCGACCGCACCGAAGCCACGCTGGTGAATCCGGAGATAGCTAGCACCGGCATGGAGCAAGTTGAAGACGGAACCGTACTGCACGTAATCCTTGACCACTTCCGGGGGCAGGTTGAAGACGTCGCACACCTCTTTCTGCTCCTCGGGCGTCCGCATCGGCCACATGCCTTGGAACTCGGCGTTGTGGAGCGAGAGACAGCAAGGGATGGTCTGCGGCAGGAGATAGAGCGGGGCTGCGGCACCGTGATAATCGTTGATGTGGTAGATGTCGACGGGGAACCGGCGGATCGTGTCGGCAATACAGCTGTTCCAGGCGGCATACAAGATGGCACTCTCAATGTCGTCCATGCGAGCAATGTACGGGTCCGCCTTGGTCTGCTTGCGGAAGATCGGGGCGTCGAGAAGCACGAAGGTGATGTTCTTGGTCGTGTAGTAGTAGACCTCGATCTCGTAAGGCTGGCCCATGACATTGACGAACATGGAGTCGGCATGCGTCATGCGATCGAAGGGATAGTCGACGTCGCCAACGACGGGAATAACCCAGATCAGGTCGACATGAGAGAGGGCGGATCCCATCAGCTGCGCCATGACACCCAGACCACCGATCTTGATCTTGACACCAAAGTCATCGATGTTGTACTCCATGGTGGCAATGAGCACGGTGCGCCGGCCCCCAGCACCGCCTAGGGGGAACATGGCGGCGCTTGGAGGCGGCGTGGGCGTGATGGCGTTCATCTCCACTCCGCCCTTGCCAAGGGACTTGAAGTCGAGCCTGGAGAGGTTGCTGAGACCAAGGGGCATCCATCCCTTGCTGGTGAAACCAGACTTGTTGACCTTGACTTGGTAGAAGCTGCGCATGTAGATCCAGCCAGCCATCACGGCGGTCAAGACTGGCAAGATGGCGAGAAGGATGAAGACGATGATCTGGAGGAGGATATGGCCGGCCGGAACGTACTCGAAACGCCAGGCTGCGTCGTTGTAGACGAGCTTGTAGGCAAGGAATGGCATCGGTGGTGGTCCGGTGATGTTGATGACGTTCTTTGCCAGACTGCTTGGGGGCAGGCGGTCGACGATGCCGTCGTTGTCAATGTCGCCGTAGATGGCTCCAACATCTGGCTGGTTGTCCGGATTGATGCCCCAGATGTTGAGCTGGAAGATGGCCGGCCACTCGTACATGAAATGCAACTCCCAGGTGCGATGATCCACCAAATCCATCGATCCGGGCAACCCTGCATCGTAACCCCACTTGTTGTACGGGCCGTGGATTCTGATGTGAGGGAAGCCGCGCTCCAAAACGACATCGCCGCTGTCCGAGTGCTGGATGAAAGCCGAGGAGCCCAGAGGTTTGCTGTAGTACTGGACTGTCAGATGCGTGCCCTTCCATTTCTGCAGCTCCGTCCCCTTCCACTCCGGCATGAAGTCATCAAGCTTCTGTCTGGTGCCATCATACACGAGCCACTCGCTCCACTTGGAACCCCAGGTGTTGCTGTACCGCCAGTGAGTGGCACCAGCTGCGTTATGCTGTACGTAGAGGTCGGTTCCCTCCATGGCCAAGAGGGTGCGGGAATAGTTTGCCGTCGGATGAGTAACCGGGTTGAAGTTCTTTTGACCGAAGCGGATCAAGAAATGGTCGGTTGAGTTCGTCGAACCACGATCCTTGGAGTCGACCTTTGCCACTGTAATCTTGACGATGCCATCTGGAACGTTTTGTAAGCTGGTCTCCAACCTCCAGGTTGACTGGATGTACCCCGTGTAGGGGATTTTCCCTATGGGCGTGATGGATTTGCAATTCGTCTTGCCAAATTTGAGGGCCGTGCCATTTCCCTTGCCGTCAGTGACGACAACAGCCGACATCGCTTTCGTGAGTGCATCGCAGTCCATCTCGACGTTGTACTCGAGGGCGACGTTGCCAAGCACGCCGCCGGCATCTGTTGAGTCAATGTGTGCATCATGTCCTGGCTCAAACTTGGTGATCATGGGTGCAGGCCTCGACGTCGCCCAGTCCTTGGATTGAACGTAGGCTCGGAACTCGTACGGCTCCAGGGTGATGCTGCTGAGACAGCCAGCAGTCTTGCCGGTAAAGCCGTTCGGCCGCACCGAGTTCTCCAGACGGATGGCCTTGTCCTCGCTGAAAAGGTTCTGAACTTCGGATCCGCCATCAAAGGGCGCAATGAACGCCTTGTCCTTGTTGCTGCAATCGGAGTCGTAGGTCGTGCGGTTTGGACGGTTGTGGTAAACCAACCACACCGGCGGATCGTTCTCGGTCTGCACCCCGTGGAACATGCCGCGGGCAACGCTCCAAATGCCGAACTCGGTCGCGTTGCTGCTACCCTCGAGCAACTCCCAGGTGGTGTTTCTAGCGAGGTTTTCGAGCAGCCACCCATGCTCAAGCACTGGAAAGGAGTCGCGGAGGGCAAACATGTGGCGAAAGATGTTGCGGAGGGGTGCCGAAGGGTCGCGGTGGTCCCAGCTAACCTTTTCATCCTTGCAACCCTCACGTCCCGACTTGATGGGCCACCCCTTATATTGGTCGATGGTGAGCCCGAAACAACTGTGGGCTTGCCACGCGGGCGAGGGCGCGAACGCCTGGCGGCCAAAGACGTAGTTGGAGGCCGTGCCATCGAGAGCATACAGCGCCTGCTCTTCGCCGTAATATACCATGGGAGCGCCGGGCAGGAGGAGGGTGGTGATGAAGTAACCAAGGAGCTGGCGTTCAACGCCCTTCTCGATGGCGGGCCAACGGAAAACATCCTGGTTCGTCACCCCGTAGAGATGGCGAGGATCGAACTCATTGGTGTGGGCATTGAAGAAGTCGTTGGTCCGCACCATGTGATACCACATGTCGACCCAGTCCAGCGGGACGTCGAACCCTGCTTCGAGGTTGCCGCTGAGACCGAGAAAGCGGGCCAAGGTACGGTAGATGGAGTAATGGAAAGCACCGCCATCAAGAGCGCTCTTGCCGGCATCGCGGATGAACACTCCTGTGTTATCGGTCGCGGGGGGTGTCATTGTCATTGCCTTGGTCAGGTCCAACTTCAACCCCACTGCGGGTTCTCGCCCACGGCCAAGATAGATGGATCCGAGGTGGTTCCCGCTCGTAATTTCGCCGAACACAGCAAAGTTGTCTTTGCCGACACTCTTCGCACATGCGCGCATGGCAGTGCTGAAAGATGCCTGAGCATCGACAGTCACCTGGACGGCCTTGTCGATACGGAACCCGTCGATGTCCAGCATCCGGATGGTTAGGCAGGAGAAGTGCTCGAGGCGGGCCGCAACAGAAGGGTGCCAGTCGCGCAGGCGGTCTTGGACGGAGGCGAACTTGGCGAGCTGGCGCTGCCAGTCAGGAAAGACACCAAAGGCCTCAATGTCGCCGTACTGGTCAAAGTCGCTGTTGTAGCAGCCCGTGAGCCCTTCCGGGTTGATGCGCGTCCCGTCTTCATACCAGAACTGGGGATACGGGCAGGTCTCGTTGTAATCGTTTCCGATGTCAAAGTCGGGATACCGCATGTCGTTCTTCCACACCACCTTGTGCTCCTCGGTGCGAAACGGCGTGCTTTCATTCAGGAACCCTTCGAAGCCAATCAAGTCGCTCATGCTGTGGTTTGGGGTGTCAGATTCATGCCAGCATAACAACCAATCTGGGAGTTTGCTCACGTCGCCATGGTGTTGTCCAGTACCACCGCCATGCCGCGATTGTGGATTTCGTCGATGACCTCTTGCCATTTCCTGACGGTGCCGAAGTGTTTGTCCAGAAGGGTCAAGTCGATCGGCTACACACCGTCGGTTAGCACGACGAGCGGCGAGAGAGTGTGTATGTCAACGTACCGAGTACGAATCGGCGCCCCATGGAAGGTTGATGAACGGAGACCCTGCGATGTAGATGGCCTATCCCTCGTCAGAACGGACATCTCCCGGTTCCAGCGAGCCAGACGGTGTACCTTGATCCCCATCCCCTCAATGTAGTCTAATGTGTCGAGCAGGCCGTCCAGGTCACCGCCGAACCGGAGCTGGGTGCTCATCATGTCCGTCTCGTAGACGGTGCCATTCTTGTCGTCGTTCTCTGGGTCGCCATTGACGAAACGGTCGAGGAACAGGGAGTAGAAGGGTACCCTCCAGTTCTTCGGGGGCTGGGTGTAGTCTCTGAGGTCCTTCGCCCGGGTGCCATTGTACTCGAGGGGGGTTTCGGCTAGTCGCTCTTGGTTCAGGTTCCAGTCGGCCTCGCTTGCGTCGAATCGAAGGCCAGAAACAAGAGTCCAGGCCGTAAAGAGCGTGAGAAGAAGCGGGCGAGAAAGGAAGGAGGGACGAGTCATCGTCACTGTCGCCCACCTCTCATGGGGAGCGACGAGTCCAAGCAAACGAGAGACAAGAGAGCAAAGCAAACGACCGGCAAACAGATCAGACCACTAGGACGAAGGCAGAAACACACAGTAGCGAGAGACGACGACGACGATGACATGCGGTGGAGGAGGGAAAAGACACACCCCAGGCTCGAGAGCAAGCTTGCCTCGTGAGGAACCCCTGTGCTGGCAACCCCACGGACGGCAGCACGGCCACTTGTCTGACCAGGAGGCAGCAATTCAGGAGGAACACACGGCAGAAACGAACTTCCCTGCGTAAGCCCCAGGAGGCTTCCAGAGCGGAGATCCCATGGTGGTGTGTGGCTCGGGACCCGCCCGGAAGGCGGAAGGGGGATGCTCAGGCGGAGCCGTCAGCCCATTGATGGCCAGGATCTTGTCGAATTGCCCAATGTCCCGAAGCAGTGCGCGAGTCCTCAAGCCCTCTCGCGGGACAACTGCTTTCCCAATCTGACCCGCGGGCGCGAAACGACCCCGGCATTTCCTGTGTGCGGAGCCGCGGTGACGGGGATGCCGTATCTTCGAGGTCCCATTACCCGCGCCTCAGCTCCATGGGACATTGCCACGCCACAAGCCAGCTCAACCTCGCTCGCCCCTGAGCTTCAAGGCAGTCTCTCTGTATCATCCAGGGGCAGCACTGCCTCTGGTGTGTCTGGAGCAGTCGGGCCGGTCCTTGCGTGGCCCCAGCAGTTGTGTTGTTTGAGCAAGGAAGCCGTCTCAGACGATGCCACAACAGCTTGACGGGCGGCACAAGTTCGGATCGCGGTGTGCAAAGCCTGCCCAGGCGGTGGAGCAGGCCATCTGGTTTTCGCCGCATCTGCTCCATCGCATTGCCAGAATCGGTAGCGCGCAATGCCCGGAGTGGCCCCCGGAGAGCACCCCTGGCCCAGATGGGGTCCATCTCGATACGAGGTCTGTCTCTGGTTGGCATCTATTTAGTAATCGCTAATTTGTCGTATCTGTGTCGAGGCAGGTCGCATCCCAGCAGACGCGAGATGGGCGATCAAAGGCGTCGGCAGCGGCAGCGCCATTGCATTGATCGTTGAAGATTGCGCCCATCACCCGTTCTGGGCTCCGCCGTGCTGGGAAAAGAGCAGCGGGAGGGTCGGCAATGACAGGGTCTCGTCGGGGCATTTTCTGGCTTGGGGTCGGGGGGTGGCGTTTTCGAGTCGCGACTGGAGCCTAGCTTGCCTGGCGAGCCTGGCAATCGTGGCCCAGACAGTGAGACAGACAGGGCCGCGGTGTGGATATCTCAGGGGTAATCGCGCTGTGCTTCTGGTCGCTGCCTGCCTCTGTCTTGTGGCTGTCAAGCGTCGGTTCGGTGGATAAAAAAAAAGTCGCCCCTCCTTCCTCGCCCTCGTCGAGCTGTCGTTTGTTCGTGCATCAAAAAAGGTTTGTGGCCCCACATCGGCTGGTCTTGGCCTTCCCGTGTTGTTCTTCGCCCCACCTGCCACCTGCCACCTGCAACGCTGCAGGGAAGGCGGCTTCCTGCCCCCCTGCCCTGCCACTCTTGCCCTCATGCGACCACGACTGCGGGTGGATCCTGGTAAAATCGTAAAAATCCCCTGACACTTGCCCTGCCCCCCGGCTCCCGTCCCAAGTCGTCAACGGCCCTGTGCCTGAGCGAGCTGCAGAACCAACGATTGAGATCTGACAAAGACCGCCGTTCCCGCCCAGCCCGATCGCCGCAAAAATGCTTCGCCATTCCAACGTCGTGTCCGAAAACGGCAAAAGGACAACATCAGCAACAGCAGCAGCGTGCCGCAACACGAAATGCCAATCGGCAATGCGCAATTGGGGGACCCCAGCCTGTCTCTGATTTTTTTTACAGCCAGGGAAATGGATCATTTCGTCATTTGGAGCCGGACCAAGACACGGCGCCAGGGGCGGTCAGGGGAGGTGGTGCTCGGCTCGCACGACACACGACTCAGCACCCGGCACCCCCGGCAGCCCCCGGCTCCAAGGCCCAGTCTGGGCTCCACTGCCCCTGAGATGGACCCCATCAAGTCCAGCCAAGGGACCAAAAGTACGAGCGATGATTGGGAACTGCCAGAAGCGTGCCGAACCAGCCTCGAAGCAGCAAGAGACGTGCCGGGGCCACCCCGTCTAGGCACCATCAGATGCTGGCCTCGGGTCCCGCGCTGTGGCCCGTTGGGCCGGTCCGGGGCAGCACAGCGGCTTTGGGCTTGGGGCATCGGAGATGGTCTGCTGCATGTCCCCCGGACTCTACACTTATGCACAGGCAACCAGTGTGGCATCCCGTTCTCTGTTGCAGCACGCACCTCAACGGCGCCTTACACTCGTTCGTCATCGACGTCGTCGCCTCTGGCTTCACCACACTCGTTTGTCTGTCCGTTGCTTGTTTCTGCGCTTACTGTGCCGTGCAGTAGGGAAAAGAGGAGGAGCAGCAGGAGGACCCCATTGTGAACATCCCACCCCAGTCACTCGTTGATCAAATACGACGGCCGAGAAAACCGGTGCTTCCGAGGACCCTTTGTTGCCGGCATACAAGTATCGAACCACCCTGTCCGCCGTGACCGTTGGGCATCCTGAGAACCGAGTTGCGCCGCATCACCCTCTCTTGTAACCATGCGGACCTCCATCTTCAGTGCGGCCGCCGCCACGGCGCTGGCCTTCGCCGGCTTGGCCGCGGCAGCCGATGCCGACGAGTGGAAGTCGCGGTCCATCTACCAGGTCATGATTGACCGCTATGCGCACGACGATGGCTCCACGGATACCACTTGCGAGATGCATCTGTTCTGCGGCGGCACATGGAAGGGCCTCAAGAACAAGCTTGACTACATCCAGGGTGAGCAGCACTGCATCCGCGCCTCCTCTGCTGCTTCTTGCGCGAAACACGCAGCTAACCAGCGAATCATGCAGACATGGGCTTCACCGCCGTCCAGATCAGCCCCATTGTCAAGAACATGAACGATCACACTGCCGTCGGAGACGCCTACCATGGCTACTGGTCCGTCGACAACTACGCCCTCAATGATCGCTTCGGTACCGAGCAGGACTTCAAGGACCTCGTGGCCGAGCTGCACAAGCGGGACATGCTGCTCATGGTCGACGTCGTGGTCAACAACATGGTCCAGGCGTTCGACAACGTCGTGCCCCCCAAGATCGACTTTTCCAAGTTCAACCCCTTCAACGACGAGAAGTACTTCCACCCGTACTGCAACGTGACGCAGTGGGAGAATGCGACCAACTACCAGGACTGCTGGCTCTATCCCTACGGCGTTGCCCTCGCCGACCTGGCCACCGAGACCAAGCCGGTTGTGGATGAGTTGAGCAAGTGGGTTAAGGGGCTGGTCGCCAACTACTCGATCGACGGCCTCCGCATCGACGCTGCGAAGCATGTCAACGACGAGTTCCTTCCCCAGTTCGTCAAGGCTTCCGGTGTGTTCGCGTTCGGCGAGGTCCTCACGGGCGAGCCCAAGGACATGTGCCGGTACCAGACCCTCGGCCTGCTGCCGGGCATGCCCAACTACCTCGAGTACTACCCCCTGAACGAGGCGTTCAACGGCGGTTCTCTTGCCCAGGTCGCCAAGCTGCGCAACGATGCTGCCTCGACCTGCAACGACACGCTTGTCCTCGGCAGCTTCCTCGAGAACCACGACATGCCTCGCTTCGCCAACCGGAACGACGATCTCGCGCTTGCGAAGAACGCCATGACGTACATTCTGCTGAACGACGGCATTCCCACCGGTGAGCTCCCTTGTTTCTTTCCCCACTGCCGCCCAAAACGCTAACAGCCCCGCAGTCTACCAGGGCCAGGAGCAGCACTTCAAGGGTAACGGCACCCCTTTCAACCGCGAGCCTCTCTGGACTTCCAAGTACGACAAGACGGCCCCGCTCTACACGCTTACCTCGACGCTGAACAAGGCCCGCAACAACGCCATCAAGCTGTCCCCGGAGTACCTCTCGAGGACCTCGGAGACCCTCTGGGTCGATGTCAACCACCTCTGCCTCAAGAAGGGCCCGGCCGGCAGCCAGATCGTCTTCTGCGTCAACAACAAGAGCAGCAAGGGCGACAGCTACCAGGCCAGCATCGGCGGGTTCCGCCCCAATGAGAAGGTTGTCGAGCTCGTGGGCTGCAAGACGAGCACCACGAGTGCTTCCGGCAACGTGACCATGTACATGGGCAACGGCGAGCCCAAGGTCTACGTCCTGGCGTCGTCGCTCAACGGCACCGGCCTGTGCCCCCAGACAACCGAAGATGCGCCGGTCGCCAAGAAGAACGGCGCTGGTGTCTTGGGTGTGACGGGCAGCATTTTCATCGCTGCTGCCATGGGCTGGGCTGCGGTTCTTCTGGCATAAGGCATCATCGGGGCCGGCATGGAGGAAAGGCGCTCCAGGCCGACGTAAGTCGTTATTTGGCTGTTTCATTACCGTACTGGCATCGAGGCACGCGTCTCGCGATCTTCAAGTTCATACTTCCAAGTACATACCCATTTAATTTATGCTTTCTCTTTTTGCTTTCATCATGACTCGTCTTGTTTCCTACGTCCATCTGTCATTGTCATTTGTTTGTACGAAGATGATACCAGACCTTGAGTTCTTGTACATGTTTGAGGAAATGAGCATCATTCTCCCACCGTCTCCGTAACCCCCTCCCTTCCCGCAACCTGAGTTAATGCGTTTCCCCCTCCACAATTGTGCTCGCATGGAGCTTGGTGACCCACGAGTTGACCATGGCCACCCGGATCCGCTTGCCCCAAATCATAAACACCACCACCATCATACAGTTGACCATCAGGATGGGCGTAAACGCCCCGACAATGATCGTCAGATACCCATGCTTCATGATCCAGTTCAGCACCTCGAGGCCAAACCCAAAGCTGATGGCCTGCTTGCCCAAGCACATGATGATCAGCTGCTCCGACAGGTTCGCGTTGTGCGAGTCGACGGCATACGCGAGCGTCAGCGTAAAAAAGAAATACCCCGACCACTGCGTCAGCCCGATCGCCACAAAATAACAAATCCAATGCAGATCCCGCTCCGCCGCCACCCCAAACAGCACCTGCCCCGCCGGCGCGGCCAGCAGCGCGGGGAAGAGCACCCCCAGCCGCATCTCGGCCTCTCGGATCCCGCCATTCCGCTTCGTCAGCCGCGCCGCGAGCCGGTCGGACCAGGGCAGGAAGGGCACCGCGCACGCGAACCCGATCATGGTCGCCACCGCGTGCAGGCCCGAGCTGGTCTGCGGCCAGTTGTAGGGGGGCGCGACGATCTTGAGCGGGAAGACGAAGTTGAAGGAGAAGCCGCAGAGGCCGATGAAGATGCCGTACGTCGTGATGACCCAGAAGGTGGAGGGAACGAGCAGGTAGGTGAAGGAGCGCAGCGGCATGAGGAGGGCTTCGCGCCAGGTGGTGGAGGGGTCCGTCGCGCCCCAGGGGCGGAGT
>Ga0247823_10002385_pt1 | contig 15493 bp, 7 predicted proteins | sample 13C_PalmiticAcid_2_FD_192426 | JGI IMG/M metagenome (GOLD analysis project Ga0247823, IMG submission 192426) | Soil microbial communities from agricultural site in Penn Yan, New York, United States - 13C_PalmiticAcid_Day30 | ecosystem: Environmental > Terrestrial > Soil > Agricultural land...
GGGTTGGGGTGTTGCCACGCGAGATGAGATGAGACGGAAACGGATTCAGAGATTCAGGGACCGACTCACAGCGACCCCTCAGCATCCGGCGCCGGTCCGGCGGGTTTAAGGCGGTCGGGGCGGGGATTGGGAGATCGGATCCGATAGGCCCACTGTATTCGCTGGATGTGTATCCACTCGGCAGATGTCGGAGTTGAGGCCAAGGTCGGCACCGGCCCGCAAACCTGTGCCAAGAAGCGTTGCGGTTGTGTTCCCTGCAGCAGGCCATGGGTTCATGCTGAGTTCCCTGTTCTGGAGTTGCTGACGGCGACGTGCATGAGTCTGGATCCTCGACTGTTTCTGGCATTCTACAAATCCAAATCCGCTGCATTATCTGTCAGGAAACATTGCGAGGTACTCAAAGGATTCAAGGTGTTTGGGTTCTCGACTTCCTTGTCACAAAAATAAGCTCCGAGGCATCAGCACGGCCGACTTCAACGCAGCCCTCTTCTAAAGTATTCTTATCTTGGGGTTGAGATACCTTCAGTCCGCAATATGGCTCCAGCCCGGGCCTCGCTCAAGGGTTTCCTGGCAACCGCCAAGAAGGCGTTGCTGTCCCCTCCCTCTCAGAGGCCAAACCCCTTGACTTTTGTTGTTGGCAATGAGTCGGCAGGCAAGTAGTGTCACCCGGTATTCTCCCCGCTCACTCACTAACACCCCTCACAGACCTAGACTCCCTCTGTTCAGCCCTGCTCTTCGCCTACTTCCGCACCCACACGCCTCCTCACACGCTGCACATCCCCCTATCCAACCTACCCCGCGCAGACCTGGCCCTCCGCCCGGAGCTCAACGCCGTCCTCAACCCAGCCGGCCTCAAGCCCGAGGACCTCGTCACCCTGTCCGATCTCCCGCGCGAGGGCCTCGACCCGCAAGACACCCGCTGGCTGCTCGTCGACCACAACGTGCTGACCGGCGACCTCGCGGCCCCCTTCTCCAACCTCATCGTCGGCTGCATCGACCACCACGACGACGAGGGCGTGATCCCGCACTCCCTCCCCGCCGACCAGCCGCGCATTTTTGCCAAGTGCGGCAGCTGCATGAGCCTGGTCCTCGACCACTGCCAGCCGACCTGGGACCGCCTCGCCTCGGACCCCGCCGCCGCCTGCGACGACGGCACGCCCGCCGCGGCGTGCGACGCGCACCTCGCCCGCGTGGCCCTCGCGCCCGTCCTCATCGACACCACCAACCTGACGTCGCGGGACAAGACGACCGACTGGGACCGGCGCGCCGTCGCGCTGGCCGAGTCGCGGCTCGCGAACAGCACCGGAGAAGAAGGGTACGACCGCGGCGCGTACTATGACCGCATCAGCGCGCTTAAGGAGCAGATCCTGGGGCTGTCGTACCGCGACGTCCTGCGCAAGGACTACAAGCGCTGGACCGAGGGCGAGCTGAGCGTGGGGATATCGACCGTCGTGCGGGGGTTCGCATACGCGCTCGCCGAGGTGGGGGATAAGGACAAGGGCAAGTTTTTGGAGGCGCTGAAGGGGTGGGCGGGGGAGCAGAGGCTGGATGTCGCTGCCGTGATGACCGTTTCGAAGCCCGACGGGGTGTTTACGCGGGAGCTGCTTGTTTGGGGGTTGAACGAGGAGGGGGTCAAGGTGGTGAGGCAGTTTGGGAGGAAGTTCCGGGAGACGCTGGGGTTGGAGACGTGGGAGCGCGGGGAGCTGGACGGAGGGGGTGAGGAGGAAGCGGAGTGGAGGGTGTGCTGGCGGCAGACGAGGACGGAGCACAGCCGGAAACAGGTGGCGCCGATGATGAGGGAGGCGATGAAGGAGTCTTCGAGGTTGTGATGGGATGTTGACGGATGTACTCGTCGGGTTTTATTGGACCAAGAGCGTTTGTCAAGCCCAGATAATGATTGGACGTTTAATCCAGGTTCGCTGGTGATTATGTATTGAGAGTGTCCATTGTCAACACCGCTTAGTTGCAAAGTGTTTTCATGTGAACAAGTAAATGTACAGTATTGTTACAAGATGCGAACCGCCTCGCTCAACACCCAGCTCCGAGAGCGTCACTGAATGGACAAGGCCCTTTGACCGGACCAGCACCATCGTGGACGCCTTCAAGGCTCGCCCAATGGAGTCAGTCAAAGTTCCTGGTGTCTTCGTCGCTTGGTAAACCTACCATCCGCACCGAGACTCTTGTGCCGCTTTGACATGCAAGGCACTCCCAAACTTTCCCCACACCCCTCGCTTGGCGGGCAAGCGCGAGATGATGGGGTAAGGAGACCTTCAGGCGGGCGTCCGGCTTTGAATGCAAACGCCGGTTGTCAGCCCTAACGCCTCGATCGTTCCATGGGCGCCATATAGCGGGAGATTTCGGTGGCGTGCCGCTGCGTCAAGAGCAGCAACGACCATGAGATTGGGCTACTCAGCTGGCGTCGAGCTGGGGATGGCTGCTCGGGGAGCCTTGATGGCCCTCGCCGGCCGTTCTGCTTTCCTCAAGCTTGTTTGCAGCATGCCGCCCCACAGCGCCTCCAAATCTAGCTCTTGCCTCCGGGTTTCAGTCAGCATCTGGACGACCATGGTGGTGCCTGTCTGCGGCACACCAAAGCCCGTCGACCTGCCCTGCTCATCCAGCACTTCCACCTCCTGATGTGAGCCGCCCACCAAGCCGAGGTTGACACAGACCCACCCCGTGCTGATGCCGTCGTCTCCGCCCCGCGGGACTCCTGCATTGCCCAGCAGTTTTGCCTTGCGCGCAAGCCGCCTCAGCTTGGTCTTCAACTCGTTCCGCCCCAGAAGACCGTCCGCCGTGGCCGTGATGCCGTGTCCGCGCAGCCACCGGACCAGGCGATCGGCTGAAACGTGAAGATGCCGCTCGCTGCGGGCCGTGCCAAACACCATCAGCAGGTTCGGGCCCAGCGCGGGGGGCGGGTCCATCTCGCGGAGGTCGAGCAGCGACAGCTCGTCCAGGCCCAACTCGTCGGCCACGTATTTGAGCAACGGTTCCATCAGCTTGGGTGCTTCGTCGGGAATCTCTGGCAACGGCACCTGCTCGTGCAGCAGTGTCGGGTGTCTTGGGGCTTCAACCTGGAGGTACCAAGGCACATCTGAGCCGCTGGTCTCCGTAGCCGGGGCGGCATCGCTCTTGTGGTCCTTGTCCTCCTTGTCGTGCTCCTGATCTGACCGCTCGACAATCGCGGGGCTTCTCAGCCGCCGTGGGGTGGGCCGGAAGGTCGAGAAGGCGGCGGCGGTGGTCGGGGCAAGCCGTCTGCTGTTTGGGGTCGTCATCGGCATGCGGACCTGGGACTCTGCGACGTTGCCAATGAACAGCCGCAGCGCCGACAAACTGCAGGCCGAGCAGCGGGTGGCTCGCAGAGCAGCGGCGGGTGCCATTGCTATTGCTGACATGGTGCAATTGACGGATGTTGGGGGGATGGGAATTGAAGACTTAGTCGCTGGAGCTCTCTGCACTTTCCAAACCCAAACTTTCTCTTCGCACAAACAACAGAGCGCCCGTCTCTTGGTGCATCCGACGGCTTGGCAAGTCGGGAAAAGCCCGTGCTCGCCCCACTGCCCCCTGGTGGAGACGGGGGCGACGATCCAATCAGACGCGCTTGCCACAGGATTTTTTTCGTTCGAGAAGGACGCGAGAGAGTGCTGCTGGTTCGCATTGCTGCAGGTCAATTTTCGACCCTCGATATCCTCCAGTTCGAGTTCTCCGGTCAAAACACACTCCATCCCCCGACCTCTCGATTGTGCTGTCATCCATCCTCGGCGAGCTGACAGCCGTCTTCTTTTTGTACCGGAGTGACCGACTCTCCTTTTTTGTTCTATTACGATTATTATTCCTGTTTAATGAATTGATTATCCGCGCCTGGCTTCGCAGCAGATCTTGCTCTTCTGTTGAAGCCCGCCACTCCCTCCCCATTCCTCCCTATTCCTCCCTATTCCTCCTGGCCTTACCAGATCAACGGGTCGGCACCGTTTCTGCGGGCTTCGCTTCCCCCCCTCCTTCAAGATGCTCGTCCGCCCGGGCGTTGCACGACAGCCCCTCCCTCTGCGCCATCTCACCTCCGCGACTCCCCTGCGCCTCTCCTCAAGATGCTCTGTCGCCGCCCCCCCTCGCGCTCTGGCCGAGACCCGGCGGGTGCTCACCACAGGAACTGACGCCCGGCCGTGGAAGAAGAAGACATTCCGTGCCCTCGTCGGGTTTGAGCGCAACCTGGCGACGGCACTTGAGGAACACCGCTTCGGCGACGATGTGCCGTTCGAAGGCCTCCCCACCGGCCTCGCTTCCCACTACCGACAACAGCAGGCACAGCCGCCGCTGTACACGCTGCGGCCCTTCAACGTCAACAACCCCTTGTTCTTCACCGAACCAAAAGAATACCCTCGCAGACAACGCATCAACCCCTACGGTATCCCCGGCGATCATGACGAGATGCTGTCGGTGTTCGAAGCCTGTGTCCAGGTTGGGAGGCTAGATCGCGCTGCTCTGGTCCTGAAGCGCTTCTCGAAGCTGACGCCCGTGGACCCCCACAAGACGATGGAGTTGCACAATCGCTATCTGGAAGGACGCGTTGCTCAGCTCGTCGCCGAGCCCCGAAAGGCGAGCGCCGAGGAAGTCCACAAGTGGTTCGAGCTTAACATCCGGGAACGCCTACCGCTGACCCCAATCACCATCGCCTACATGCTCAAGACGACACTCCTCACCTCGCGAGGCGCGACGCGGAAAAACCGGATCGACCGATACATGGGCATGATGCCTCAGCAGAGTGCCACAGAGCCACTGGACCTCGGAAGCGTTCTCACCGACGAAGACCTGGCAGCCATCGCCGAGATATGCCCATCCTACTATGTACCCGAGGATGCCGTCGTCAACGCGGAGGCTGAGGTGCTCGAGAACGAAGCGAGCGAGGCGACGAATACCGAGGATTTGGGCTCCGCAACAACGACCTCGAGCGCGCCCGAAGTTCTCAGTACGCCGCAGAAGGGCATGGGGCTCAAATTCTTGAAGTCGACTCTCTCGCTGTTTGCGAAGCTTCCAGACGGGCTCGACATTTCCTCCCTTTCCCACTCGCAGCGCACTGAGGTGCAAGCAAAGCTCGAAAGGGATTGCGTGGGGGCCGCCATGTCCAAGTGGCGCGAGGAAAACGAAGCCTTGATGAATATGGGCCTTAATACGCAGCTCTCCTCTCCGTCTCTCAACTCCAAGTTGTACGACTGGCACCAGGCCCTGGAGGCTCGGCTCGCCCAGGAACAAGCCAAGGTCGGAGCGTCGGAGGCCGCACCCAAGAAGACTCAAGAGGACCTGGACCGTTGCTTGTACGGGCCCCATTTGCTGCAGTCGCCCGCCAACCGTCTCGCTGCCGTGACCATCCTCAGCGCCCTCAGCATCGTCGCCATGCACGGCGCCGACAGGGGTGTCCCCGTCTCCAACATGGTACAGCAGCTTGCAAAAATCGCCGAGGAGGATATCCGTGCCCAAAACGAAGCGGATAACCTGAAACCGAAATCGCGCAAGCAGCACAGTGCACGGCAGTTGATGCGCTTTCACGATTCTGAGACCGGCGAACCCGCGAAGACACCCGACGCCTCGGCCGCCGCCGCAGTTGCGACTCCTTCCGCCAACGAGCAAGCTCCGTCCCTCGAGGCTCGCTGGCCGCTGGCGATTAGGGCAAAGTATGGCGCCGTGCTTCTTGGGGCATTGATTGATTCAGCCAAAGTTATTGTCGAACGGGAGCACCCAGACACGGCCGAACGGGTGACACAATCCCAGCCAGCCTTCACCCACACTGTCCAACTCAAGAAGGGGCGAAAGATTGGCGTGATTCAGCTCAACCGCGCATTGGTGGAGCTGATGAAGCGAGAGCCAAGGGGAGAAGCTCTGGCACGCCATCTGCCTATGGTCGTCGAGCCTGTGTCTTGGTCAAAATTCGACAGGGGCGGCTACATTGGATCGCCCAGCCCTCTCGTCCGTCTCAAGAATCACGAAAAGGACCAGCGCATTTACGCCGAGGCGGCCATCGAACGGGGAGACATGGAACAAATGATGAGGGGATTGGACGTGCTCGGGAAGACCGCTTGGAGGATCAACCGCCCCGTTTTCGACGTCATGTTGGCAGCGTGGAACACCGGAGAGGAATTCGCCAGTCTGCCTGCGCTGGATCCCAAGATCCCCATCCCCCCTGAGCCGGATTCCACCGACGATCCGATGAAGCGGCGGTTGTGGCTCAGGTCGATCAAGGCCGCCGAGAACGAGAAGTCGGGCCTGCATTCCGTTCGCTGCTTCATGAACTTCCAGCTCGAGATTGCCAGGGCTTTCAAGGACCAAACATTCTACTTTCCTCACAACCTCGACTTCCGCGGGCGCGCCTACCCCCTGCCGACGTACCTGAACCATATGGGCGCCGACCACATGCGCGGGTTGTTGATTTTTGCCAAGGGCAAGCCTCTTGGAGAAGCGGGCCTGCGTTGGCTCAAGGTGCATCTATCCAACGTTTTCGGCTTCGACAAGGCCAGCCTCAAGGAGCGCGAAGACTTTGCGACGGAGCACATGCAAGACGTTTACGACTCGGCCGAGAACCCGCTCACAGGAAAACAATGGTGGCTTGGGGCCGAAGATCCCTGGCAGTGCCTTGCCACGTGCTTCGAGTTGAAGGCGGCCATGTCATCTCCCGACCCAGCCGCTTTCGTCTCTCACCTGCCCATCCACCAAGACGGCACTTGCAACGGCCTGCAGCACTACGCCGCCCTCGGCGGCGACACCTGGGGTGCGCAGCAGGTGAACCTGCTGCCCGGCGACAAGCCGGCGGACGTCTATTCAGCTGTTGCCAAGCTGGTCCAAGAAAACATCACCAAGGACAAGGAGAAGGGTGACGAGTTTGCAAAGGCCGTGGACGGCAAGATTACCAGGAAGGTCGTGAAGCAAACGGTCATGACCAACGTCTACGGCGTTACGTTCGTCGGCGCGAAGAAGCAGGTGCGCAAGCAGCTGGACTCGATTTACCCGGACCTCGAGAAGGAGACGGGTATCAACGCTCAGGTACTTGCGTCATACATTGCTGCCAAGGTCTTTGTGGCGCTGTCGACCATGTTCCGCGGTGCACACGACATCCAGAATTGGCTCGGTGAGATTGGCGGCCGCGTGTGCCGCGCTGTGACTCCGGAGCAGCTGGAAAGGCTTGCCGATCCTGCCACGGAGGCCAAGTCCAAAACCAAGAAGGCTACAAAAACCGCCGAGGAGGAGTTGGCCGCCCAATTCCGCAACACTCTTGTCTGGACGACACCTCTGCGGATGCCCGTGGTGCAGCCGTACAGGAAGAGTGGCACGCGGCTGATCTCGACGTGTCTCCAGGACTTGATCTTGACGGCCACAGAGCGGGACGACCCCGTCAATAGGCGAAAGCAGCTCCAGGCGTTCCCTCCCAACTTTATCCACTCACTCGACGCCAGCCACATGATGCTGTCGGCCCTCGAGTGCGACGCCATTGGCCTCACCTTTGCCGCGGTCCACGACTCGTTCTGGACGCACGCCGCAGACGTGGACTCCATGAACGGTGTGATCCGCGATTCCTTCATCCGCATTCACCAAGAAGACGTCATCGGCCGCCTCAAGTCCGAGTTCGAGGCGAGATACCGGGGATCCATCTACCGGGCCCAGCTTGACGCAGACACGGAGGTTGCCAAGGTGATTTCGGCGCACCGGAGGAAGGCTCGCATGACCATCAAGGAGGAGCTACTGCAAGAGAAAGAGCGCCAAGAACTCCTCCGATCCGCAGACCCCAACCAGGTGTTGGAAGGCAAGGAGATGGTCACGCCCGCCAGCATCTTCGAGGCACTGGCAACGCCAGACATGGTGGCAGCCGAACTGGACCCAGAGGAGCACTCTGCTGGGGAAGAGGGCGGGGACAGGCACGCCAGCGGGCTCGCGATGGACGAAGGGGTCGACGGCGACTTGGGATCCGCCTCGCGCGAGTCGGAGGCGGTCTCTGCCCAAATGGCTAAGGAGATCGCGGGCATGGAGAGCTTTGGGACGCAACTCCAGAAGCTCCACGGCACCAACTACTTCGTCACGGAGCTGAACAGGGCCGCCAGGAAGAAGGAGATGGCCAAAAGGTCGCCGAAGCTCGCCCTGTGGCTGCCGCTGACGTTCCCCGAGATCCCCAAGAAGGGGAACTTTGACGTGACCAAGCTCAGAGGGAGCAAGTACTTCTTCTCTTGAGCGGGGTTGTCAAAGACGGAGACGTCCTGTGTTTCTACTGTACCATTCAAAAGTGCATTCTCCTGGTTTGCGGTGGCGGCGTTTTTTTTTTCCCTTCGTTTTGTTCTTCCTGGGAGGCGGCATGGTTGGCGCGGCGTTTGCGATAAGAGAGGGGGGTGGCTTTCTTGGGATGCATGTACGTTATGTCGGTGATCAGACGGGTGGTGGGTGCCCAGATCTGTGTGTCTACTACTTCTAGACTTTGTTGTATAGTCGGATGGAAGTCCAGTATTTGAGAAGTAATTAGATATATCTACTGTGTACAATCATTCCTCGGCCCCCTCGCTTCCGACTTTGTGGTCGGAATGGCTCGTCTGCGTGCCCGGGACTCTGACAGCAGTGGAGGAGAATTTGGGACCCGGGGTGAAGATTACCCGACATTGGACAAGGTTCGACGTTCGACTCCCCAGGAACTACCCTGAATCCCCCGCAATACCACATCACCACCCAGGTTGTCGATCTGCAGCCCGGATCTTCTTGCTGTGCTGCAAGGGACCCAGGCACGCCCGGAGCGGGTAAGCCTGGCGAGTGGAATTCAGCCGCCCCCTTAACGAGTTTAATCAGGGTTGAGTGCTGGATGCTACGCTGCTGAGGTGACGAAGCTGCGGGCCGAGGGCTGGCCCCGGCTCAGAGTCGGGGGATGAAGGGCCGTTTCTCAGCTTGAACCAGGTTGCTGGTCCGGGGTGATGCTATTTTTGATCCTAAAGATATTACTTTGCTGTTACCTTTCTTTCGAGCGTCAACGTGGAAACAGCCAAAGACAATCCTTACTTGCTACGAAGACTACGTACTGCGTGTTATCAATGCCACCCTCTCAAGCGAGGACAGGCGGAGAGACACTACGTCGACTCCGGGCCGGAGGCTGGCACTCCTTCACCTTGCAGCACTCGGTCTAGGCCCAGCCCCTTTCACTGGCTGCCGGTAGGGTCTTATCTGGGACTGCAACCACACCGCCGTTGGACTCTCCATGCCAAGGGTGGGAAGCGAGGAGAATCTCGGAGCGCTGCGCAGGTTGTGTTGTTGTGACAGAGCAAGAGCTCGGGGAATCAGCCTGGTCAACTTCGATGTTGTAATCCGACCAGGGATGTAGTCAAGGAGTGGACGGGTATTTGAAGGGGGCTGGCCCTCCCCTTTGACAGATATCCAAGGAAGAAGACTCAAGCCAAACTCAACATCCTTCTCCACCTAGACTCAACCCAACTCCCTCTCTCTTGTCTTACACCCCCCAAGACATCAGCCAAGATGCAGTTCTCTTCAACCAACAGCCTCCTCTTCCTGGGCATGCTGGCGGGCATCTGGTAAGCCCTCCCTCCCCCATCTCTCCACGACACCCGCGCTGAAGTGACCACAACACTCTCCCCAATGCTAACACCCCCTCCCCTCCCATAGCTCAGCAGCGCCCGCGCCCGCGCCCGCGGACGCCGACCCTATCATGTCCTTCATTGACCTGCCGCCTTCCTGCATTGGCTTCGTCAACGGCGCCATCAAGACGCCGTCGTGCTACACCGCCACCACGACCAAGACCGTCGTGCCCAGTAAGCCCAAACTCAACCTGCTGTATCACTGGGTGTGTTTGGGATGCTAACCAGGGCCGTCTCAAAGCCTCCTGCCCCAAGATCAAGTGCGCTGTGCCCTCGGACCCCATCATGTGCCCCATGTACATCAAAGTCACGTCCGTTGCGGTGCCGTGCAGGTACGTGCCCGCCTTCCCCCTGTTCCCAAACTTTGAGTGCGCTGTTTGTATCTGACCTGGTTTTGTGAAAGCACCGACTGCTGCCCCAAGACGCCCACGGCGACAGTCACCAAGAAGGTGTGCCCGACGTGCACGACGGGCTGCGTGATCCCCACCGAGACCTACACGGTCACGACTGGGTGCAAGACGACCAAGGCGACGGCGCCTGGCCCGGTGTTGACGGCGTCGGCGACGTTGATTGTGGGGTAGATGGCGGATGGAAGGAAGAGGAGATGGGGGGGAAGGGGAGAAGAGAAAAGTCTGTGTGCAGTTGGTTTGACAGCTTTGTAAAATTGTTCTATATCTTTTCGTCACATCCGTCTTGTCATGGACATGCCGTACCGCTGTGGTATCTCTTCCCTACACCTGGCGCCCAATCATACCCCCTTTACCGCACCTGAGCCCCCGTCAGAGTGGGAACTTTGCAGACACCGCCGCTCGCCGTCACCAGCTTGCCCAGGCCCGTCTTGCCCTCCAGAGCCTCGACCACACCGGCGTCAAAGGCCACCTCGAGCGCGTCGGTGGTGGTGAAGCCGGGCTGGAAGGTCTCCCAGATCTTCTTCTTGGGGTTGAGCACCTTCTCGGGCTCGCCCTGCCACCCCTCAAAGTAGACGCGCTCGCCGGCCTTGGCGTCGGCGGGGGGGTTGACCAACTCGACGGGGCCCTTGTGGTCGTCGACCTCGCCCTCCTTGATCTTGGGCGACGCGGCGAGCACCATGGCGGACGACTTGATGCCGCGCATCTTGACGGGCTTGAGGTTGCACACCACGACGACCTTGCGGCCCTGCATCTCCTCGAGCGGGACGAGCCCGTTGAGGCCCGAGCACACGGTCCGCACCACCTGCCCCTCGTACTCGGTCGTGTCGTCGGTGCCGGGCTTGTCGCCCATGGCGATGGTCGAGACGTAGAGCGAGTCGGCCTCGGGGTGCTTGATCGCCTTGAGGATGTGGCCCACGCGCAGGTCGATCAGGCAGGGGGACAGCACGGTCGGCGCCGGGGGAGGCGCAGGCTGCTTGGGTGCCCGCTCCTTCTTCTCCTTCTTCTGCTTCTGCGGCTTGGCCCCCTCGCCGGCGACGGCCTCAACGACTTTGTCCTTCACCTCGGCGGCCTTCTCCACGACGGCGCTGGCAGCCTCCTTTGTCCGGTCGACGAGGGTCTTGTCTCCGCCGGCGGCCGCGGCGGCGGCAGCAGCCTTCTCCTTCTTCAGACGCTCCTTCTCGGCCTTGGCGTCGACGGGCGGCTTGACGTAGAGGATCTCGTCGGCGTCGACGGACACCTTATCGGCGGCGGCGACGTTGAGGCCGAAGATGGGGCTGTTCTGGACGAAGTCGACGAGGCGCACAATGTTGGGGCGGCCTTGCTCGCCAGTGCGCTGCTCGGGGGTCCAGGTCTTGACGAGCGGGGCGAGCGACTCGTACAGAGCGACGTCGGCCTTGCTGGGTTTGCTGCCGAGGGCGGTGGAACGGGTCGCGAGGTCAGTGTTGAGAGTGTCGAGCAGGGCGTCCGAGGCGCCGACCTTGAGAGCAGTGGCCTTGTCGACCCAGGTCTGGATCTCGGACTCCTCGGCGGGAGTGTACTTTTGGGCGTCGAGAGCAGCCATGATGCGCAGGTTGGCCAGCGAGATGGTGTTGGTGTTGAGGGCCCGGGAAGCAAAGACTAGGCGGAATGGAGAAACGCTTCGCAGGGCGGCTGCTGGGCGGGCGACGGCTCGGAGGGGAAACAGTTTGGCGGATTGAAGGGGAGATGGTGGGTTTGTTTGTTTGTCTGGCGATGCTTGGGAACCTGGAATGGTGGGGTGAATTCGACGAAACAATTTTGACCCGACCTGAAATGCGGGGCAATTGCTCGACTCAAAGTTGAGTCAGGACGAGGGGCAGTTTTTCGTGCCTTGAGCTTGAGGCGAAAGACTGGCAGGGATTGTCCGGCAGGCACTGTGGGGCAGCCTGCCAAACAGATTTGTCCCTGGCGCGTGACCGCGCGAGGGTCTTTGACGCGTTCTCGATTCCAGCCGCAAGCCCCCGTCGCGTGGATCGCGCGCCCTTAATTGACAGACCCACACTCTCGCCCTCCTCGTTCCCCAAACTCTGTCAGATCAACCGATCAGAAAAAATATCACCAATTTGTTGGATTGCTTACATGCAGTCACTTCAGTGCTTAATGATTCTCTATACGTCCTGGCTCTAGTCTCAATTCATCTCCTCACATCCGCAGTCTTCTCGAGTGTGCCATCGCGATCACGTCCCTTCCATCTCCGCGTGTTCCGTTGCTGCCTCGTCTCTACCCTCCGACAATGCCTTACGCGCCGTCCTCCGATGGCGACTCTGCCAGCTCGCTCTCGCGACTCCCAACGAGCGCTCCTTCCTCGCCACCGGCAACCTCCCCTCCGAGTCCAGCAACGGACAAGCCCAAGATGAGCTACACCAAGCTGCGCGAGGAACAGACTCTCGCTGCTGAAGAGGAGAAGGCCCGGGAAGCAAACAACAAAGCCGAGGCCAAGCGCAGGAAAAAGTCAAGCACGCGGGCCCTGACCAAATGGGAGCGCGAAGCGAAGGCAAAGGACCTGGACCAGCTGCTCGCCCAGAGCGCTGCCTTCAGCAGTATCCTGACGAACAAGACCAAAGCGCTGGGTCGCGTGGGCACTGGCTTGGACGGCAAGACCCTCGGCGAGCACGACTTGACCATGGCAAAGCAGCCAAAGTGCTTGGTGAATGGCACCATGAGGGACTACCAACTCGAGGGCCTGACGTGGATGTACGAAATCTGCATTCAGGGCATGAGTGGGATTCTGGCTGATGAGATGGGGCTGGGTATGTTGACCCCTTCTGAGAGGAAGCCGCGAGTACTGACAAACACCAGGGAAAACCGTACAGACCATCTCCCTGATTGCGCTGCTGCGCGAGCAAGAAAACTATCTCGGGCCGCATCTCATCGTCGCCCCCTTGAGCACACTGTCCAACTGGTTGGACGAGTTCCACCAATGGGTCCCCTCAATCCCGGTCGTCATGTACCACGGCACGCCGCAGCAGCGCAACGACATCTTCAAAACCAAAATCATGCGTCATCTTCAGGGCGGAAGGCCGACAAACAAGTTCCCTGTGGTCTGCACGAGCTACGAGATGGTCCTCAAGGACCGTGCTGCCCTGTCCAAGATCAACTGGGAGTTCATCATCATCGACGAAGGACATCGCATGAAGAATTTCGACTCGAAGTTGTTCCGCGAGCTCAAGTCTTTCACGTCGGCCACCCGTCTCCTCATCACTGGTACTCCGCTGCAGAACAACCTCAAGGAGCTGTGGTCTTTGCTTAACTTCTTGCTGCCCAAGATCTTCCGTGACTGGGAGGCCTTCGAGAGCTGGTTCGACTTCAGCGACCTGCAGGACGAGGAGGGCACCGAAGAGTTCATCGCCGACAAGACAAAGCAGGAACTCGTCAAAAAGATGCATGTTGTGCTACAACCCCTGCTTCTGCGCAGGGTAAAGGCAGATGTGGCCAAGTACCTGCCCAAGAAGCGCGAGTATGTCTTGTATGCGCCCATGACAAAAGAGCAGACGGATCTGTACAATGCCATCAACGACAAGAACATTGACACGCGGGCGTATCTGGAGAACAAGGTCATCGAGCGTCTCACCGGAGCCACGAACAGCAAGGCAACGTCGCCTAGCCGCAGCACTCGCTCTTCAAGTTCAAGCAGTGTCAAGCGGAAGCCCAAACCAGACACTCAGCCGACGCCAACGAGGGGCAAACCCGCCATCGTGAAATCGGAGGATACCACACCACCGGCCAAGAATGCTTTTGCATTGATGATGGGCAAACCACGCCCCCGAGGGCGCCCTCCCAAGGCTGCCGCCGCTGTTGCACAGGCGGTTGAAGAACCAACATCACCCAAACCAGCAAAGAAAGACACAAAGAGGAAGGGCCCACCAGCATCCGAGTCACCAGCCCCCAAAAGTGCCAAGTCGAGCAGACAATCCACTCCGGCGAGTACCCGCGGCCGGGCACGGCGAGGAAGACAGGCATACAAGGAGGCCGACTCGGATGATGACTTGCTGGACGACGACGAGTTTGAGGCCAAGCTCGCCGAGGAAATGGGCGAGGAGGATGTTGAAAGGATCGAGGAGGTCCTTGATGCAGAGGAGTTCGAGCGGGCCCAGACTCTGGAGGTTGCGAGTAAGTCTTTCGAACGCCATCAATTCAGCATCAGCTAACCAAGTGCAGAACGAGAAATCGCCAACAAGAAGCTCGGAAACCCACTCCTCCAGCTCCGACTCGTCTGCAACAGCCCGCACAACTTCTACAACCCCTGGGCCAATGACAACGGGGTGCCTATCGACGAGAGCATCGTGACCGCCTCCGGAAAGATGCTCCTCCTCGACCGCCTGCTCCCAACGCTCTTCAAGCGCGGCCACAAGGTGCTCATCTTCTCCCAGTTCAAGACCCAGCTCGACATCCTCGAGGACTACTGCACCGAGCTCCGCAAGTGGCGCGTCTGCCGCATCGACGGCGGCGTCGCGCAGGACGACCGGCGCGCCCAGATCCACGAGTTCAACACCAACCCGAAGCTCAAGATCTTTCTGCTCTCCACCCGCGCGGGCGGGCAGGGCATCAACCTCGCCAGCGCCGACACCGTCATCCTATTCGACAGCGACTGGAACCCCCAGCAAGACCTGCAGGCGCAGGACCGGGCGCACCGCATCGGCCAGACGCGGCCCGTCGTCGTCTACCGGCTCGCGACTAAGGGGACGGTGGAGGAGGAGCTGCTCATGAGCGCCGACGCCAAGCGCAGGCTGGAGAAGCTCGTCATCAAAAAGGGCGGGTTCAGGACGATGGGGCAGAAGATCGATATGCGGGAGGACCTGGACAGGGAGACGCTGAAGGCGTTGCTGCTGAAGGATGGGCAGGTGTACAAGTTCTCGGGGGACAAGGAGGTGCTGAGTGATCATGATCTGAGTGTGTTGTGTGATCGGAGTGATGATGCGTATGAGAGGGCGGCCGAGGGCGAGGGGGATGCGGACGGGTACAAGGTCATCGAGACCGGAGCGAACGGGATCACCGCCAAGGGGAAAGCGTAGGCTGTTGTTGCATACCATGGCGTCGGTTGGGTTATTGGGTTTGTCAGGAAAGGTTGTTGAGCATCTGTGTTGTTCAGATATGGTACATACAACAGAGAATACCTAGTGTGCAATGCTTGGGACAACTCCTTCAGCGGGCTGAAGAAAGCAGATGCTTCTCGGCAATCTAATTAATTCACCACAAGCGCACATCAAGACATGAAGACAATCAAGAGACCAGCTCGTTTCATTCTATGCCAAACGCCAAACCATCCTCCTCTACTCTACCCGACGCCCTTTCACCACATCCCTGACAACATCCCCAGCCAAGTAAATCACCTCGGCACACCTCAAGACCACAGCCTTGACCGTCCCGTTCCACATCTCCTCAAAGTCCACCATGCACATCATCCAGTACCCAACCCAACTCGCCGACACCGCAAACATGACCCCCCAATTCCTCCCC
>Ga0247823_10002386_pt1 | contig 15492 bp, 12 predicted proteins | sample 13C_PalmiticAcid_2_FD_192426 | JGI IMG/M metagenome (GOLD analysis project Ga0247823, IMG submission 192426) | Soil microbial communities from agricultural site in Penn Yan, New York, United States - 13C_PalmiticAcid_Day30 | ecosystem: Environmental > Terrestrial > Soil > Agricultural land...
CGGGGGTCCTGAACCAGACCTCCGCGACGGTGCGGCCGTAGTACGGCGAATCCGTCGTGTGGAAGAGCATCGAATCCTCGTTGCCCTTCACCGTAAACCCATCCGGCGCCGAATCATCAGCCAACGGCTTGGCCGAGTTCGGGTACGCGCCCTGTTCCCAAGTAGGCATCGCCACGGCGCGGGCGGCTGCCTTGTCGCGGTTCCATGGGGCGAAGCCCCCGGCCTCGGCGTCGGCCGGGGTCTTGAACCAGACCTCGGCGACCGTCCTGCCGTAGTACGGCGAATCCGTCGTGTGGAAGAGCATCGAGTTCTCGTTGCCCTTGACGGTGTACTCCGCCGACGGTGCCGCCCCACCCGCCAACGGGCGGGCCGAGCCTGGGCCGAACGGTGCCTCAGCGCCGAGGGACAGGACCGGGAGTGCGGTCGTGTCGGCGTCGGCGGCGGCCTGCTCGGACGAGGCATCCTCGGCCGGGTCCGCGACGGCGCTCATCGCGGTGGCCGCGGTGGCCTCCTCGGCACCCAGGGAGCCGGACAGGGTGCCCGACTCGGTCTGGACCGGGATGCGGGTGGTCGGGGTGTCGTCGACGAATTCCGTGCGGGGCTTGAGGGCCTGGGTGCGTTCGCCGTCGTCGAGGGTGCCGAGGGCGGAGTCGCGGGTCGCGGGAACGGCGGCGGCAGCGGTAGCCGTGGCGGCGCGCTTCTTGACCTTGGGGTCCTTGGTCTTCGCGGCTGGGCCGGTGAAGCGCTCCTCGCTGACCTTGACCCGCGGCTTGCGGAAGGTCCGCTGGATGAGCCAGGTGAGCAGCGCGCCCAGCAGGAAGGAGATCAGCAGCCAGACCCAGGTCTGGCCGAGAAGGTAAGTCATGGCACGCCTCCTAGATTTTCGCACGGCGGTTCGCCGCCTGGCTCTTGCCGCGGTCGGAGTCCATGAAGCGGTCCTCGAAGACCTCCACCTTCGGCTTGCGGAACAACCGGTCCAGCAGCCAGACCACCAGCGCCCCGGCGAGGAACGCCAGCAGCATCCAGAGCCACACCTGCCCGAATAGATAAGTCATGGCTCGTCTCCTAGAGGACGGTGATCTCGACGCGGCGGTTGGCGGGCGCGCTGGGCGGGTTGCCCGCCAGCGGCTTGGTCGCGCCGTAGCCCTTGGCGGTGACCCGGTCGGCGGGCATCCCGGCCGCGACGAGCTGGGCCTTGACGGCCGCGGCGCGCTCGTCGCTGAGTTTCTGGCCGTCGAAGCTGTTGGCGACGTCGGCGATGTGGCCGGACACCTCGAAGGAGACGTCCTTGCCAGCCAGCAGCGGTGCGATCTTCTGCACGGCCGCGGCACCCGCGCCGGTCAGGGTGGCCGAGTTGGGCTCGAAGGTGATGCCCTGGCCCGCGATCGCGTCGTTGATCTGCTTCTGCAGCGCGGCTTTGTCCACGGCGGGTGCCGGGGGCGCGGCGGCGACGGTGAGCTGGTTGTCGACCTTCACGCCGGGAGCGGCGGCGGCGACGGCCTGTGCGGCGGCGGACTTGTCCGCCTCCGACGGCACCGAGCCGGAGAGGGTGACCGTGCTGCCGTCCCACTTCACGCCGCGGTCGCCGGGGGCGGGGCCCAGCAGCGCGACGGCCTTGCCCAGGTCGGCGGGGGCTGCCGGCAGCGTGGCGCCCGCGACGACGGCGAGCTGGTCGACGATCGGCCTGCCACCGGCGGCCTGCGTCGCGGCGGCGACGAGGGCCTGGCGGGCCGCTTCGTCGGGCACGTTGCCGGTGAGGACGACCTGTCCGTTCTTGAGGTCGAAGCCCAGCGGGTTCGCGGCGGGCGGCGCGGGCGCCGTCGCCGAGCCGGAGGCGTTGGCCGACGGGTCGCTGCTCGCCGGGGCGGGCGACGTGACGCCGGTGCCCGTGCCGTCGGCGTCGGTGGTGACGTTGGCCGACCAGACGCCGCTGACGTCCTCGACGGCCGCGCGGGCGGCGTCGACCTTGTCCGCGGGCACACCGGAGATGTTGGCGACGACGCCGTCCATGCTGACCTTGGCGCCGGGGATGCCCGCGGCGCTCAGCGCGGCCAGTGACTTGGCCCCGAGGTCGTCTTGGACGGTGTCGCGTTCACCCCACGACGTGAAGCTGGCCAGCACCGCGAGCAGTGCTGGGATCAGCAACAAGCCCAGTAGCCATGGCAGCCAGCCGCCGCGACGTTCATATGTGGTCGTCTCAGTCCGGCGGACCAGGGTCTCACCGGGCTTGAGCGATTCTGCTACGGAACTTGGCATGGCCGCTCCGAACGGGACAAGCACCTCCGGCCGCCCACTTGGACGACCTCGTGCGCCCGAAAGGGCGCAGGGTGTCTTGTATCACCGGGAGTCGATCACCGCCACTTGGCGTGAGCGTACGACTCCCCCATGTGTGTCCCTTAATACAGTGTTCTTCCGCCCGTACCCAACGGCGTCGGGACCGAAACCACTCGATCGGTCACGCGAGCGGGCGGAAACCCACCCGTTCGGCGTCGGCGACGCTGCGGAACCAGACCTCGGCGATCGTCCGGTCGAACCGGGCTGATTCCGGGGCGCAGTAGCGCAGCGCGGTGACGCTGGCTTTGATCGTGTACTCGCCGGACGGCGAGGAGCCGCCGGGCAGCGGCAGCGCCGAGCCGGGGCCGAACGGGCCGGGCGGGACGAACGGGTCGATGCCGGTGGGGGCCTGCTTGAGCGCGGTGCGCGACCGGCGCACCCGCGGCGGCGGCAGGGACGCGGCCGACTCGGCCTCGTCGGCGGAGCGGACCGGCTCGAACAGCGACCGCTCGCGATCGACCGTCGACGCCGCGACCGGGACGTCGGCCGTGGCGACGGGCAGCGGTTCGGGCTGGGCGGGCGTGGTGGTCTGGATTCCGAACGGGAAGCGGCCGCCGGGCTTGGCGGGAATGCGCTTGGGCAGTGCGCTCGGGCTTCCCCCCGGGTTCGACTGGGCGTAAGCCACGGTCGGCTCCTTGACGGGCTCGACCCCGAACGCGGCGGAGGCGGCGACCTCCGGCTCCGGCTCGGCGACGGGTGGCACGTGGACGAACTGGGTCGGCTCGGGCTCCGGTTCCGCCTGCGTGAACGGAGCGACCGGCTCCGGCTCGTGCCTGAGGTACTGGGTGGCCTCGAAGACCGGTTCCGGCTCGTGGTGCTCTGGCTGCTCGTCGGCCTCGGCGGCGAGGTCGTCGACGAGTGCGTCGTCGGCGCCTGCGGGGTCAGCCTCATCGAGCCTGCGGATCAGCTCGGCGGGGATCGGGGTGGTGTGCTGGGTGAAGATCGTGCCGCCGTCGGCGGGCCGATCGTCCGCGGGGTCGTCCGCGTCGGCCAGGTCGTCCACCAGGTGCTCGTCGGGAGCCGGGTCGGCGAACCAGTCACCGGTCGGCTCGTCGGCGGGCTCGGCGAGGCGGGCGGCGGGGATGTACTGCGTGGTCTCGGCCGCGGTCAACGCCTGTTCGGCGCCGAGCAGGCGGTCTTCGAGCGACCCCATGTGCCGGGGTTCCTCGGCCGCCACGGCCTCGGGTGCGTCAGCGAAGGGCTCGTACTGGTCTTCGTCCCGGTCGAAGGTCTCCGCATGGTCCAGGCGGGCGTGTTCGGCGGCGAACTCGGCCTGGTCGAACGCGGCTTCCTGGTCCTCGCGGTCCTCGATGACATCGCGCGCGTCGTCGTCGTGATCGAAGTCGTGGCGGTCGTCGCGGGCCGCGCCGTCGAAGTCGCCATCGAAGTCACTGTCGAAGTCGCGGTCGTCGCGCCGCTCGTCACGGTGGTCGTCGCGGCGGTATTCGCGGTCGTCGTCGCCGCGGTCGCTGAAGTAGTCGACCTGGCCGGGCGGGGTGGCGTGCGTGAGCAGGTCGCGACCCGAGCGCTCGTCGTCGTCGAAGCCGGGCACCAGCGCGGCGGGCGCCCCGTAGCCGCGGGTCGTCGGCCGTTCCGCGAAGGCCATCGCGGACAAGTCGTCGGCGTGGTCACGGCGCTCCGGCTCGGCGGCCGCCTCACGCCTGCGGGCGGCGGCGAGCCTGCTCTGCAGGTCGTCGGCGCGCTTGCGGGCGGGGTTGGCGATCAGGATCCAGCACAGCAGGGCGCCGACCAGGAATCCGGTGAGGCTCCACACCCACACCTGACCGAAGAACGGCATCTGCCACTTCTCCCTCCCGGCAGCGCCCGCGTGGCGCGTCAAACCGTCGCTCAAGCCTAGGGGAGGCTACTGCGGTCGGGTGAGGGACAGACACCCTCCCTCGATTTTCCCTGACACATCACAGTTTCAGAGTGGCCGTTCCACGACATCGGTGTCTTATCGAGTACGGGCGACTACATAACGTGTCAGCAGTTCCAATGCCGATCGCGCCGCGCATTCGGGCAGTGACGCCAATTCGGCGAAGGCGGATGTGGCGTACTCGTCAAGAGTGGCGCGGGCGCGGTCCAGACCGGGCGACTTGCGCAGCCGGGTGAGCGCGTCCTCGACGTCGTCGTCGTCGCTGATCGGGCCCGCCAGCAGCTCCTCCAGGCGCGGGTCGCCGCCGTCGGCCAGCGCGTAGAGCATCGGCAGCGTGCGCACACCCTCGCGCAGGTCGGTGCCGGGGGTCTTGCCGGACTCGGCGGCGGGCGAGGCGATGTCGATGACGTCGTCGGAGATCTGGAAGGCCGCGCCGATGATCTCGCCGAAGCGGATCAGGGCCGCGGTCTGCTCCGGCGAGGCGCCGGAGAACATCGCGCCGAAGCGGCCCGCGGTGGCGATCAGGGAACCGGTCTTCTGTGCGATGACCGACAGGTAGTGCTCGATCGGGTCGGTGTCGCGGGCGCCGACGGTCTCGCGCATCTGGCCGGTGATCAGCTCGCGCATGGTCTCGGCGATGATCCGGGTCGCGGTCGGGCCGAGGTCGGCGACCAGCATGGACGCGTGCGCGAAGAGGAAGTCGCCGGTCAGGATGGCCACCGAGTTGCTCCACCTGGCGTTGGCGCTCACGTCGCCGCGCCGCATGGTGGCCTCGTCCATCACGTCGTCGTGGTAGAGCGTGGCGAGGTGCACCAGCTCGACCGCGGCGGCCGCGGCGATGACCTGCTCGGAGGTCCCCGCGTTGATCTGGGCGCTGAGCAGCGTGACCAGCGGGCGGAAGCGCTTGCCCCCGGCCTTGATCAGATGCGACGCGGCCTGGTCGACGAAGTCGACGTCGCTGTGGACGGCGCCGCGCAACAGCGCCTCGACCTTGCCGAGACCCTGCAGGACAGTCGCCACGAGCGCTGGGTCGGCGTCGTCGAGGCCCAACGACGATGGGACCTCGACGAAGGCCGAGTTCTCGGTGTCAGTCACGTCGCGGCACTCCTGCTCGGCGGGGTCGGTGTGTAATCGAGCCTACTGGGCCGGGTATCCGGCCACGTTCAGGGAATACCTGTTCACGGGTCCAACGTGGTCCAACTCATGTTCGTGGATAACCATTCGGACAATCGCTTCCACCGGCCGGTCGGGCATCGGAGGATGGGGCGATGCGGACGCGGACGAACCTTGCGATCCAGGTAGCCGCGCTGTCCGCGTTCGTCGCGCTGCGCCTGGTCGGCCTTGGCTACCTGACGCTCGCGTTCGTCATGACCGCCATCGGACCACTGGTCGCCGCCACCCCGACCATCATGGCGGCGAGCGCGCTGGGCCGCGGCAGGCTGGCCAGACGGGCGGCCGTGCCGTTCTGCGTCACCGCGGGCGCCCTCGTCGTGGCCGGTGCCTGTGTCGCCGACGACCGCGGCTCGGTCCGCCAGCCGATCCCGATCGTGTACGCGCTGACCGGACAGGGCACGCGCGAGTACGACTGGCTGTGGGCACTCGACGTCGTCGGCTGGCTCGCGGTGGCGGTGTTCCTCACCGGGCTCGTATGGACGGCCGTGGCGCTGCGGACCGAGGTTCCCCGGTGGGCCCAGGTCGCGGTCGCCGCGCTGGGCGTCGCCGCGGTCGTCGGCGCCGTCGTGGTCGAGGTGGCCCGGCGGTCCGCGCTGCCCGACGACGCGGATGTCGCCGAGGCCAGAGCCCGCACGGAGTCGGTGGGGCGGGACGTGCGGGTGGCGCTGGCCGGAGCGAACCTCGCAGGCCGCTGGCTGCCGTGCCCTGGCTGGACCGGCGTGTCCTTCGAGGTGACGGGCGACGCGCCCACCATGGCCGACTCCCGCGCCAAGCTGTCAGCGCTGGGATGGCTTGAGCAGACCTATCAGCCGGGCGCGCACGAGTACTGGGTAGCCGAGCGCGACGGGCACCGACTGGTGGCCAGGGACGGGATGTTCACGGTGTCTTCGTCCGACTGCCTGAGTGTGCGCGAGGAACGTGGCGCCGTCCTGGTGGCCGAGATCCCCAGCCCGGTCCGCTGAGAACACGAATGGCGCCCGGCCGGAGCCGGACGCCATTCGTGACACGAGAGATCGGTTACCTGACGGCGAACGCGCCGCCCGCGGCCCAGTCGAGGGCGAAGGCGGGTGCGATGCCGAGAACCAGGGTGACGACGACGCCGAGGGTGATCGCCGCGGTGGTGAACGCGCCGGGGACGGTCACGGTCGGGCCGTCGGCGGCGGGCTCGCTGAAGTACATCAGCACGATCACCCGCAGGTAGAAGAACGCGGCCACCGCGGACGCGATGAGCGCGACGACCACGAGGGGCGCCATCCCGTCGGCGATCGCGGCCTCGAAGACGACGAACTTGCCGACGAAGCCGCTGGTCAGCGGGATGCCCGCGAGGGCCAACAAGATGAAGGTGAACACGCCCGCGACCAGCGGCGAGCGCTTGGCCAGGCCCGCCCACTGCGACAGGTGCGTCGCCTCGCCGGAGGAGTCGCGGACCAGGCTGATCACGCCGAACGCGGCCAGGGTGGTGAAGCCGTAGGTCAGCAGGTAGAACAGGGTGCCCGACAGGCCCTTCTCGGTCAGCGCGATGCTGCCGATGAGCAGGAAGCCCGCGTGCGCCACCGACGAGTACGCGATCATCCGCTTGACGTCGGTCTGGGTCAGGCCCAGCACCGCGCCGATGATCATGGACACGATCGCGACGCCCCACAGGACGCTGCGCCACTCCCAGCTCGTCGCCTCGAAGGCGACCTGCAGGACGCGCAGGATGCCGCCGAACGCGGCGACCTTGGTGCAGGCGGCCATGAACGCGGTGACCGGGGTCGGCGCGCCCTGGTAGACGTCCGGGGTCCAGGTGTGGAACGGGCCGACGGAAGCCTTGAACAGCAGGCCGACGACCAGCAGGCCCATACCGCCGAAGAGCAGCGTGTCCGAGCGGTCGGTGCCCGCCGCGGCGGCGGCGATGTCGGCCAGGCGGACCGAACCGGCGTAGCCGTAGAGCAGCGCGAGGCCGTAGAGGAAGAACGCCGAGGCGAACGCGCCGAGCAGGAAGTACTTGACCGCCGACTCCTGCGAGAGCAGGCGGCGACGGCGGGCCAGGCCGCACATCAGGTACAGCGGCAGCGACAGCACTTCCAGCGCGATGAACATCGTCAGCAGGTCGTTGGCCGCGCAGAAGATCATCATGCCGCCGAGCGCGAACAGCGTCAGCGGGAAGACCTCGGTCTGCATGCCGGTCGCGGTGACCTGGGCCCGGTCCTGCACGGTGCCGGGGCGGATCGCGGCGGTGGCCACGAACGCGCCACCCGGCTCTACGGACCGGTCGGCGATCAACAGCACCGCGCCGACCGACAGCGCGAGCAGCGTGCCCCAGAGGAACAGTGCCGGGCGGTCGATGGCGAGCGTGCCGAACATGGCCATCTCACCGGCCGCCGGGACCTTGTCGACCAGGATCGCCAGCGCGACACCGGCGCCCGCGAGGGTGGCCAGGGTCAGCACGACCTGCGCGGGCCAGCGCTGGTGCCGGGGCAGGAACGCCTCGAACAGCACGCCGACGCACGCCGCGCCGAGCACGATCAGGATGGGCCAGATCGAGCCGATCGGCGGCGCCTCGACCTTGGGCGTCTCCGCGGGCGCTTCCTGCGCGAGCAGGAGAACCGAACTCATTACCGACACTGCAGTGGCCTTTCTGCGGGAACCGGGTCCACCAGGGCCGCCTCACACATCGTGGCGCCCACGGAGGGGTTCACGACGTCGAGGACCGGCTTCGGGTAAACACCCAGACCGATGATCAGCAGGAGCAGCGGCGCGAGCACCAGCTTCTCCCGGCCGTCCAGATCGAAGATCGCCTTCTTGGCCCCGACCTCGGGGTCCACCATCGTGCCCGGACCGCCTGCCGCGCCGACAAGAGCGTTGCCGCGCAGCGGGCCCGTCATGATCCGCTGGTAGAGCCAGAGGACGTAGATCGCGGCGAAGACCATGCCGACGGTGGCGATGATGGTGAACACCGGCCGGTTCGGGAACGAGCCGATGAGCACGAGGAACTCGCTGACGAACGAGTTGGTACCCGGCAGCGACAGCGTGCTCAGACCGGCGATCAGCAGCATGCCCGCCAGCAGCGGGGTCAGCTTCGACATGCCGCCGTAGTCGGCGATGCGGGTGCTGCCGCCGCGCGCGATCACCATGCCGATGACCAGGATCAGCATCCCCGTGGCGATGCTGTGGTTGAGCATGTAGGTGACCGAACCGGTCAGCGACTGCGAGCTGAACGAGAAGATGCCCAGCGCGATGAAGCCGAAGTGGGCGATCGACACGTAGGCGACGAAGCGCTTCATGTCGGTCTGCCCGGTGGCCAGGATCGAGCCGTAGACGACACCGGCGATGGCCATGACCAGCACCAGCGGCGCGAGTTCCTTGCTGGCCAAGGGGAACATCGGCAGCAGGTAGCGCAGGAAGCCGAAGGTGCCGACCTTGTCGAGCACGCCGACGAGGAGCACCGCGACGCCGATCGGCGCCTCGGCCGTGGCGTCCGGCAGCCAGGTGTGCAGCGGGACCAGCGGCGCCTTGATCGCGAACGCGGCGAAGAAGCCGAGGAACAGCCAGATCTGGGTGTCCAGCGGCGCGTCCGAGACGACCTTGACCAGGGTGGCCCAGTCGAAGGTGCCCTGACCCAGTTCGTCGCCGGCCATGACGTAGCAGGCGATGACGGAGGCCAGCATGATCAGGCCGCCGAGGAACGAGTACAGGAAGAACTTGACCGCCGCGTACTGCCGGTTGGCCCCGCCGAAGGAGCCGATCAGGAAGTACATCGGGATCAGCATGATCTCGAACAGCACGTAGAACAGGAACACGTCGGTCGCGGCGAACACGCCGATCGTGAGCGCCTGCTCCAGCAGGATCAGCGCGAAGAAGCCACCGGCGGTGCGGCCCTCGGGCAGCTTGTCCACCCAGCCCGCGCCGATCACCAGCGGGATCAGGATCGCGATCGCGGCGATCATCAGCAGCGCGATGCCGTCGACCGCGAAGGAGACGTGCACGCCGAACGCGGGGATCCAGTCGAAGGAGAACGACTGCTGCAGCCGCGCGCCGTCGGCGTCGAACTTCGCCCACGCGCAGGCGGCCATCGCGAACTCGGCGAGCGAGAACGCGAGCGCGGTCTGCTTGGCGACCTTGGCGTTGGCCCGCAGGGCCATCACCACTCCGGCGCCGACCAGCGGCAGCAGGAGCAGGACCATCAAGACCCAAGAACCGTCCTGGGACACACCCGGGGTCATGCGAACCTCACCCAACTGACACAGCGCGGCGAACGCGCCTGGGCCGTCAACACCTGTGTGGTCATGCGAACCTCACCATCAGGAACGCGGCCGTCAGCAGCACGGCGCCTCCCAGCATGGACAGCGCGTAGGAGCGGACGAAGCCGGTCTGGGTGCGGCGCAGGCGCCCGGAGCTGCCGCCCAGGGTGGCCGCGATGCCGTTGACCAGTCCGTCGACGCCGCGGTTGTCGACGTAGACCAGCGCCCGCGACAGCCAGATGCCCGGCTTGCCGAAGAGGGCCTCGTTGAGGTGGTTGCCGTAGAGGTCGGCGCGCGCGGCGCGGACCGGGAACGACACCCGGGCGGGCCGGGTCACCGGCTGCTCGCGGCGGCCGAAGAGCAGGAACGCGATCACGGCGCCGAGTGCGGAGATGGCAACCGTGAGGATCGCGATCAGGCCGTGCGACAGCGGCCCGTGCGTCTCGGCCAGCGGACCGACCGTCGGCTCCAGCCAGCCGGCGAGCCGGTCGCCCAGCGCCAGGAAGGCGCCGATGCCGACCGAGCCGACCGCCAGGATGATCATCGGGATGGTCATCGTGGCGCCGGACTCGTGCGGGTGGTAGTCGCGGCCGTCCTCGCTCTTGAGGTCCTCGTAGCGGGGCTTGCCGAGGAAGACCAGGATCAGCAGGCGGGTCATGTAGAAGGCGGTGACGCCCGCGCCGAAGAGCGCGACGCCGCCGAAGACCCAGCCGCGCCAGCCGTGCTCACCGAAGGCCGCGGCGATGATCGCGTCCTTGGAGAAGTAGCCCGACAGGAACGGGAAGCCGATCAGGGCCAGGTAGCCCAAGGTCCACGTGATGAAGGTGATCGGCATCTTCTTGGCCAGGCCACCCATCCGCCGGATGTCGCCCTCGTCGTTCATGCCGTGCATGACCGAACCGGCGCCGAGGAAGAGTCCCGCCTTGAAGAAGCCGTGCGTGAGCAGGTGCATGATGCCCAGCGCGTACCCGGCCGGGCCGAGGCCCACCGCCAGGATCATGTAGCCGATCTGGCTGACCGTGGAGTAGGCCAGCACCTTCTTGAAGTCGTCGTACGCGCAGCCGATGACACAACCGATGAGCAGTGTCAGCGCACCGACGATCATCACGACGAAGCGCGCGTCCTCGGCCTGCGGCAGCGAGTAGATCGGGCTGGAGCGGGCGATGAGGTACACGCCCGCGGTCACCATGGTCGCCGCGTGGATCAGGGCCGACACGGGGGTCGGACCGGCCATCGCGTCAGGCAACCAGGCCTGCAGCGGGAACTGGCCGGACTTACCGCAGGCGCCCAGCAGAAGCAGGATGCCGATGGCCACGACCGTGCCGGTCGACTGCTCACCGATCTTGTCGAAGACCACGTCGTAGCTGGTGCTGCCCATGGTCTTGAACATCAGGAAGATCGCCAGGGCCAGGCCGACGTCGCCGACCCGGTTCATGATGAAGGCCTTCTTGGCGGCGGTGGCCGCGAAGTCCTTGCCCTGGTACCAGCCGATGAGCAGGTAGGACGCGAGACCCACGCCCTCCCAGCCGAAGTAGAGCGTCACGAACGAGTTGCCGAGTACCAGCAGGAGCATGGCCGCGACGAACAGGTTCAGGTAGCCGAAGAAGCGGCGCCGGTCGGCGTCGTCGTGCATGTAGCCGATCGAGTAGATGTGGATCAGCGATCCGACACCGGTGATCAGCAGCACGAACGTCAGCGACAGCGGGTCGAGCCGCAGGCCGAAGTCGATGTTGAGCGCGCCCGACTGGATCCAGTCGAACAGGTGCAGGTTCTGCAGCCGGTCGTCAGCGGCCAGCGACGTGCTGCCCAGGAAGAGGACAAGGCCGTAGGCGAACGCGGCGATGACCGTCGCGCAGCCGAGCAGGTGACCCCACTTGTCGGTGCGCCTGCCGCCGAGCAGCAGCACGGCCGCGCCGACGGCAGGGAGGAGGAGCAGCAGCCATGCGGCGCTAGCGGCACCGCTGGCCTGCTGTACCTCAGCAGCGAGGTTGATCGTTCCCGTCACCGAGTCTCCCTAGTACTTCAGCAGGTTGGCGTCGTCGACCGACGCGGTCCGGCGGGTGCGGAAGATCGACATGATGATCGCCAGGCCGACCACGACCTCCGCGGCGGCCACGACCATCACGAAGAAGGCCATCACCTGCCCGTCCAGCGAGCCGTTGATCCGCGCGAAGGTCACCAGCGTCAGGTTCACGGCATTGAGCATCAGCTCGATGCACATGAACACGACGATGGCGTTGCGGCGCACCAGGACGCCGACGGCGCCGATGGTGAACAGCAGCGCGGACAGCAGCAGGTAGTAGGACGGCGTCATTCCGTCTCCTCCTTACCGGGCGCGAGCGAACGCGAGTCCGGGCCGGGCAGCAGCCCCGCGACGGCCTTGCGCTCCTCGTCGAGCTTCTCCGACGCGGTGGCCTCGATGAGCCGCGACAGCGACTCCGGGGCGACCGAGCCGTCCGGCAGCAGCGCCGGGGTGGCCACGGAGTTCGACGTGGCGAACACGCCGGGGCCGGGCAGCGGCGAAGGCCGGTCGTGCTCGCCGCGGAAGCGGGCCTCGACCAGTTCCTTCTGCGTCTTGCGGCCCTTCTGGTGCCGGTCGGTGTAGCCCAGGATCATCGCGCCGATGGCAGCGGTGATGAGCAGCGCCGAGGTCAGCTCGAAGGGGAACAGGTAGTCGGTGAAGATCTCGTGGCCGATGTTGTAGACGTTGCCCTTGCCGCCGTTGGCCTCGTCACCGGCCAGCCCGACCGGGCGGACCGAGGTGAGCGACCGGGCGACCGCGGCGACGACCAGCACGGCGAGGCCGACGCCGAGCGCGCCCGCCCACAGCCGCTGCCCGCGCAGGACCTCGACCACCGAGTCGGACGAGTCACGTCCCACGAGCATCAGCACGAACAGGAACAGCATCATGATCGCGCCGGTGTAGACGATGATCTGCACGAAGCCGAGGAACGGCGCCTGCTGGACCATGTACAGCGCGCCGAGGCTGAGCATCGTCAGCACCAGGAACAGCGCCGAGTGCACCGCGTTGCGCGCGAACACCATGCCGAGACCGCCCGCGAGGGCCAGCGGGCCGAGCACCCAGAAGGTGACCTGCTCGCCGAGTGAGACCTGGCTGGCTGTGTTGACCGCGTCTTGCGCGGCCAGGAGCATCGCGCTCACTTTTCCTCCCCGACCGCGTCCGGGTAGCCGTGCTTGCGGGCCAGGAACGGAGCGTTGACGTAGTAGTCCTGCTCGCTGTCACCCAGCAGCATCGGGTGCGGCGGCTGCTCCATGCCCGGCAGCAGCGGCGCGAGCAGCTGCTCCTTGGTGAAGATCAGCCGCTGCCGGTCGTCGTCGGCCAGCTCGTAGTCGGTGAGCATGGTCAGCGACCGGGTCGGGCAGGCCTCGATGCACAGGCCGCAGCCGATGCAGCGCAGGTAGTTGATCTGGTAGTCGGCGCCGTAGCGCTCACCCGGGGAGTAGCGCTCCTCGTCGGTGTTGTCGCCGCCCTCGACGAAGATCGCGTCGGCGGGACACGCCCAGGCGCACAGCTCGCAGCCGACGCACTTCTCCAGCCCGTCCGGGTGCCGGTTGAGCTGGTGGCGGCCGTGGTAGCGCGGCGCGGCTGGCGCACCGATCTCGGGGTACTCCTCGGTGACGACCTTCTTGAACATCGTCGAGAAGGTCACCCCGAAGCCCTTGAGCGGGTCGAAAATGCTCATTCTGCTTCCCTCTCACCCGCGGCCACCGAAGCGCGCTCACGCCGAGCGGCGCGACGGACCTTGGCGGGCGTGGCGTTCTTGTCCGGGATGGACAGGTCCAGCGGCGGGATCGGGTAGCCGCCGCCGGTGACCGGCACGCGGCCGCCGTCGTCGGCCACCTTGCGCTCGGGCAGCAGGAAGCTGAGCCCGATCAGCAGCACCAGCACGACACCGCCCGCGATCAGGATCGTCTGCGGGGAGATCTCAGCCTCGTTGCGGAAGGCGCGCAGGGCCACGACCAGCACGATCCAGACCAGGTTCGCCGGGACCAGGATCTTCCAGCCGAGCCGCATGAACTGGTCGTAGCGCAGGCGGGGCAGCGTGCCGCGCAGCCAGATGAAGACGAACAGCAGGATCCACGTCTTGCCGAAGAACCACAGCAGCGGCCACCAGCCGGTGTTGAACATGTTGTCGCCGATGGCCGAGATGGGCCATGGCGCCATGTAACCGCCGAGGAACAGCGTGGTGCAGAACATGGAGACGATGACCATGTTGACGTACTCGGCGAGGAAGAACAGCGCGAACTTCATCGAGCTGTACTCGGTGTGGAAGCCGCCGACCAGCTCCGACTCGGCCTCGGGGAGGTCGAACGGGGCGCGGTTGGTCTCGCCGACCATCGAGATGCAGTAGATGAGGAAGCTCGGGACCAGCAGGTAGAAGTACCAGCCGCCCTGTTGCGCGTCGACGATGTCGCCGGTGGACAGCGATCCGGTGTAGAGGATCACCGCGACGATCGACAGGCCCATCGCGATCTCGTAGGAGATCACCTGGGCTGCCGAGCGCAGGCCGCCGAGCAGCGGGTACGGCGAGCCGGAGGCCCAGCCCGCGAGCACGATGCCGTAGACGCCGAGCGAGGAGCAGGCCAGCACCACGAGCACGCCGACCGGCAGGTCGACCAGCTGCAGCACGGTCCGCTCACCGAAGATCGAGACCTCGGGGCCGAACGGGATGACGGTGAAGGCGAGGAACGCGGGGATCACCGAGATGATCGGCGCCAGGAAGTAGACCTTCCGGTCGGCCGTGTCGGGGATGATCTGTTCCTTGAACGGCAGCTTGATCGCGTCCGCGATGGACTGGAACCAGCCGTTCGGGCCGACCCGGTTGGGGCCGGGGCGGTGCTGCATCCTGGCGACGATCTTGCGCTCCAGGATGATCATCGCCATGGTCGCGACCGCGCCGAGCAGCAGCAGTACGACGGCCTTGATCAGGATCAGCCAGATCGGGTCGTCGGCCAGGAGTTGGGCCCTGGTCATGCGTTCCCTCCAGGTGCGATGGCGACCGGGGAGCCGTGGCCCGCGCCGAGTACGGCGCGGACAGCGGAGTCACCGGAGTTGCCGGGCAGCCAGACCACGCCGTCGGGCAGGTCGGCCACCTGCAGCGGCACGGTGATCGCGCCGCGGTCGGTGCTGACCTTGACCGTGCCGGTGACGGCGATGCCGTGGTCGGTGGCGGTCTTGAGCGACAGGCGGGCGATGACCGGGCGGGCGGTGCCTGCCAGGTTCGGCTCCTCGTCCTGCAGCGACCCGTTGTCCAGCAGCATCCGCCAAGTCGCGAGCTTGACCCCGCCGTTGGTCGCGGCCGATGCCACGTCCGGGGCGGTGGCGGTGCGGGCGACCAGCGGCAGTCGGGCCAGGTCCGCGGCCGAGGCGGCCGGGGTCTGGGTGAACAGGTCGACGTCCATCTCCACGGCCAGCGAGTCGAGGACTCGGCCGTCGGACATCGCGCCCGTGCCCTCGAGGGTGCTGACGAACTCGCGGCGGCGACCCTCCCAGTTCAGGTAGCTGCCCGCCTTCTCGACCGACGGGGCGATCGGGAGGACGACGTCGGCCTTCGCGGTGACCGCGCTGTGCCGCAGTTCCAGGCTGACCACGAAGCCCGCGGTGTCGAGCGCGCGCCCGACCAGCGCCGGGTCGGCCAGGTCGAGCGGGTCGACACCGCCGATGACCAGCGCGTCGAGCTGACCGTTCGCGGCGGCGGCGATGATCGCGTCGCCGTCGCGGCCCGCCTGGGTCGGCAGAGCGCCGGGCGCGAGGCCCCACGTCCGCTCGACCTCGGCGCGCGCGTCGGCGTCGGTGACCAGGCGGCCACCGGGCAGCAGGGTCGGAGCCGCACCGGCTTCGAGCGCACCGCGCTCACCGGCGCG
>Ga0247823_10002387_pt1 | contig 15487 bp, 16 predicted proteins | sample 13C_PalmiticAcid_2_FD_192426 | JGI IMG/M metagenome (GOLD analysis project Ga0247823, IMG submission 192426) | Soil microbial communities from agricultural site in Penn Yan, New York, United States - 13C_PalmiticAcid_Day30 | ecosystem: Environmental > Terrestrial > Soil > Agricultural land...
CCTGTACGGCGCCCAGCTCTTCTATCAGGCCGGGCCGGTCGAGGCGTCGATCGCCTATCACAATACCGGCGCGTCGCTGATTGCGGTGGGCGGGCTGCCCTTCCAGGATCAGTATAATGACGATCTGCGCCGGCTCGACGCCAAGATCCGCTTCCAGGTCACCGACACTATCTCGGTCTTTGCCGAGGCGCAGAACCTGACCGACGAGCCGACCCGCCAATATCAGGGCGACCGCACCGACTGGTTCATCCAGCAGGAACGCTATGGCCGCACCTTCTGGGGCGGCGTATCGGCGAAGTTCTGATGGGTCTGATCCTCGCCCTCGCGCTGCAGGCGTCGCTGACCGCGACCGAGGTGGCCCGCGTGTCCGCGCCCGACGCCGATCAGGGCGTCGCGGCGGGACCGCGCGACCTCTACGCGATCGACAACAACGTCATCGCGCGGATCGACCGGCGGACCGGCCGGACCGTGGCGCGGTTCGAGGGCGAGAAGGCGCGCTACCCGCACATCAACAGCTGCATCCTCAAGGGCAAGCTGCTGGTGTGCGCGGCGTCCAACTATCCCGCGGTGCCGCAGGCGAGCTCGATCGAGACGTTCGATGCGCGGACGATGAGGCCCGTGGCGAGCCGCAGTCTGGGCCCGGGCAAGGGGTCGCTGACCTGGCTCGACTGGCATGACGGGAGCTGGTGGGCGTGCTTCGCGCACTACGGCAAAAAGGGCGGCGAGCCGGGCAAGGACCATCGCTGGACCACGCTGGTGCGCTACGACACCAGCTTCGCCGAGCAGGCGGCGTGGTTGTTCCCCGAGAGCGTGCTGACGCGGATGGCGCCGTACAGCTCATCGGGCGGGCGGTGGAATCGCGACGGCTATCTCTACGTCACCGGGCACGATCTTCCCGAACTGTACGTGCTGAAGCTGCCGCCGGCGGGGACGGTGCTGGATCATGTCGCGACGGTCGCGGTACCGACCGGCGGGCAGGCGATCGACTGGGATCCGGTCGAGCCGCGGCTGCTCTGGTCGATCGAGCGCAAGAAGGGCGAACTGGTATCGAGCCGGGTGCCGCCGGTGGAGTGAACCCGCGCTTCGCCGCAATGAAAGAAGAAATTCGCTACCCCCCGCGCAATTTGGCTGCTAGGGGCGCGCTCATGTTTCGAAAACGGCCCATTATTACCACCCGGAACACGACCCGCTGAACCAGCCGGTCGTGGCGTTCGGGTTATGCCGCGAAACATCTTCAACTAGCGGGCGACTGGCCCGCTGACTTCCCACCGAAAAATGACTATGTCGCTGCCCGAACTCCGGGCGGCTCGACCGCATGAAAGGGTCTTCAATGGGTTACCGTGTCGTAGTCGCAGGCGCCACCGGCAATGTCGGTCGCGAGATGCTCAACATCCTGGCCGAGCGGGAATTCCCGATCGACGAGCTGGCGGTGCTCGCCTCCTCGCGCTCGACCGGCGACATGGTCGACTTCGGTGAGACCGGGAAACAGTACAAGATCCAGAATATCGAGCATTTCGATCCCACCGGCTGGGACATGGCGCTGTTCGCGATCGGCAGCGACGCGACCAAGATCCACGCCCCGCGTTTCGCCGCGGCGGGCTGCACGGTGATCGACAATTCGTCGCTTTACCGCATGGACCCCGACGTGCCGCTGATCGTGCCCGAGGTGAACCCGGAAGCGATCGACGGCTACAAGGCGAAGAACATCATCGCCAATCCGAACTGCTCGACCGCGCAGATGGTGGTGGCGCTGAAGCCGCTGCACGATGCGGCGGGCGTCAAGCGCGTGGTCGTCGCGACCTATCAGTCGGTGTCCGGCGCCGGCAAGGAAGGCATGGACGAGCTGTTCGAACAGTCGCGCAACATCTTCGTCGGCGATTCCGCGGAGCCCAAGAAGTTCACCAAGCAGATCGCGTTCAACGTGATCCCGCACATCGATAGCTTCCTGGACGACGGCTACACCAAGGAAGAGTGGAAGATGGTCGTCGAGACCAAGAAGATCCTCGATCCCAAGGTCAAGGTGACTGCGACCTGCGTGCGCGTGCCCGTTTTCGTCGGCCATTCCGAGGCGGTCAATGTCGAGCTGGAGCGTGAGCTGTCGGCCGAGGACGCGCAGAACATCCTGCGCGAGGCGCCGGGCATCATGCTGGTCGATAAGCGCGAGGATGGCGGCTACGTCACCCCGATCGAGTGCGTCGGCGAGTATGCGACGTTCGTCAGCCGCGTGCGCGAGGATTCGACCGTCGAGAACGGCCTCGCCTTCTGGTGCGTGAGCGACAACCTTCGCAAGGGCGCGGCGCTCAACGCGGTGCAGATCGCCGAGCTGCTCGGCCGGCGGCATCTGAAGAAGGCGTGATCGAAAGCCGGATGCGCCCTCCCGCCGCGCAGCGATGGTGGCTGCTCGCATGTCTTGCGGGTGTGCCACTGAGCGCGGTGGGGGCGGCGTATCCGCCCAATACCTGGTTGCAGGTCGGGCCGGTGGTCGTCGGCGTCGGTCTTGGCTGGTGGGCGTTGCGGCGCTGGCCGATGAGCAACGCCAGCGTCGGCTGGGTCTGCGCGTTCGTGCTGCTGCACCTGTTCGCGGCGCGCTGGACCTACAGCAATGTCCCCTATGACGCATGGGCACAGGCAGGCTTTGGCGTCAGCATCGACAAGGCGCTGGGGTTCGACCGCAACATGTTCGACCGGCTGGTGCATTTCGCGTCGGGGTTGTGCTTCGCGCGACCGCTGGTCGAGCTGTGCATCGTCTATGGCCGGCTGTCGCGGCGCTGGGCGATTGCGGTGATGATCCTTTCCGTGCTGGCGATCGGCGCGGTCTACGAAATCTTCGAATGGACGCTGACCATCGGGATGAGCCCCGAGGCGGCGGACATGTATAACGGCCAGCAGGGCGACATGTTCGATGCGCCCAAGGATATGGCGCTGGCACTGCTCGGCTGTCTGGTGCCGCTGGTGTGGCACCGGCGGCTGCTGGCGGGGATCGGCGTGCCGCAGGCTGCTCATTCCGGGTAGCTTGTTGCCGGAATTCAGGCGTTTAAACCGTTGTGCAACTATTCTGCTTCACATCGGGGCGGATGACTGCCGCGCGGATCCGACAGCTGTCACAGGGTGAATGGGGTGGACGGCGGTTCGTCGACCCTGCGGCATGGCTGGCTTACGCCCTGCTGGCCGGCCAGACATTGTTCCTTGCCGTTGTGCTGGCGAGCGGGCGGTTCACGATGAGCACGCTCCTTGTCTGGATGTGTTTCGCCAAGCCGATGCTGTTCGTGCTGTGCGCATGGGCAGCCCGCTGGCGGGGCTTCACGCGGATCGCGACATTCATCGAGATCGTCGCGCTGCTGATCCTTGGCGGCGCGCTGACCGCGGTCAATTCGCTGATCCTTGCCGGTGCGGGTCTGCCGCTGGCGGACGATGCGCTGGCCGCCGCTGACCGGTTGCTGTTCGGATTCGACCGGACGGCGATGGCGGGCCTGTTGCACGACTATCCGGCGGTCCAGCAGATATCCGATGCCGTCTATCACAGCGCGTCGCTGTCGATGCTGGCGCTGTTCGCCTGCCTTGTCTGGCGCGGCGACGGGCGCGGCGCGTGGCGCGTCTTTTCGGCGTTCCAGATCGCCGCACTGGTCGGGTTGTGCGCGTTTGCACTGACGCCGGCCTATGGCACGCCGCCCTATGCCTATTCCTTCGAAGCGGTGCTGAACGGGGTACGCGACGGAAGCATCCGCACGCTGGACCTGAACATGCTGACCGGGGTCATCACCTTTCCCAGCATGCACGCGGCGGGCGGCGTGCTGATCGCCTGGGGACTGGCGCGGCTGGGCCGGCTGGCGATGCCTTTGGTGCTGCTCAACATCGCGATGATCGGTACGGCGGTGACGTCGGGCGGGCATTATCTGGTCGATATGGCCGCCGGGGTCGCGCTCGCGCTGTTGGCGATCCGCCTCTCGGGCCTTGGCGGCCGTGCGCGCGGCGGCCTCATTCCGAATGCACGACTTCGATCTTCCCCGGCGGGCGCTTGAGGAACAGCACCAGCGGGATCGCCAGCGCGGTCACGATCATCATCGCCTTGAAGTCGTTGAGATAGGCGATCATCGCCGCCTGACGCGTCACTTCCGCATTGGCCATTGCCAGCAACGCGTCGGTCGTCCCGCCGAGGTTGGCGAGCAGGCCGGGGTCGAGCGTCTGCAGCCGCTCGGGCGTGATATGCTGGGCAAGATCGGCGTGGCTGGTCTGGCTGCTGCGTGCCAGCACCGTCGTCACCGCCGAGATGCCGATCGATGCGCCGATGTTGCGCGACAGGTTGGTGAGGCTGGCGGCTTCGGTCCGCTGGTGCGGGGCGAGGGTGGCGAAGGCCATGCCGTTCAGGGGCATGAAGATCAGGCCCATGCCCAGCCCCTGGATGAAGCCCGAGACGATGAAGGGCCAGCTGCCCATCTCCAGCGTCCATTGCGTCATGTCGTAGAGCGACCATGCGGCAAGCGCGAAGCCGAGGCCGACGGCGATGCGCGGATCGAGCCCGCGCTGGATCAGGCGCGCCGACAGCGCCATCGTCACCAGCACGCCGATGCCACGCGGCATCAGCAGCAGGCCGGTGTCGATCACCGGATAGCCGTAGAGATTCTGGAGCATCGGCGGCAGCAGCGCCATCGTCGCCATCATCACCACGCCGACCACCTGCATGAAGGCGAGGGCGGTGACGAGATTGCGGTTCTTCCACAGCCCGCGCTCGAACATCGGGTTCCTGGCCGTCGCCATGTGGACGACGAACATCCACAGCGCGATGACCGCGGCCAGCATCTCGATCCAGATCTCGGCCGAGCTGAACCAGTCCTCACCCTGACCGCGGTCGAGCATCAGCTGCAATGCGCCGATGCCGATGGCGAGCAAGGAGAAGCCGAAGAGGTCGAACCCGCGCTTGCGGACCGGGCGGCTGGGCAGCAGCCACCACAGGATCGCGAAACAGATCACGCCCAGCGGCAGGTTGACGTAGAACACCCAGCGCCAGTTGAAATTCTCGGTCAGATAGCCGCCGAGCACTGGCCCCAGCACCGGGCCGATCATGATGCCCATGCCCCACACCGCCATCGCGCGCTGCTGGTCCTTCGGCTCGTTGATGTCGAGCATCACCGTCTGGCTGAGCGGGTTCATGAACGCCGCCGAGACGCCTTGCAGGATGCGGAACAGTACCATCTCTTCCAGATTCTGCGCCGCGCCGCACAGTGCGGAGGAAATGACGAAGCCGACGATCGCGAGGAGGAACAGGTTGCGCGATCCGATCCGGTCGGACACCCAGCCGGTGATCGGGATCGCGATGGCCGAGGCGACGATATAGCTCGTCAGCACCCAGGTGATCGTGTCCGCCGTCGCACCGAGCGAGGTCTGCATGTGCGGAAGCGCGACATTGGCGATGGTGGTGTCGAGGATCTGGATGATCGTCGCCAGCATCACGCCGAAGGTAAGCAGCCCTTTTTTACGTACCGGCAGCGCCGCGCCCGAAACGGGCGGCGGCGGGGCGGGGGTGCCGGAGTCCGGCGAGGCGGCGGCGCTGGCCATCGCGCGGCTTACTTGCCGATGTCCACCGTGACGTCGGCGGAAAGGCCGGCGATCAACTGGCGCGGGCTCTTCTCGTCGATCGCGATGCGGACCGGCACGCGCTGGGTCACCTTGACCCAGTTGCCGTTGGCATTCTGTGCCGGGAGGACCGAGAATTCGCTGCCAGTACCGGCGCCGATCGAGGCGACATGGCCCTTGAGCTTGAGGCCGGGATAGGCGTCGAAGCTCACCTCGGCCGCCTGGCCGACGCGCATCTTGTTGAGGTCGGTTTCCTTGAAGTTCGCCTCGACCCACGACCCGCCCGAGCGGACGACGGTCACGGCGGGAAGGCCCGACATCATCATCTGTCCGACCTGAAGCCGGTCGGCCTGGCTGATCACACCGTCGACCGGCGCGTAGCGCGCGGTGCGGGTGAGATCGAGTGCAGCCTTGTCGCGCTGGGCGCGGGCGGCGGCGATGGCGGGATTGACGCCAGGAACGGCGGCGCCGCTCGAAGCTGTCGAGCGTGCCTCGGCGGCGTCGGCGACCGCGCGCTGATAGGCGGCGCGCGCCTGCTCGACCGAGTGAAGCGCCTGATCGTAGCGCGCGCGCGTCGTGAAGCCGCGGTCCATCAGCGCCTTCTGGCGGTCGTAATCCTCCTGCGCCGAGGCGATCGTGTCGCGCGCGGCCTGGATATCGGCGCCGGTGCCGGCGTAGCTTGCCTGAAGCGTGCCGACCTGAACCTGCGCGTTGGCGATGGCGGCGTCGGCTTGTTCGAGCGCGATGCGATAGGGTTCCGGGTCGATGCGGAAGAGCAGGTCGCCGGTCTTGACGGTCTGGTTCTCCTTCACCGCGACCTCGATGATGCGGCCGGCGACGTCGCTGGCGACCGAGACCTTGTCCTGCTGGACATAGGCGTTGTCGGTCGAGACCGTTCCGCCCGACAATGCCCACCAGCTGCCGACCGCAGCGATCAGCAGCAGCGGCACGCCGAACATCAGGATCGGGCGCAGCCAGCGGCGCTTGTGGGGCTCCGGCGGAGAAATCTCGATTGCGCCGGTGGTGTCGAGCTTGGGATCTGCGTCAGCCATTGACGGCCTCTTTGTTGTCGTTCGCGCGGCTTTCATCGTCCGCGAGCAGGTTGGTACGTAGCGCGCGGAGCGCGGCGTGCATGCGGATGCGGTCCTGCGGATCGACCCCTTCCATCACCTCGTCGATCATCGTGTCGGCGATGGCGCGCAGCTCGATCAGGATCGGCTGCGCCTTTTCGGTAAGGTGGATGCGCCAGACCCGGCGGTCGGCGGGGTCGCGGCGGCGCTCGACCAGTCCGGCATCTTCGAGCCGGTCGATCATGCGACCGACCGTGATCGGCTCTACCTCGAGCAGGTCGGCGAGCATGCCCTGATTGCAACCCTCGTTGCGCTTGAGCACGCTGAGCGTGTGCCATTGTGCACGGGTCACGCCGATGCGGCGCGCGCGGACGTCGAACCGCTTCCGCATCAGGCGGGCGATATCGTTGAGGAGGAATCCCAGGGAGTCAGGCATCGTGAGCATATAATAAGCATGCTTATATATTTCGATAGGCGATTAGTTGCATTATAAAACGTAACGATTGCAATTTGTGCAACCCGCCAGGGTTTCGCGGCGGCGCAAAGTGCGGCATCCCGCGGCGATGCAGACTCAGCATTTCGACAGCTTCGACGGCACCCGCATCGCCTGGCGGGAGATGGGCGAGGGCAGGCCGGTGGTGTTGATCCACGGCTATTTCTCCGACGCCAACACCAACTGGATCAAATATGGCACCGCAGCGAAGCTGGTCGCGGCAGGGTTTCGGGTGATCATGCCCGACCTGCGCGCGCATGGCGAAAGCGGCAAGCCGCACGGGACCGAGGCCTATCCGCCGGACGCGCTGGCGATGGATGCGGAGGCGTTCATCGCGCACCTTGGTCTCACCGACTATGACCTGGGCGGCTACTCGCTCGGCGCACGCACGACGGTACGTGTGCTGGCGCGCGGGGTCGCGCCCCGGCCGCGGCGCGTGGTGCTGTCAGGGCTCGGCGACGAGGGTGTCGTCGATACCGGGCGGCGTGCGGGTTTCTTCCGCCGGGTGCTGACCAACTTCGGCAGCTTCAAGCATGGCGACAAGGAGTTCATGTCGCAGGCCTTTCTCAAGACCACTGGCGGCGACCCGGTTGCACTGCTCGGTATTCTCGACACGTTCGTGGATACGCCGGCGGACGAGGTCGCGAAATTCGACCTGCCGGTGCTGGTGGTCGGCGGCGCGGCGGACGACGAGGTAGGTTCGTTCGAAGGGCTGGTTGCGATGCTGCCGCAGGGACGCTTCGTCGAAATCCCCGGCAACCATATGAGTGCGGTGACGCGCGCCGAACTGGGCGACGCGATCGTAACATTCTTGACTGCTTGACCCGTTTCGAGGGCGGGCGCAGTGTCCGCCGCAATTACACCACAAGACCTTGAGGGGCCCATGATCCGCACCGGAATTTCGACGATCGCGCTCGCCATGCTGCTGGCCGCACCTGCTGTCGCGCAGGAGAAGCAGGCTCCGCCTGCCGCTGGCGCAGCGACTCCGGCGGCGGCCGACGCCTTTCTGAAGCGCGCGACCAAGGAGTTCGACGAATTCTCGATCGACGACGCGCGAATCCAGTGGCTCTACGCGACCTATATCAACGACGACACGTCGGCGCTGGTCGCCAAGAGCCAGGCCGAGGGAACCGAGATGGCGGTCCGCTTCGCGCTGGAAGCGGCGAAATATCAGAAGGTGAGCGGGCTGTCGCCCGACACCAGGCGTCAACTCGACATCCTGCGCAGCGGCATCACCTCGCCCGCGCCGACGCGTGCGGGCGCGGCGGCGACGCTGTCCAAGCTGCAGACCGACATGCAGACCGTCTACGGCACCGGCAAGGGCACGCTGAAGGGCGAGCCGGTCAACGGCAGCGACATCGAAGCGGCGATGGGCACCAACCGCAACCCTGCCGAGTTGAAGGAGATGTGGACCAGCTGGCACGACAATGTCGGCGCGTCGCAGCGGACGGACTATCAGCGCGCCGCCGGCCTGCTGAACGAAGGTGCGCGCGAGTTGGGCTTCAAGGATGTGGGCGCGATGTGGCGCTCCAACTACGACATGCCGCCCGAGGAGTTCGCCAAACTCACCGACAAATTGTGGAACGAGGTGAAGCCGCTCTATCAGTCGCTCCACACCTATGTCCGCTGGAAGCTCAACGAGAAGTACGGCGACGCCGTCCAGCCAAAGACCGGACCGATCCGTGCCGACCTGCTCGGCAATATGTGGGCGCAGGAATGGGGCAACATCTATGACGTCGTGGCGCCTCCGGGTGCAGGCGATCTGGGCTATGACGTCACCGACCTGCTGACCGCGAAGAAGTACGACGCGCTCAAGATGGTGAAGACCGGCGAGGGCTTCTACTCCTCGCTCGGTTTCGCGCCGCTGCCCGATACGTTCTGGAAGCGTTCGCTGTTCACCAAGCCCGCCGACCGCGAGGTGCAGTGCCATGCGTCGGCGTGGAACCTCGACAATGTCGACGACCTGCGCATCAAGATGTGCATCAAGGTGAATGGCGACGATTTCGTCGTGATCCATCACGAGCTGGGCCACAACTATTACCAGCGCGCCTACAACAAGCAGCCTTTGCTCTATCGCACCGGCGCCAATGACGGCTTCCATGAGGCGATCGGCGATTTCGTCGCGCTGTCGATCACGCCCGACTATCTCGTCTCGATCGACCTGCTCGATCCGGCCAAGGTGCCGAGCGCGGACAAGGACACCGGCCTGCTGCTGCGCCAGGCGATGGACAAGGTTGCGTTCCTTCCGTTCGGCCTGCTGATCGACAAGTGGCGCTGGGGTGTGTTTTCGGGCGGGATCAAGCCCACCGGCTATCAGGGCGCATGGGACGCGTTGCGGCTGCAATATCAGGGCGTCGTCCCGCCGGTGACGCGCGACGAGACCAAGTTCGATCCGGGCGCGAAATATCACATCCCGGCGAACGTGCCCTACACGCGCTACTTCCTCGCACGGCTGCTGCAGTTCCAGTTCTACAAGGCGGCATGCGATCAGGCCGGCTGGAAGGGGCCGCTGCACCGCTGCTCGTTCTACGGCAACAAGGACGTGGGCAAGAAGCTCGACGCGATGCTCGAGATGGGCGCGTCCAAGCCCTGGCCCGACGCGCTCGAAGCCTTCACCGGCAGCCGCGAGATGAGCGGCGCCGCGATGGTCGAATATTTCGCGCCGCTGAAGGCTTGGCTCGACGAGCAGAACAAGGGCAAGCCGACCGGCTGGTAAGCGCCTGACCCGACTGAAACGAAACGGCCGCCGCGGGGATGCCCGCGGCGGCCGTGTTCATTGGGGGGCGGTCAAACCTTGCTTTTGCCCTTCGGCTTGCTTGCGGCCGTGTCGGTGGGGCCGCCGCCGCCCTTCTTGACCGCGTAGAAGATTCCCGCGGTCGCGGCGCCGATCGCAGCGACGCCGCCGATTAACGTGGCGAAGAAATTGCGATCGCCCATCTGCTCGCGCTTTTCGGCGACGAACTGGACCGGCGCGGACTCGCTGACGCTGTGCGCGGCTGATTGCGCGGCGGCGCTGACCTTGGCAGCGGCAGCCTGCGCCGCGGCGCGAGGGCCATTCGCCGGGGTCTTGGGCTTGGCGGCAGTTTTGGGCTTCGCCGCCGCCGAAGGCTTGCGCGCGGTGGCCTTACGGCGGGGCGGGGGCGTTTTGTCGGCCGTTGCCTTGGCGGGCGCCTTGGCTTCGGCCTTGGGCGCAGCCGCGGGCTTCGCGGCCTTGGGCTTTGCCGCAGGCTTCTTTGCCGGCGCCTTCTTGACGGCTGGCTTCTTGTCGGGCGCGGTTTCGGCCCCGTCGGTGGTCTGCTTGGTCGGGGCCTTGGCCATCACGATCCTCCAGTGGTTTCGTGTCTGTAACCACCGTGAAGCAAATCGGTTTCCACGGTCAATGCGAGATGGTTACCGGAAAGGGCCGCGCGATGGCGCCGCCGTTCATCGGAACGGCGGCTCGTTACCACCGCCGTTTATCTGAACGGCGGCTCGTTAAACGCGCGCAGCTTGCGCGAATGAAGCTTGGCGCCTTCACGCCGGAGCTGCTCGCACGCCTCGATCCCGATCTTCAGATGCTCGGCGATCGCACGCTCGTAGAAGCGGTTGGCCTGTCCGGGCAGCTTGAGCTCGCCATGAAGCGGCTTGTCCGACACGCACAGGAGCGTGCCGTAGGGTACGCGGAAACGATAACCCTGCGCGGCGAGCGTCGCGCTCTCCATGTCGACGCCGACGGCGCGGCTGAGCGAGAAACGCAGCGCCGAGCGCGAGAAGCGCAGTTCCCAGTTGCGGTCGTCGGTGGTGACGATCGTGCCGGTACGCAGGCGGCGCTTGAGCTCTTCGCCCGACTGGCCCGACACGGTCTCGGCCGCGCGGGCGAGCGCCTGCTGCACCTCGGCAATGGCAGGGATGGGGATTTCGGGCGGGAGCACATCGTCGAGGACGTGATCGTCGCGCAGATAGGCATGGGCGAGGACATAGTCGCCGATCCGCTGGCTCGGGCGCAGGCCGCCGCAATGGCCGATCATCATCCACGCTTCGGGCCGCAGCACGGCGAGATGGTCGGTGATCGTCTTGGCGTTGGACGGGCCGACGCCGATGTTGACCAGCGTGATGCCGGTGCCGTCCTCGGCCATCAGATGCCATGCCGGCATCTGGTGCCGCCGCCATGCGCCGTCGGTCAGCAGCGTCTCGGGATCGTCGCCCGCACGGATGACGATGCCGCCGGGGCCGGAAACGCCGCTGAAGCGGCTGTCCGCACCCAGCTGAGCGCACGCCCAGCGAACGAATTCATCGACATAGCGATGATAGTTCGTGAACAATATGTACTGCTGGCTGTGCTCCGACGGAGTGCCGGTATAGTGGCGCAGCCGGGCAAGGCTGAAGTCGGTGCGGAGCCCGTCGAACAGTGCGAGCGGGCGCGTCTGGTCAAGGCTGATCCAGGTGCCGTCGGCGATCTCGTCGCCGATATGCGCAAGCTCGGTCGCCGGGAAATGGCGGGCGAGCTCGAGCGCCGAGACCTCGTCGAGCCGCACCGCGTGGCCGGGGTCGAGCACATAGGGGAAGGGGATTTCCTGCCGCCCGGGGACAGCGGTCACCTCGACGTCGTAATCCTCGATCAGCAAGGTGAGCTGCTCGATCAGATAGTCGGCGAACATCGCCGGCTTGGTCACGCTGATCGCATAGTCGCCCGGCGTGACAAGGCGGCCGAAGCTGCGCGCCGGGGTCGGGCGATCGACTTCGTTGCGATAGGCGACGCGGATCTCGGGATAGGCGAAGCTGCCGTCTTTGCGGTGCGCCGGGTCGGGCGGGGTGCCCTTGGTGAGATAAAGCGTGAGGGCGTCCTGAAGGCGGGTGACGGACGCGGTGTAGAGCCGATCCAGTTCGGCTACGATGTTTTCTGCTGTTGTCATCTTCCACGGCTAATGCGCCAAGATGACGTTGGCAAGACCATGACAGGTCCGAAATGTGACGCGCGGGGATCAACCCGCGCGTCCCGGCCGCTTACTTGGCCTCTTCTTTCTCGCGCAGCTTGCTGATGCCATAGGCGGCGCCCGCGACTGCGGCGGCAGCACCAGCGGCGACCGCGGCAGTCGTGGCGGGGTGTTTCTTGGCAGTCTCGATCGCGCTGTTCACGGCCTCGCTGACCGCATCGCGGGCATCCGCGAGCGCATCCTTGGTGCGATCGAGCAGGGTTTCATCGGCTGCGACTTCCGGTGTCGCGGGGGTCGTTTCGTCCATCATTTCACGTCTCCCTTCCCCCGACAGAACCGCTCGCGGGCGCGCGGGTTCCCGGAAACCGGAAAACCCGCGCGCCCGCGAAACGTTCGAACCGGTCAGAGATTCTCGAGCAGATACTCGGCCGAGCTGACCTTGAACTCGCCCGGAGCTTCGACGTGAAGCTGCTCGACAACGCCGTCGTTGACCAGCATCGAGAAGCGCTGGCCACGGGTGCCCATGCCGAACTTGCTGCCGTCCATCTCCAGGCCGACGGCCTGTGCGAAGGCGCCGTTGCCGTCCGCGAGCATCGTCACGTCATCGGCATTGGCGCTCTTGCCCCATGCGCCCATCACGAACGCGTCGTTGACTGCGGTGCAGGCGATCTCGTCCACGCCCTTGGCCTTCAGCTCGGCGGCCTTGTCGACATAGCCGGGCAGGTGGCGCGCCGAGCAGGTCGGGGTGAAGGCGCCGGGGACCGAGAACAATGCGACCTTGCGGCCGGCGAAGAAATCGTCGGAGCTGACCTGTTCCGGGCCGTTTTCGGTGGGCTTGACGAAGGTGGTGCTGGGCACGCGCTCGCCGACTTGGATGGTCATGCTGGGTCTCCTCTCGGGGCCGCGAAATGCGGTTGCGCCTCAATTGGCGCACGCCGCGGCTTTTTCAAGCGTGGCGGAGCCGATCGGCAGCCGATATGTTGAGCGGAGATGGAGTCTTCAGCGTATCTCACCGGCCAGATCCTGCTCGCGCTGCCCGGGATCGGCGACCCGCGATTCGAGCGCGCGGTGATCGCGATGTGTGCGCATGACGAGCACGGCGCGCTGGGTATCGGGATCGGGCAGACCGTATCCGGCCTGGGGCTGCACGAGTTGTTGCAACAGTTCGAGATCGATCCGGGCGAAGCACCCGACGCGCCTGTGCATTTCGGCGGGCCGGTCGAGCCGCGGCGCGGCTTCGTCCTTCATTCCCCCGACTGGGGCGGGCAGGACACCGTCGATGTCGCCGGGCGTTGGGCGCTGTCGGGGACGATCGACGTGCTGCGCGCGATTGCCGAGGGCAAGGGACCGGCGCATTGGCTGGTCGCACTGGGCTATGCCGGCTGGGGCGAGGGGCAGCTCGACGAGGAGATGACGCGTCACGGCTGGTTCAACGTGCCGGGCGCGATCGACCTGCTCTATGACGTCGATGTCTATCGGCGCTGGGAGCAGGGGTTCGAGCGCGAGGGCATCGACCCGCGGCTGCTGGCGCCGAGCACCGGGACGGCGTGAGGCGCTACCCGGTATAGCGCGCGGCGAGCGTCGCGGCGGCATCGCGCATGGCCTGTCGCAGTTCGGGCGGCTCCAGCACCTCGACCTCGACGCCGAGCTTGAGCAATTCGCGCACGGCGTGGTCGACGGTCTCGATCGGGATGCTGGCCTGCACCCAGCCATCGCTGCCGCGGTCGGATGCCGTTCGGCGCGCCATCTCGACCGCGGCGGCGGCGAGCACCGAAATCCGTTCCATTCCTAACGGCGAGAGGCGGATCGTCGCACTACCCCGATACAGGCTCGCCTCGAACGCGCGGACGCTTGCGGTCCAGTGCGCGGCGAGATCGAAATCGGCCGGGCGCTCGAAGGTTTCGCCGGTCGGGTCGAGCGCACGGATCGCATCGACGCGGTAGGTGCGCGGTACCGAGCTGCCGATCGCTACGAGATACCAGGCGCCGGCTTTGAGGACGAGGCCGATGGGCGACAGGATGCGTTCGGACGTGGCGTTCCAGCTTTCGTAGCTCACCCGGATTCGCTCGCCTCCCCAGACGGCGGCGGCGAGTTGCGGCAGGAAGGCAAGGTCGCTTGCCGCGCGATACCAGTCGATCGGATCGAGATGGAAGCGGCTGGCAACGCGTGAGGCATCGGCGCGGCGGGCGGAGGGCAGCGCGGCGAGAAGCTTGAGCCGCGCGGCGGCGGTGGCGTCGCCAAGGCCCAGTTCTGCCGCCGGGCCTTCGAGACCGGACAGGAACAGCGACTCCGCTTCGGCCGGGGTCATTCCGGTCAGGCGGGTGGTATAGCCTTCCAGCAACTGGAAGCCGCCGTCGCGCCCGCGGTCGGCATAGACCGGGACGCCCGACGCGCTGAGATCGTCGATGTCGCGATAAATGGTGCGCACCGAAACTTCGAACTCGTCGGCCAGCGTCCGCGCGGTCATGCGGCCGCGCGCCTGCAGCAGCAGAAGGATGGAAACGAGGCGGCTCGCACGCATTAATTACGTCTAGCAGAAATAGCTGACAAAAGATGTCAGCTTTAGGCGCGCAATGACCGGTTTCTCGCAATCGACCGGAGATTCACGCCATGCACACCTCCCAACTTGAAACGCGCCGCAATGCACTCATCCACGCGCTCGGGCTTGCCGCTGCGGGCGGGCTGCTCGTGCAGGGCTTTCGGGCCGATGCGGCGGCCGCGCGGGCAAGCGACTGGGCATGGCTGACGGGAAGCTGGAAGGTGCGCCACCGGCGGCTCACGTCGCGGCTGACCGGCAGCACGGAATGGCAGGAGTTCGGCGGCACTTGCGTCAACTGGCCGCTGATGGGTGGGGCCGCCAATGTCGACGATAATGTGATCGAACTGCCCGCGGGCGATTATCACGGCGTCAGCGTGCGCTGCTTCGATCCCGGGACGCGCAAGTGGGGCATCTGGTGGATCGACTCCCGCTATGCCCGGATAGAGCCGCCGGTCTGGGGCGAGTTCAGGGATGGCGTCGGAACCTTCATGGGTGCCGACATGCACAATGGCATCCCGGTGACGGCGATGTTCCGCTGGTCGGCGATCACCGCGACCTCGGCGCATTGGGAGCAAGCCCTCTCGACCGACGGCGGCAAGAGCTGGGAGACCAACTGGCACATGGATTTCACGCGCGTTTCAGCGTGAAGCGCGAACGGTGCGCCAGCCGGCGCGAATGGCATATAAAGATATCTTTATGTTTCATTTGCGCTGGCGGGGCGAATTCGCTAGGGGCGCGGCCATGTCGCCGGGATTCCCGGTGCGAAGCTTCACAAACGGAGAACCAGCGTGGCCACCGTGCTCGAAAAGACCGATTACGTCGTCAAGGATATCTCGCTCGCCGATTTCGGCCGCGCCGAGATGAACATCGCCGAGACCGAAATGCCGGGCCTGATGGCGCT
>Ga0247823_10002388_pt1 | contig 15487 bp, 16 predicted proteins | sample 13C_PalmiticAcid_2_FD_192426 | JGI IMG/M metagenome (GOLD analysis project Ga0247823, IMG submission 192426) | Soil microbial communities from agricultural site in Penn Yan, New York, United States - 13C_PalmiticAcid_Day30 | ecosystem: Environmental > Terrestrial > Soil > Agricultural land...
GGCATCCACCGAGGAGGACGGCGACGGCCAGCAGAGCGGCGCGGCGAACGATCACGAGACCGCAGCATGGCACAGGACTCGATCATCGGCCTGGGCAACCGTCAGCGCGGCAGGTCGATCTTCCCGTATCGGGCCAGGACCGTCTCGCGGAGCTGCTGGTCGGTGCGCGGAACCGGCTCGATGAACACCTCGGCGACGTCGGTGTGCTCGGCCTGCAGTTCCCCTGCCAGCCGGACGCAGGCCCGTTCCAGATCGGCCGCGGCCAGCGCGTCATCGAAGTCGACGCGCGCGCAGACCAGCACGCGGTCGGTGCCGATCAGCATGGTCTGCAGGTCCACCACGGCCTCCACCTCGGGCGCCGCGGCAATGGTCGCGTGGATGGCGTAGACCAGGGTCGGGTCGGCTTGGCGGCCGATGAGCAGGCCCGCGTTCGTGCGGCCGAGCAGGAACGCCACGAACGCCAGCAGCACGCCGATCGCCACGGACGCGACCCCGTCCCACAGCGACGACCCGGTCAACTGGTGCAAGCCGACGCCCGCGAAGGCCAACAGCAGACCGACCAGCGCGGCGGAGTCCTCGTAGAGCACGGTCTTGGAGGTCGGGTCGTCACTGCGACGCAGGTGGACGCGCAGCGTGCGGTTCTGTTCGGCGGCCTCCCGGCGCACCTGGCGCACAGCCTGCGACCACGACACCGATTCCAGCGCGAAGGCGATCGCCAGTACCAGGTAGGCCCACTGCGGGGAGGTCTGTTCCTCGGGTTCGCCGAAGATCGTCGAGAACCCCTCATAGAGTGCGAACACCGCGCCCGAGACGAAGATGGACACCGCCGCCAGCAGCGACCAGAAGTACCGGGCCTTGCCGTAGCCGAAGGGGTGGCGCCGGTCGGCGGGCTTGTCGGACACCTTGAGCCCGGCGAGCAGCAGGCCCTCGGTGAGGGTGTCGGCCACGGAGTGCACGGCCTCGGCCAGCATGGCGGCCGAGCCGGTGACCGCGCCCGCGACGAACTTCATGATCGCGATCGCCAGGTTCATCGCCCCGGCCAGCACGACGGTGAAGGTGCTCTCCCCGGATTCACTCACGGTCGGATCGTAGAAGCGCCACCACCGATCGGCCCGATGAGCGCGGAGGGGGTGGAATAGAGGGGTGAGGCGACACGTTCAGGCAAGTTAGTTGAGAGTTTGACTAGCTGAGGGAGTGGCTATGCAGTTCGGGATCTTCAGTGTCGGCGATGTGACGGCCGACCCGACGACCGGCGGGACCCCGAGCGAGGCCGACCGGATCAAGTCGATGGTGACGATCGCGCTGAAGGCCGAGGAAGTCGGTCTCGATGTCTTCGCCACTGGGGAACACCACAACCCGCCGTTCGTGCCGTCCTCCCCCACCACGATGCTCGGCTACATCGCCGCGCGCACCGAGCGGCTCATCCTGTCGACCGCCACGACGCTGATCACCACCAACGACCCGGTGAAGATCGCCGAGGACTACGCGATGCTGCAGCACCTAGCCGACGGCCGGGTCGACCTGATGCTCGGCCGCGGCAACACCGGCCCGGTGTACCCGTGGTTCGGCAAGGACATCCGCGACGGCATCGACCTGGCCGTGGAGAACTACCACCTGCTGCGCCGACTGTGGCGGGAGGACGTCGTCGACTGGGAAGGCAGGCACCGCACCCCGCTGCGCTCCTTCACCTCAACCCCGCGGCCCCTCGACGGCGTGCCCCCGTTCGTCTGGCACGGCTCCATCCGCAGCCCGGAGATCGCCGAACAGGCCGCGTTCTACGGCGACGGGTTCTTCGCCAACAACATCTTCTGGCCGAAGGAGCACTTCATGCGGCTGATCGGCCTGTACCGGCAGCGGTTCGAGCACCACGGCCATGGCTCGGCCGACCAGGCCATCGTCGGCCTCGGCGGGCACATCTTCATGCGGCGGAACTCCCAGGACGCGGTCCGCGAGTTCCGCCCGTACTTCGACAACGCGCCGGTCTACGGCCACGGCCCATCGCTGGAGGACTTCGCCGAGCAGACCCCGTTGACGGTCGGCAGCCCTCAGCAGGTGATCGACCGGACCCTGACTTTCCGCGACCACTTCGGCGACTACCAGCGCCAACTGTTCCTGGTCGACCACGCGGGCCTGCCGCTCAAGACCGTCCTGGAGCAGCTCGACATCCTGGGTGAGGAGGTCGTTCCGGTCCTGCGCAAGGAGTTCGCCGCGGTGAAGCCCGCGCACGTGCCCGACGCCCCGACCCACCAGAGCCTCCGCGCGGCGACCGAGTCGGTCTGATGACGGCGTTGCGACCAGCTCAGCCAGCGGACGCGGCGATCGTCGCCGCTTGGCCGCTGTCGGAAGACGAGTCCCGGCTCTGGTGTTCGCTGCCGGAGGTCGACGCGGGTCTCGTCGCGGAGTGGTCGGACGCCGGGTTCGGGCTCATCGATGGTGGTGAGCTGGTCGGGTACGGGGAGTTGTGGATCGACCATGACGAGGCCGAAGTGGAGCTCGCCCGCCTGATCGTCGCCCCGGCGCACCGTGGCCGGGGAATCGGCAGGCGGCTGGCCGCCGCGCTGGCCGGGTTGGCGTCGACGCACTATCCGGCGATCTTCATGCGGGTTCATCCGGACAACACCGCGGCGCTGCGCTGCTACGCGTCCGCTGGGTTCAGCCGGGTCGGCGCGGCCGAGGCCGATGAGTGGAATCGCGGTCAGCCGACCCGCTATGTCTGGCTCCGGATCTAGTGGTGCGGCTGTCAATCCCATGTAGACCAGGGGCATTCCCGGCAGCGGCGATGCGGGCGAAATTAGTGCCTGGCGGCCTGGAACGTGGCAGGGGGGTCAGGCGTCCTAAAGGCGCACCACAAGATCCGTCCCCACGGTCGGTGGTGCACTGTGAGGCCTCGCCGCCGTGCCCGCCCCCAGCAGGCACGGCGGCGGGGTCTTCACCCAGGCACTGTCCTGCAAATCCGGCGCGCGCTATCCGTGCCCGGGCACCAGACTTACAGGACAGCGCCTGGCCGATCCCGGTGGCCGCGCGCATACTGTCCGTTCGGGTGGGACGCACGGAGGTGGGCGTGCAGGGTCGACGGTTCGATCTGGTGGAGTGGATCGGTATCGTCGCGGGGGTGGCGGGGCTGGTGTTCAGCTTCTTCCCGTGGCAGCGGGTGTCCGGGCAGTTCGCCGATTTGGTCCACGCCATCGGTTTCCGCACGACGAGCACGGCGTGGAGCAGTGGGTTGGTCGCCTGGCTGGCGGTCATGGCGCTCGTGGTGACCGCGGCGCTGCTCTTGGCGCGGGCGTTCGGCGGTCGGGTGCCAGGTGCGCTCGTGCTGTGGCTGCTGTTGGCGGTGACCGCCGTCGTGCTGATCATTATCCGCTGGGTGACGCTGCCCGAGCTCGACCCGAACAAGCTCGCCTTGCTGAACCTGTCCCCCGCCGACGTCGAGTCCAACGCGAGCACCGGGCTCTACCTCTGCCTCGTCGCCGCGCTCGTATCGATGTTCGCCGCGGTGGCCAGGATCCGGACGTCGGGCAGGCAGGCTCCCGTCCCGCCCGCCGAGTCCGTGCCGGACGACATCGACAACGTCGCCGAGTAGCGGTCAGCTGGGCGGCAGGACGAGCCGCTCGAAGAGGCGGGCCAGTTCGGCGTCGGGGTCGTCTGTCAAGCCGGTGTGGGTGGGTGAGGTCTGCACCATCGTGCTGCGGGGCGCGGTCAGCCAGCGGAATCGCCGTCCGACCGAGATGTCGTTGACCGGCGCCGCTCCCCCGTCACAGGACAGGCAGAGGTGTCGCAGGCTCTCCACCAGCACCTCGAAGTCGATGTCCGGGTCGAGCACCCGCAGCCGGGCTTCGTCCACAAAGGTCTTGCACCGCAGGTAGTCGAGTGGCGCGCAGTAGAGCAGCAGGCCGATGTTCAGTGACTCGCCGCGGTCCTGGCGGGGGACGGCGCGGAGCATGGCGTACTCAAACACGTGCGGCACGGGCCACCTCCAACGCCTGCACCCAGTCGGCCGACGCGGCCAGGCGCGCGGCGAAGTACGCGGCGTACCGGGCGCGGATGTCCTCGGCGGTGGCGCCGTCTTGGACCAGCCAGTCGTCGGGGACGTCGGCGAGCACTTGGCCGAGCGCGGCCGGGACCTGTGTCTTGAGTTCGGCGTCGGCCGCGGTGAGGGAACCGGCGACCGGGAACATGACGTGGTCGGCGGCGTCGAACCGGTAGGCCGCGGCCGGTGTCCAGCCGGGTGACCAGGAGTGGTGGAAGATCAAGGACGCCCCATGGTCGATGAGCCAGATGTCGCGGTGCCAGAGCAGCAGGTTCGGGTTGCGCCAGCTTCGGTCGACGTTGAGGGTGAGCGCGTCGAACCACAGCAGCCGTGCGGCCAGGTCGGGGCCGGGGTCGCGGACGAGTGGGTTGAAGTCGAACGATCCGGGCAGGTAGTCGAAGCCGACGTTGAGTCCGCCGCTGGCCCGCAGCAGATCTTGGACCTCTTGGTCGGGTTCTGGCCGCGCGAGTTCCGGGTCGAGGTCGGCCAGCACGATCTCGGGCACGTTGAAGCCCAGCGCCCTGGCCAGCTCACCCACGATCAGCTCGGCGACGAGCGACTTGATGCCCTGGCCCGCGCCGCGGAACTTCAGGACGTACATGCCGAGGTCGTCGGCCTCGACGAGGCCGGGCAGCGAGCCGCCTTCGCGGAACGGGGTGACGTAGCGGGTCGCTGTCACGGTGCGAAGGGTCACGGCTCCATCATGCTGGATCGGTCCCTGGCACGTTCCAAGAGGACTCGCTCGGCCGGGTTGTCGGTCAGCTCGATCGCCCGCGTGTAGGCGGCGGCCGCCTCCTCGCCGCGGCCGAGTCTGCGCAGGAGATCGGCGCGGATGGCGTGGAAGAGGTGGTAGCCGGGCAGGTCGAGGCCGTCGACGAGGTCCAGGGCCGCGGCGGGTCCGTCGACCTCGGCGACGGCGACGGCGCGGTTGAGCGCGACGATCGGGGTCGGGGCGAAGTCGAGGAGCTGGTCGTAGAGGTCGCGGATCTGGGTCCAGTCGGTCGGCGACTCGCTGTGCACGGCGTTGATCGCGGCCTGGATCTGGTACGGGCCGGGCTGGTCGCGGCGCAGGCAGCGGCGGACCAACGCCTGCCCTTCGGCGATCAGCGCGCCATCCCACAGGGCGCGGTCCTGGTCGGGCAGCCGGACCAGTTCGCCGTGCGCGTCGACTCTGGCGGGGCGGCGGGAGGCGATGAGCAGCATCAGCGCGAGCAGGCCGGTTACCTCGGGTTCGTCGGGCATCAGCGCGGCCAGCAGCCTGCCCAGCCGGATGGCCTCGGCGCACAGGTCGTCGCGGGTGGCGTGGTCGCCGGAGGTGGCGGTGTGGCCTTCGGTGAAGATCAGGTAGACGACGGCGAGGACCGGGCGCAGCCGCTCGGGCAGTTCGGCCGCGCCCGGTACCCGGTAGGGGATGCGGGCGTGGCGGATCTTGGCCTTGGCCCGGACCAGGCGCTGGGCCATGGTCACCTCGGGCACGAGGAAGGCGTGGGCGATCTCGGCGGTGGTGAGCCCGCCGAGCAGCCGCAGGGTCAGCGCCACCTGGGCGGCGGGCGCGAGCGCGGGGTGGCAGCAGGTGAAGATCAGGCGGAGCCGGTCGTCGCGCACGGCGGCCTCCTCGATCTCGTCCTCGTCGGCGTGGGTGAGCGCGGCCTGGGCGTGCCGGTCGGCCCGGGACGCCTCGCGGCGCAGCCGGTCGATGGCGCGGCGGCGGGCGGTGGTGATGATCCAGCCCGCCGGGCTGGGCGGGACGCCCTCGGTGGGCCACCGCTCGACGGCGGCGGCGAACGCGTCCTGGACCGCTTCCTCGGCGATGTCGATGTCGCCGAAGACGCGGACCAGGACGGCCACCGCGCGCCCGTATTCCTCGGTGTAGATCCGGTCTAGTGCCGCGGCACAGAACGTCGGCTGGGTGTCGGCCGGTCCACGGCACCGCTGGCAAGGCGCAGGGACAGTCGCGTACTGGTTGTACGTGGCTGTTCCTGCAACGCAGTCAGCGGTGTCGTGGGCCGGCCGACACCCAGCCGACGTTCTGTGTCGTGGCACTGGCATCAACCCGCGTCCCGGAATGGCCGCACCTCGAGTGGGAGGGTCGTGATCTCGGTGAACTTGCGCGCCCAACCGAGCGCGGCGTCGAGGTCGGGCACGTCGATGACGGTGAACCCGCCGATGAACTCCTTGCCCTCGACGAAGGGGCCGTCGGTCGTCAGGATTTCCTCGCCCTTGGCGTGCACGACGGTGGCCGTGTGCGGCCGGTGCAGCCGGGCGGTGAACACCCAGGCGCCCGCGGCCTTGAGTTCGTCGCTCCACGCGCCGACCTTGCGCATGATCGGGTCGAGGAACTCGGCGGGCGGCGGGTCCATGTCGGGTTCGTAGACGGAAAGCAGGTACTGGGTCATCGGACTGCTCCTCGGTGAGTGGTGGAGCCTGCTCGTGCCTGCTCCTCGCCCTCTATACGAACAGCACTCCGCCGGATCGACACCTCGACGGAAATTTTCTTCACCAGTGTTTCGGCCGGGCCAGCCGGGCCGGGATCCGCGTGGCCGCGTCCCCGCGGGCGGCGTTGAGCTGGAACTGGGTGAGGAACAGTGCCCCGGTGAGGTTCGCGCCGTGGACCTGGGCGTCGCGGAAGTCGGCGCCGATGACGTCCGCCGTGGTCAGGTCGGCTTCGCGCAGGTCGGCGGCGATGAGCAGGGCGCCGCGCAGGCTCGCGCCGCGCAGGTCGGCGCGGCGGAGGTTGGCGCCGATGAGGTCCGGTTTGCGGCGTTTGGCCCGAAGGCCCGCGCGGGCCTGGTCACTGGCCTGGATCAGCAGCTGGTTCACCGTGTGCCGGTGCCCGGCCACGTCGAGCGCGAGGAGGGCGTCCGCGTCGGCCGTGGTCAGCGCGCTGGTCTCGTCGTAGGCGCGTTGGAGTTCGTCGCGCAGTGCCGGGGCGAAGGTCAGCGCGTCGGTCAGGTACCAGAGCAGTTCGTGCAGGACCCGCAGCACGCCGAACGCGTCGAACTGGCGTTGGGCCAGGTCGGGCTGGTCACGCCAGGTCCGGCCGCCGAAGGTGACCTGCACGACCTGCTGGCCTGCGCCGAAGCACTCGTAGACCGTGCAGCCGGGGAAGCCGCTGTCGCGCAGTCGCGGGTGGATCGTGCAGCGGTAGTCGGCGAGCAGGTTGTGGCACGGCCGCCCGGCGGGCTTGTCGAACGCGAAGTCCGAGGACTTCGCGAACGCCAAGCCCACGCAGCACAGGGCGGCGCAGCGCGAACAGTCGGCACGCAGGTGGGAGACGTCAGTCATCGATGACAAGTGTGACTGTCCCCCGCGCGCCGTCGACGCGGACCCTGTCGCCGGTGGACAGCCGGGTCGTGGCGTTGCCGCAGCCGACCACCGCCGGGATGCCGAGTTCCCTGGCCACGATCGCGGCGTGCGACAGCGGCGCGCCCACGTCGGTCACGATCGCCGCGGCGCGTGGGAACAGCGGCGTCCAGCCGACGTTGGTCACCGTGGTCACCAGGATCTCCCCCGGCAGCAGCGCGGCCGCCTCGTCCACAGTGGACACGACGCGGGCGGTGCCGTCGACGACGCCGACCGCACCGGGGAAGCCGGTGATCTCCGTGCCCTGGGGTGTGTGTTCGGCGGTGGCGTCGAACAGGTCGGTGCGGCGGTCCGGGTCGGCGGCCCAGGCGACCGGGTCGAACCGGCCGCGGATCAGCGTCGGGTACGGCGGCAGCGCGCGGTAGCGGTCGTAGGCGGCCTTCTGCGCGGGTACCGCTTCGAGCGGGGTGTCGTCGCCGTCGAGGACCGCGACGATGTCGTCGACGGGCAGGAAGAACAGGTCGGCGCCGTGCCCGGTCAGCTCACCGGCGCGCAGGGCGAACGCGCGCAACGCCCAGAACGCGCGCACCATCTCCGACCGGGCCCGTTCCCGGGCCCTGGCCACGGCGGCGGCCTTGTCGAGGTGTCGGCGCACCCATTTGACCTTGCCGGGGTGCGCGGCGGTGAGCCGCTGCCACGCGGTGTCGCGGGCGGCGGCCTGGCGGTCGAGCAGCGTGCGCGGGTCGAGGTCGCCGACGGTGTCGAGCAGCCGGTCGATCCAGGCCGGGTCCTCGGCGGGCCGCGGCTCGGCGATCTCGAACTCGTCGGGGCAGCGGTGGCCCCAGGTGGCGGCGTAGGTGTCGCGGTCCAGCTCGCCCGCGCGCAGCCGGGCCAGGCCGAGCAGCGGGCCGAGGCTGGCCAGTTCCCCGTCCGCGCCGTGCAGGCCGGTCATGAGAGTGGTCGTGTCGGCGTCGCCGACGAGGCCGCGCAGCGCGCGTTCGAGTTTGACCGGCCCGGCGCCGCGCGCGCCCGCGTCGAGGACGCGGCAGGTCTCCCGCAGCAGCGAGTCCAGGTCGGACCGCCACAGTTCGGCCAGCGCGCGGGCGTCGCCGGTGGCGGCGATCCGCTCGTGCAGGGTCCGGCAGCGCCGCGGGGTGTCGACGAGCAGCTGGGGCAGCTTGCGGCGGTAGGCGATGGCCTCCTTGGCGAACGGGATGGCCGCGCGGATCACCGCGAGCCGCGACATCGGCAGTGGCGGCACCTCGACGCCGTCGGGGATCCGGCCGAGGGTCTGCTCACTCTGCCTGCGGGCGGCGGCGCCCATGCCGACGGCGGCCGCGGCGGCGGTGGAGACGCTGAGGTTGAGGTAGAACCTGCCGCCGATGTTGCCGGTGATCCGGTAGGGGCCCACGGCGGCCGAGGAGAGGATCTTGACCAGCGACCACGTCGCGGGCGTCATCACGCTGGGGACGGCCTCGCCGAGGTTGACGCAGGTCCACAGGTAGTCGCCGCCGAGAGTGTCATTCCACATGGCCTGCGCGGTGTAGAGGGTGGTGATCGGGCGGGCCTGCAGGACGCTGAACCGGCCGTCGCGCAGCGCCCACTCGATGTCCATCGGTACCCCGTAGAGCCGCTGGATCCGCGTGCCCAGCTCGGCCAATTCGATCGCCTGGGCCGCGTCGAGCACTGCTTCGCGGCGGCGGTCCTCCGGCACCGGACGTTCCTCGGTGCCGGTCTCGGTCCGCACGGTCATGACGGTCTTGTCCGCGACCTTGCGGCTGGTCACCTGGCCTGCCCGCACGACGTAGGTGTCGGGGGTGACGTGCCCGCCGACCACGGACTCCCCCAGCCCCCACGCCGCGTTCACCACCTGCTCGTCGCGCGCGCCGGTGACCGGGTTGGCGGTGAACAGGACTCCCGCGGCGTCGGCTGGGACCAGTTCCTGCACGACGACAGCGATGGCGACGTCGGCGCCGTCGATGCCGTGCATGGCGCGGTAGCCGATGGCACGCGCGGTCCACAGCGACGCCCAGCAGCGTTTGACCGCGTCGAGCACGGCGTCGGCGCCGGTGATGTTGAGGTAGGAGTCGTGCTGGCCGGCGAAGGACAGCTCGGGCAGGTCCTCCGCGGTCGCCGAGGAACGCACGGCCACCGGCCCGTCCGGGATGGCCTCGCGGATCGGCTGGGCCAGCCAGGGCGGCAGGTCGTGCTCGGCGAAGGCCGCCGCGATGACCTCAGCGGCGTCTCCCCTGGTCAGGGCATCGCTGAGGGTTTCCTCGAGCCCACCGGCGACGAACGCGTGATACGCGTCCGTGGTGATGTGGAAGCCCGTGGGCACCGGCAGCCCGGCCCTGGCCAACCTGGCGAGCGACGCGCCTTTTCCCCCGACGGTGGCGAGATCGGCCGCGGCGGCGTCGAGCGGCAGTGTCACGATCATGCCGCCATACTGTCAGGTATGGCGGCGCGGTGTGGCGGAACGGGCCATGATGTACCGCTGTGGAGTCCACACGAGTGGACCGCTGGCTGTGGGCGGTCCGACTGACCAAGACGCGACCGGACGCGGCGGCGGCGTGCCGCGGCGGGCATGTGAAGGTCAACGACCGGCCTGCCAAGCCCGCGACGATGATCGTTCCCGGCGACGAGGTGCGCGCCCGCGTCGGCGACACGACCAGGATCCTCGAGGTCGTGCGGGTGATCCAGAAGCGGGTCGGCGCGGCCGACGCCTCGGCGTGCTTCATCGACCGCACCCCGCCACCGCCGCCGGACGCGGCCGTCCCGGTGGCCCGCCGCGAGCGCGGCGCCGGGCGGCCGACAAAGCGAGAGCGGCGGGTGTTGGACGCCTTCCGCGGCAGTCAAGGCTAGGCGGGCGGCACGAACAGCGGCCGGACTTCGACGCCGCCCGCGCGCGTGGCCGGGTTGAGCTTGGCGATGCGCACCGCGGTCTCGTGGTCGGGCGCCTGCAAGACGAAGAACCCGGCGACGACCTCCTTGGCCTCGATGAACGGGCCGTCGGTGACGATGTCGCCGCGCACCGACGTCGCCGTGGTGCTCGGCGCGAGGCCGAACCCGGTGACGATCCGGCCGCCCAGTTCCACCACCTGCCCGGGGTACGCGTCGAGCAGCGCCACGTAGTCCGGGGTGAGTTCCATCGGGTCGGCGGGCTGTGGCGAGTAGATGAGGACGGCGTAGTCGGGCACGGGAATCTCCTACGGGTCAGGTGCGCAGCGCGGCGCCGCGGCGGGCCGTGGGAACGATCATCGGGGTGCCGGTCTCCGGGTCATCGATCACCCGGCAGCCCAGGCCGAAGACGTCCTCGATCAGCTCGGCGGTCACGATATCGGCCGGGGCGCCTTCGGCGGCAACCATGCCGCCGGGACGCAGGACCACCACGTGGGTGGCGTAGCGGAACGCCTGGTTGAGGTCGTGCAGGACCGCGACGACGGTGTGCGCCCCGCCTTCGTGCAGGTCGGCGCACAGGTCGAGCACTTCGAGCTGGTGGGCGATGTCGAGGTAGGTCGTGGGTTCGTCCAGCAGCAGGATCGGGGTCTGCTGGGCGAGCACGACCGCCAGCCACACCCGCTGCCGCTGCCCGCCGGACAGTTCGTCGACGAGCCTGCCCGCGAGGTCGAGCACCCCGGTCGCGGCCATCGCGTCGGTCACGATCGTCTCGTCCTCGCGCGACCACTGGCGCAGGAGCCGCTGGTGCGGGTAGCGGCCGCGGGCGACAAGGTCGGCCACGGAGATCCCGGCGGGCGCGACCGAGGTCTGCGGGAGCAGCCCGAGCCTGCGGGCGACCTCGCGGGCCTTGTAGGTCGCGATCTCCGCGCCGTCGAGGTACACCGCGCCCGCCCGGGGCTTGATCATCCGGGCCATGGCCTTGAGCAGGGTGGACTTGCCGCACGCGTTGGGGCCGACGATCGCGGTGAACGAGCCGGTCGGGATCGCGACGGTCAGGTCGGTGGCGACCACCCGCTGGTCGTAGCCCAGCGTCAGGTTCTCGCCGTGCAGGCGGCTCATGCGCGCCCCTCTCGTCGCCGGGTGGCCAGGAACCAGATCAAGTAGAGCCCACCGAGGACCCCGGTGGCAGTGCCGACGGGGAGTTGGGTGTCGGGGAACAGCCGCTGCACGCCAAGGTCGCTGAGCGCCAGGAGCAGTGCGCCCATCCAGGCCGAGGTCATCATGCCGGGCCCGCCGCCGCGGGCCAGCCGGTGCGCAAGCTGCGGGGCGGCGAGCGCGACGAACCAGATGGGTCCGGTGGCGGCCGTGGCGAACGCGGCCAAGGCGACGCTGGTGACGATCAAAGCGAACCGGGCCCAGTCGACGCCCACGCCCAACGCGCGCGCCATGTCGTCGCCCAGGTCGAGCAGGGCGAGCTTGCGCGCGAAGTACCCCGCGATGGGGAACAGGACGGCGATGGCGACTCCGATCAGGATGACCTGTTGCCAGCCGCGCCCGTTGAGGGTGCCGAACAGCCAGGCCTGCGCGGCGAGGGCGTCCTGCCAGCTCGCGCGGGTGATCAGGTAGGAGTTGGCCGACAGGAGCATCGCGCCGACACCGATGCCGACGAGGACGAAGCGGGAGGCGACCCCGCCGCGGCCGAACGCCAGCGCGTAGATCAGCACCGCGGTGGCGAGACCGCCGACCAGCGCGCCGCCCGCGATGGCCATCATGCTGCCGTGCACGACGGTGATCATGATCAGCGCGCCGGTGGCCGAGCCGTAGGTGAACCCGATGATGTCCGGGCTGCCCAGCGGGTTGCCCGACAGGCGCTGCAGGATCGCCCCGCTCGCGCCGAGCGCGCCGCCGACCAGGACGGCGGTGAGCAGCCGCGGGAGGCGGATGGTCTGGACGATGAAGTCGGCGATGGGGGTGCCGTCGCCCACGAGACTGTCGATCACCGCGCCGGGGCTCAGCGCGAAGTCGCCGGTGCCGAGGCTGAACACCGAGACGACGGCGAGCGCGACCACGAGCCCGACCGCCACGGCCAACGCGCGCGGGTCGAACCGCACCGAGTAGCCGCGCAACCGCACGACGCGGCCGGTGATCAGCGTGCTCACAATGCGCTCAGCTTCCGTCGGCGGCACAGAGCCAGGAACACGGGGGCGCCGACGAACGCGGTCACGATGCCCACCTGGACCTCGCCGGGTGAGCCGATCACCCGGCCGAGGGTGTCCGACCCGATCAGCAGGATCGGCGAGAGCACGAGCGTGTAGGGCAGCACCCACCGCTGGTCGGGCCCGACGATCAGCCGCGCGACGTGCGGCACGGCGAGGCCGACGAACCCGATGGGCCCCGCCGCCGCGGTCGCCGCCCCGCACAGCAGGGTGACCGCGACCGCGCCCGCGATCCGGGTCCGGCCGACGTTCGCGCCCAGCGCGCGGCTCATCTCCTCACCCAGCGCCAGCACGTTCAGCGGCCGCGCCAAGGCCAGCGCCAGCGCGATGCCGACTGCCAGGAACGGCAGCAGGGCGGTCACGACGTCGTAGTCCCGCCCGGCGAGCGATCCCGCGTTCCAGAACCGGAACTGGTTGAACGCGCGCGGGTCGACCAGCAGCACGGCGGTGTTGAACGCGTAGAGCACCGCCGTCACCGCCGCCCCGGCGAGCACGAGCCGCTCCGGTGTGGCCAGGGTCCGCCCGGCCGACCCGAGCAGATACACCACGACGGCGGCGATCGCGGCGCCGACGAAGGCGAACCACACGTACCCGAGCACACCCGACACCCCGACGAACGCGATTGCCACGACCACGCCGCTGGACGCGCCGAGGCTCACCCCGAGCAGGCCGGGGTCGGCCAGCGGGTTGCGGGTCAGCGCCTGCATGAGCGCGCCGGACAGGCCGAGCGCGGCGCCGACGAGCAGGCCGAGGATCGTCCTGGGGACGCGGTAGTCGTGGATGATGATCGAGTCGGGGCTGCCGTCGGGGTGCCACAGGACCCGCCACGTCTCCAGGAACGAGATGTCCTTGGTGCCCAGCCAGATCCCGGTGAGCACGACGAACCCGAGCGCGACGACCGCGACGAGCAGACCGGTGGTGCGGGTGATCACCCCTGCTGCTCGATGAGGCTCTTGGGCCGCAGGTCCGTCCAGTTGGCCTCGACGTGGGCCAGGCACGCGTCCTTGGCGTCGGGGCCGAACACCTGGGTCCAGCCCGCCGGCACCGGCACGAACACTGGCCAGAGCGAGTGCTGGTTCTCGGCGTTGACCAGCACCAGGTACTGGCCCTGCTCGTCCTCGAACGGGTTGGTCATCGGGTCTCGCTCCTCTTGATCAGTGCGGAAACTGTCAGGTCGGCGTCGGCGACAACGGCCTCGAGGACCGTGCGCAGCACCTCGACCAAGACGGTCGCGGCCGCCTGGTCGTGGCGGTCGGTGGCGTAGCCGAGTTCGCCGTGCACCGGGCCGCCACCGCGCGGCTCGTAGAAGTTGAGCGTCAGCTCGGCGTCGGCGGACCCGGTGGACACCGCGCGGAACGGGGTGTCCAGCTCGGCGGCCTCGTGGTGGACCACCATGACCCGCGGGTGCCCGCCGATCTGTTCGAGCGGGACCGCCCGGTGGGCCAGCGCGTCGAGGTTCGCCGCCCGGACGCGGCCGAGCAGTTCGGCGAACGTCGGGTCGCCGGACGCGTCGGTGCGCAGGACCACTGTGGACAGGAACGGCCCGACCAGGTCGGCGAGCCGGTCGTCGTCGCGCCCGGCGACCATCGTGCCGACCGGCAGGTCACCGCCGCCCAAGGCCACGGCCAGCGCGGCCTGCAGGACCATGAACATGCTGGTCCCGGTCGCCCCCGCGAGCCGGTCGATGCCCTCGTGCAACAGCTCGTCGAGGACGAACTCGACGTGGTCGGCGGCGTGGCCCGCGGTCGGCGCGAGGTCGGCACCGGCCAGGGTCCGGCGCCAGAAGTCGGCGTCGGTGTCGAGTTCGGCGGCCCAGGCCGCGTAGTCGACGTAGCGCACGAGCAGCGGCGGCCAGTGCGGCGCCTCCCTGGCCACATGGGCGGCGTAGGCGGTGGCCAGGTCGCCGATCAGCGGGACGACGGACCACTCGTCCACGGCGAGGTAGTGCATGGCCAGCAGCAGCGCGTGCTCGTCGCCGTCGGTCAGCAGGGTCGCCTCGAACGGCGCCCGCGGCGTCTTGCGTGCCAGGCGGTTGGCACGCCCGTCGATGTCGGCGCACCGCTCGCGCCCGACGTCGATACCCGCGGTCAGCCGCTGCCGCGGTTCGCCGTCGATCTCCCCGACGACGGTGCGCAGCGGCTCGTGGCGGCCGACGACGTCGTGGACGGCGGCGACCAGCGCGTCCGGGTCCGCCCCGGGCCAGCGCAGCAGCAGCGCGTGGTCGAAGGCGGGGGTGCGCCGCAGCCGGGTCCACTGGGCCAGCTGGGCAGGCGACACCGGCCGCACCGACCATTCCTCAGTGGACGGTTCAAGGCGCGGTGTGCGTGCGGGCGAGTCGCCCAGCTTCGCCGCGAGCCCGGCGACGGTCGGCGCGTCGAACACGTCCCGGACGGACAGCTCGGCGTCGAGGACCGACCGCACCCTGCCCAGCAGCCGCATGGCCGACATCGAGTGCCCGCCGAGGGCGAAGAAGTTGTCGTGCACGCCCACTTCCCCGGCCAGGCCGAGGATGTCGGCGAACAGCTCGGCCAGCGCCGCCTGCTTCGGCGTGGCGGGCCGCGCGTCGCCGGTCAGCTCTGACCAGTCCGGCGTGGGCAGGGCGCGGCGGTCGAGTTTGCCGTTGGGGGTCAGCGGAAGCGGGCCGTCCAGGGGGATCACGATCGCGGGGACCATGTACTCGGGCAGCGCACCCGCGACGGACGCGCGCACCTGACCGGGGTCGGTGACCGTTCCCGAGACGTAGCCGACGAGCCGCACGATGTCGCCTTGGCGGTCGGCGAGCACCGCGGCCTGCGTGACCGACGGGTGCGCGGTCAGCGCGGCCTCGATCTCGCCGAGTTCCACCCGGAACCCGCGGATCTTGACCTGGCTGTCGACCCGGCCGAGGAAGTCCAGGTTCCCGTCGCGGCCCCACCGCGCCCGGTCGCCCGTGCGGTACATGCGGGACCCGGGCGCGCCGAACGGGTCGGCCGCGAAGCGTTCCGCGGTGAGCCCCGGCTTGCCGAGGTAGCCGCGCGCGAGCCCCCGCCCGGACACATAC
>Ga0247823_10002389_pt1 | contig 15481 bp, 11 predicted proteins | sample 13C_PalmiticAcid_2_FD_192426 | JGI IMG/M metagenome (GOLD analysis project Ga0247823, IMG submission 192426) | Soil microbial communities from agricultural site in Penn Yan, New York, United States - 13C_PalmiticAcid_Day30 | ecosystem: Environmental > Terrestrial > Soil > Agricultural land...
TCGGAGGGGATGCTATAATCCTGGTAAAGGTCAGGTGAATGCCATTCCGGGATGACGGGGCGGCGACTAACTCAACACCCGTGAAGTGTTTCGGCGGACCGAAGCTCATTAGGGCATTTGGCCGTTTGCGGTCAGGCCGCTATTGGCGGATGACTGAGAGAAGCTGACGTTCGCGTGGGCCCCCCTCTGCCATGACAGGAAGCGATCGGTTGTGGACGTTCTCTCTGCGCCTCATAAGGCTAAGTCGGCAGCATAGGGGACACGATGCCAGGAAACGGCGCCATTACTGACATTGCGGCGACAAAGGGAATCGGCCATCATAATACCCCCGCACTCAGGAAGGTTGCTATGCGCAATTTAACCGCAGCTATCGCGCTTACTTTGGCGATTTGTTCCTCTCCCGTTGAAGCTCGGACACCCGAAGATCAGGTGCGGGATGCGATTGCTGGCATGATGAGCGCGGCAGGAACGCTTGATGCAGATGAGTTTATGCGCAGCTACTGGCAGTCCCCTGCGCTCGCAATAACTTTCGATGGCGAAACATTGCGGGGATGGCACACCATTCTCACTGAACAGCGCAAATGGTGGAGCGACAAGAATTCCGGGATCAAGTTCGAGGAAGGTCGGCCGCCTGAAATCGTGTCTCAAGGAAGCGACGTGGCAACGTCAATTCAATGGATGAATGTGACGAGTCCCGAGAACAAAAAGCCGAGCAGGCTGGTGATCACTTCGGTCTGGAGGAAGCTGCCCGAAGGATGGCGAGTGGTGCTGGCCCACGAGACGCTTATCCCCTGATGGACTAAATAGGGGGGGAGACGTCCGCAACCCAACCCATTCTGGCCGTCGAGGGCTGCAGTCCCCTTTAGTCGCAGGCCCGCCGAATCTGGCCGTTTGCAGCCAGTCGGGTTTCGGCAACGAAGCCTAGAGAAGCTGCTGTCGGACCGAATTGCTCGGAACGACCCGCCACATCAAACGCCGGTCGCAGACGCAGGACGCAGGCGTGTCCGTATCGTCGGCAGGTCCGGCAACAGCGCCGCGATGCCGGCCGTGACGAGCATGGCATTAACCAGCCAAGCCATCGGATCGCCTCCGCCCCGCGTCAGCATCTGGGTTACTGCGGTTGCAACCAGAGTGCATGTAAGAAGCCGGCGGCCGACGTGCGCAATGGTTGCGGCGGGCACCCGGATTGCTGCCAGCCAAAACAGGACCGACCCGACCAACCAAGTTCCAATGGCGGAAGTAATGTCAGCAAGAGTAAGACTGGCAATGGCGGCCATCGCCATCGTGACCGGTTGCCCCCACACCGTGGCGCTCCACAGTCGCTCCCACGCCGGCGCCGGACGACCTTTGTCGCGGCGCCGCGCGAGCCAGATGTTCACCCCACTAGCGGCGAGATAGGTGAGGCCGAGGCCGAGCAGGAAATAAACGACCTTGACCAGCCCGCCGCCGAACCAGCCGAAATGCAGCACCCCCATCGAGGCGAGGACATCTTCGCCGAGGTTGTTTTCAGCCGCTGGTGAGGCGTCATACATCGTCGCGTCGCGGCGGAAGGCATAGCTGTCGGTGCCTGCGAGCCGGTTTGGATGCTTGACGTTGAACAACGCCGCGCCGCCCATTTCGGTTGGGTGCTCGGTAAAAACATATTCGACACGGCCGCCCGTCGCGGGCAGCTTGGCGAACATGGGCTTGAGGTCGAGCACCGGCGCCGGGCGCGGGTCGTCGATCGGCGGGACGGGGGTGAACAGCGCATAGACCTTGCCCACGTCACCGTTGAACATCGCCATGCCGAGCACGCCGACGATGATCGTGGTGAGCCCGAGAAAGGCGCCGCTCAGCGAGATGAGGATGTGGAAGGGCAACGCCCAGACACCGAGCCGGTTGTGAAGATCGGCCTCCTGCAGCCGCTTCGACCCGCCGAGACGGAGATAGAAGGCGTCGCGGAAGATGCGCGGGTGCGCGAGGATGCCCGAGATGAGCGACGACAGCAAAGCGACGCCGATCAGCCCGACGAGAAAGCCGCCCCAAGTGCGCGGCAAGTGGAGGTTGATGTGGAGCCGGGTGATGAACTCGGTCCACGCGAAGGCGCTGCCTTCAACGATCTGGCCGCCCGCGTCGGCGAGAAACTGTTGATCTTCCGCAGCATCAACGTACAGAAGCAAGCGCGGGAAATCGGCCGACGGCAGGGTGATATAGACATGCTCGACGCCGGGGCCGCCCTTGGCGATCGCGCCTTCGAAGGCAGTCTGGATCGCATCGGGCGTCACGTCGGTCACTCGGGGCGCCGACGCGCTTTCCCAGCGCTGGAATTCGTGCGCGAACACCGCAAGGCTGCCCGACAGGCACACAAGATAGATGAGCGCGGCGAAGGCGAGGCCGAGGCTGCTGTGGCCACGCAGCACTGCGCGGACGAAGCCCGCGGGGATGCGCGACATGAGGTCTCTCTTCGCCTTTTTCGGCGCGGGCTGCTGGGCGGGAGCGGTGGTCATGCAAAGCCCTTCAATATGGCGGCGGAGAAGCTGATGAGCGCGACGCCGACGAGCACCGCGGTCGCGCGGAGGATGCGGTTGTCAGCGAGCGTCCACGCCATGCACGCGCCCCATGCCACCGGGACGATCAGGCCGCCGACGACTAGCCGCGTCTGCTGTTCGCCAGGGACCAGCGCGGCGTAGGCGATGCCGACCCCCATCGCGGCGATCATGCCGATCGGGCCTGCGAGCAGCCAACGCAACGTCTCGCGTCCCTTGGTGGTCGCGCGGTCGGAGGGTTCGGGGGCGAGGCTTTCCCTCGCGGCGCGGGCGCGAGCGGTCTTGATGGTGTAACCCGAGGCGACCAGGGCGAGCGCGGTAGTCGAGAAGAGCGCGAGCGCTATGAAGGTGCCGCGCGCCGTACCAAGCGCCGATATCGGGCCGATGAACGACGCGGCGATCAACAGCCAGCCGCCGATCACCCAGCCGCGACCCTGCGCATCGCGCGAACGCCAGGACTGGCGCAACATCCACCCGCCGGTCCCGACGCCGATCAGCACCAGCAAAGCCGGCGCGAGCGGTGAGCTGTCTTCCATCGCATATCCCCTTCACCAAGCTAACTATTGACTCGCATTCTCAATAGCAATAGCGGCGCTGCTCGATAGCGACACGGGGAGTCCTTCGCAATGACCAAGATTTTAAAGCCGATGCTTCTCTTGCTGCTGGCGGGCGCGGCGATGCCGGCCTGTGCCGCCGACACCACCGCCGACGCGTCCACGGAAGCCGGCGATGCGGGCGCGAGCAACGACATCGTCGTTTCCGGCATGAAGTTCGATCGGTCGCTGCAGGACACGCCGACGAGCGTCAAGGTATTCACGTCGGAAGAGATCGACCGGCAAAACCTCATCTCGGTCTATGATTTGATCGATCGCACCGCGAACGTCGCCTCGACCCTTGGCGAATCGAGTTTCAACATTCGCGGGATCGCGAGCACGAACGTCTCGGGTACCGGACTCGGCGACCTTGCCACCATCTATCTCGACGGATCACCATTGCCGCGTGAAGCGAGCGGCGGCGGGCCGCTCGACCTGTGGGACCTCGAGCAGGTCGAAATCCTGCGCGGGCCGCAGTCGACGCTGCAGGGACGCAACGCGCTGGCGGGTTCGATCATCCTCAAGACCGCCGATCCGAGCTTCGACTGGCGCGGCAAGGCGCGCGCGATGATCACCGATGCCGACGGCGAATATCGTCTTGCCGCCGCAGTCGGCGGGCCGATCATCGACGATGTGCTGGCGTTTCGCGTCGCGGGCGAGCTGGCCCGCGGCGACGGACTGATCAAGAACAGCGCCACCGGCGGCGACTATGCCAAGTCGAACAGCGAAGTGTTGCGCACCAAATTGCTCTTCACGCCCGGCGGCGCCGGCGGGCTGCGCATCGTCGCCTCCTATCTCTATGACCGGCATTTCGGCAACGACGGGCGCGGCTATTCGCTCACCGACCTGCCGAACAGCTGGAAGCGCCGCACGGTCGAGGCAAACCGGGAGACCTATACCAGGACGAGCACCGACCTGTTCACGCTCGATGCGTCGCTGCCGCTGGGCGACATATTCACGCTGTCGTCGATCAGCACCTATAATCACCTCAAGACTTTCTCGGTCTACGACGGCGATCTGCGCCGCCAAGATGAAGCCTATGGCGATTATTCAACCGACCAGAAAATCTTCAGCCAGGAGGTGCGGCTTACCTTCGACACCGGGCCATTGCAGGGCTTGATCGGCGGCTATTATTCGCACCACAAAAATCCCGATTATCTCGCGAACAGCACGTTCAGCCTCGACCTCGACCTCGACCTCGGCCTGACCAATCGCGTCGCGGGATTCCTCGCGCTGCCGCCGGCGCAGGGCGGCGCAGGGCTCGAGCCCGCGACCGCGCTGGCCACCGCGCAGGCGGTTCGCGCTGTTTATCCGCAGCGCGTCTTCATCGCATCGAAGCAGCTTTATCCCTTCGATATCCAGACGCAGGCGCTGTTCGGCGACGCGAGCTGGGAGGTCGCGCCGGGACTGAAGCTGCTCGCAGGCTTTCGGTACGACCGTGAAAAGCAGAAGGTGCGGAACGAGAATGACGTGGCGCTGATTACGCCGCTTCCCGACCCGGCGACCGCTCCCAGTCCGCTCTTTGGCCTGGTGCTCCAGACAGTGAACAATCTGCTGCTCGCCGACGTCGATAATGCGAGCAGTTCTGGGCCGCAGCGCAAGACGACCTATGAGGCCTTTCTGCCCAAGGGTGGCTTGTCATGGGAGGTCGCCCCCGACAAGACGGTGAGCGCGATCGTACAGCGCGGCTATCGATCGGGTGGCAGCGGGATCAACCCGGGCCGCGCGCGGGCCTTCACCTATGATCAGGAATATACGTGGAATTACGAGCTGTCGCTGCGCACGCAGTGGCTCGACCGCCGGCTGACGCTCAACGCCAATGCCTTTTACATCGACTGGACCGACCAGCAGGTGCAGGTGCAATTGTCGGAGAACCGCTTCGACTATGAAACCCGCAACGCCGGCAAGTCGCGCGTCTGGGGGTTCGAGGTCGAAAGCGATTTTGACGTCACAGACGCGCTGAATGTCTATGGCTCGATCGGATATGCAAACAGCAGGTTTTCCGACTTCGTCGTCGACAATGGCAATGTCGAAGATCTGGCGGGGCACCAGTTCGCGCAGGCGCCGCGTTGGACCGCTGCGGCCGGTTTCGACTGGCGTCACGCCAGCGGTGTGTCGGTCAACGTCAGCGCCAATTATCGTGGCGCCCAATATCAGAGCGTCGTCGCCCAGTCGGCGGGGCGCGATGTTCCTGCCCGCACGCTGGTCAACGCCAAGGCTGGATACAGCAACGACTATTTTGGAGCCTATCTGATCGCGACCAACATATTCGACGACAAATATTACGACTATCAATATCGCAATGCGGGCCGCCTGCAGGCGCTGCTCGGCGAGCCGCGGATGATAGGGCTGACATTCGAGGGACGTTTCTAAGCGCTCCCATCATCGCTCCTGAAAGCGTTGCGGAAGTCGCCTGAACTGAAGCGGGTATCGGTGTTTCCACCCCCCGCTCCCGTCTTCCGGTTGCACCTTGCATAGTGCCCCTGCCCGCTCACCGCTGGACATGGCCGATTGCGGCCCGGCGGCTTTTGGGCGCCTACTATATAGAAAGCGGACGTCGATGAATTCCATGCCAACCACACAGCATCGTCCCTTCGGCCGCCGCGGCGCGGCGCGGCTCCGTCCATCCTGCCCGCGCTAGGCCGTAGATGCTATCACCCGAGCACTTCGATGCGATCGCCGCCATTTTGGATACATCTCTACTGGCGATAGGACAGTCGCCCTGTTCCGCGCTGGAATAAGTCGCTAGGCTCGCCCTTCCGAGGAGGGGCCTCATGAAGCTTCGATCGTGTTTTGCAGCGCTGTTACTCAGCGCCGCTATATTTATGTCGTCGCCAGCAACTGCAGACGATGTCGCGCCGAGCGCACGTGTTTCGAGCGCGGTTCTTGTACGGCAAGGACCATCGACAGAAACTGCCATTCTTGCGCGCTTACGGCCCGGCGACAGCGCGACGCTCGTGGGCGAGATCAGCGGCTGGTACGTCGTCGAGCTTGCCGACGGTACCCGCGGCTATGTCAGCAAGGCGTGGACGATCATCCGTGCCGAGGAAGGCACCGAAGCGCTCGCACAGAGCCGTCACAAGATTCATGTCATCGATGTCGGCACCGGCCTCGCAGTATTCGTCGAAGGCCCCGGCTTCACGCTTCTTTACGATGCGGGAAGCCAAGACGATCTCCACGATGGGGATGAGAACCGCGTCGTTGCCTACATCCGCGCGGCGCGCCCCGACCTCACACGGATCGATCACCTGATCCTCAGCCACCCGCACAAGGATCATCTTCAGTTGATGCCTGCAGTCTTCGGCACGTTTCAGATCGGCAACGTCTGGGAGTCAGGGCGCGTCAACAAGACCGATGGCTATTGCCACTTCCTCAAGGCCGCGATGGCGGAACCGGGCGCACACTATCATGATGCGATTGCGTCGAACGCGACGCGCAACGTGACCTTCACGGGAAGCGGCTGCAACGGCACCGTGACCGTGCGTCAGGCTGAGATGATGAGCGAGGCACCGGTCGCGCTCGGGACGGGCGGGCGGATGCGGTTTCTCTATCGCGACGCGCATCCTTATTCCGATCCCAATGGCAACAGTGTCGTCGTGCGCCTCGACCTAGGCGGCAAACGCATATTGCTTGCAGGCGACGCCGAAGGCGGTGAGCGGGAGCTCCCCGCGACGCCTCCCAGCCCGCGCAGTATCGAGGCGAAGCTCCTTCTATGCTGCGCCGCCGATCTCAAGTCCGACGTCCTTATTGTCGGCCATCACGGCAGCCTCACTTCGTCCCGAACAGCTTTTCTTGATGCGGTGGGCGCATCAATCTATGCGATTTCGTCAGGCCCCTACCCCTATCACCGCGTCAGGCTACCCGATGCCGAGATCGTTTCCGAACTTGAGCGGCGGGGCCAAGTCCTGCGGACCGACCGCGAAGATGGCTTTCGCCTCGAAGATGATGCGCGCGCTTGTGAAATGCGCGACCGTAAGGTCGGGCCGGATGCCGACGAGATGCCGGGCGGATGCGACAATATCCTGATCGATATCGGGCCCGGCAACTCAATCCGCGCAGACTACAGCAGTTTGAGTGACTAGCAGGGGCATTCGCCACGACCAGCGCCGACCGCAACCGGAGCCGACGGAGACGAATATGGCAAAAGACGAAACCGAAGGGCGCAATCTCGTCATATGCTGTGACGGGACAAATAACGAAATCGGGACGCGGCTTTCGAATGTCCTGAAGCTCTATAAGATTGCCGAGAAGAGCGACCGTCAGATCGCTTACTACCACCCGGGGATTGGCACAATTGCGATGCCGGGCACTTGGGGAAAATGGCGGCGGACAGCCTCGTCGCTCTTCGAGATGATGACGGGGCATGGGCTCGATCGCGACGTTCTTGCGGCTTACTGCTTTCTGTGCCGCCACTACCGCGAAGGGGACCGCATCTATCTCTTCGGTTTCAGCCGCGGGGCCTACACCGTGCGCGTGCTCGCGGGCATGATCTATCTCGTCGGCCTGCTACGCGAGCATCAGATCAATTTCGCGGAATATGCACTCAAAGCTTACAAGCGTTCGAGCGAGACCGACGACCATGCGACCGCACGCGAGTTTCGCGACGTTGTGCGGCCGCAGGTGGCCGCCATCGATTTCCTCGGGGTGTGGGATACTGTGGCCTCGGTCATCGTCCCAGGGAGCACCCCCCTTTCCGACCCGACGCTCGAGGAGCTTCCCTTCACACGCCACAATCCGGCCGTCGCCGTGTTCCGCCACGCCATGGCGATCGACGAGTTCCGCCGCATGTTCCGCATTCTCCCGTGGAACGAGCCCCAGGAATTTCGGCCCAATCGCTATTCACAGGACGAAACCTTCCCCGCGCAGGATTGCCGCCAAGTCTGGTTCGCTGGCTGTCATTCCGATGTCGGTGGCGGCTTTGCAGAAACCGAAAGCGCGCTCTCCAAATATCCGCTTATTTGGATGATCGAAGAGGCCCAAAAGCAAGGCCTGCGCGTTCGCACCTCGATGGTCAATCATATCGCGCGCGGTCAACCGCGCGAAGGCGCACGAGACTATATGAAGCCCGATCCCCCCGGTCTGTTGCATCGCTCGCTCAGCTGGGGCTGGACCCCTTTCGAGATCGTCCCCAAGGCCAAGAAGTATCTCGACTGGACCGAACGGCGGTCATTTCTCGGCTATTATCTTCCTCGCGGTGAGCCACGCACGATCTTACCGAACGCGTGGGTGCATACGTCAGTGATCGACCGGCAAGGCGCAGTGCCTGATTACAAGCCGGTCAATCTTCCCGAAATATTCCAGACCGAAACGATTTCCGGACCAGCCGAATCTGATCCTAATGGAGGTCGCTGAAATTGGATTTCTCCATCCTCGCCAAATATCTATGGCGATATGCCCATATTTCGCATCACTATGGCAGTAAAGATTAGGCATAATCAGTTTAAAACCGCATTCGATTGTATTTACATAAATCCGGGATGAGGGAGATGTGCTGTGGCTGATGCCGGAGCTCTCGTGGGGCCAGTGCCGAACATTGTTGAGATTTCGCTGCGACTTATGCGCGGATCGACGGCAGAAGAAGCGCTAAAGGATGATCATGACTTCACGCCGATGCCGAGCAGTATCGGGCAGCTCTATTTCAACCAGTCCGGTGCGCACCCCCCGGGTTGGGTGAATTTCTTGGAAGAGATTGCACCGGCAGCGCGCGACGAGTTCCGCACACAAAGCTGCTCGGCCGTCCTGTTCGTAGAAACCAAACACCCGGCCAAGCGGCTGTTTGCGATTTGTTTTGGGCAGGGCCATCACGCATTAGCCGACGGCGCCGTCGAGACGGGGTTCGGCCTCAAGGTTACGCTTAACCTCGTATCGCGCGATCGTCTGCGTGTCATTGATAGCGCACAGCTCGACTCGACCGTTATGCAAAAGCGCACTCAAGCAAGCCGTAACGCAGATCTTGGTGCTTTCGAAGTGGATACAGACCGAGATTTGGTTCGGCTCGCGTCGGGCATTCCGTCTTCGAGCGACTTTGCTAAGGCGCTTACCGGCCGCGACGCGCTAAAATTCCGGGCGCACCTCGCTCCGACGCGCATAGTGGCTCAATGCGAGCGTGCGCTCGAGCTCTATGGCGAGACGTCTTACCAACGCGACTTCGGCTTTATCGACCACGTGCAGCCCGTCTCCAGTCGTACGCTGATCCAGGCCCTCGATGACATGGTTTTCGAGGAGTTGAAGATCTTGGTCGATGGCGGCGTCTCCGACCTGCATCTCGCAATCCCTGACATACTGGGTCCAGAGGACTCGGTAGAGATTGGCTATTTTGGTCTGGGGCTGAGCTCCGGCAAGGAGAGCTATCTGGAGCTGGCGATCGAGCACTACGTTTCTGAGCTAAGAAAAGGGAAGTTCGACACCATCACTGACATGCGGGCACTCAAACCGTCGCACGAGATTCGCGTAATGAAAAACGGACGCAGCGATGGCACACATCGCCGAAAGCTGTATTCCTGCTTTGTCTTCGAGACGAGCGAGGCGGACAATAGTTACGTCCTCTTTGACGGAATATGGTATCTGATTGAAGACAAGTTTCAGAAAGACGTCGAACGCAGCTACCAAGCCCTCCTGAAACCGTCGTTCTTAACTAAAACGGAAGCGAAAACTGAGCAGGCGTTGATCGCGGAGCTTATCGCCGACCAGCGACTTCTTTGCCTCGACCAGACCCGCTCCAATCCGGCCGGCGCACCCACCGCGAAGATCGAGGCCTGCGATTTCCTCTCTCGACAAAGCGAGCTGATCCATCTGAAGGACGGCCACTCATCGTCCCCGCTCAGCCATTTATGGAACCAAGCGTTGATCTCCGCCGAGGCGTTTATGGGCGATTCAAAATTTCGGGGCGACTTTCGGCGGGCCGCAACAAAGCGCGAGGTGAAATATAATCGCCAGGGCTTTGCCGCCCTCATTCCAGATGGACGCACGAGGCCTACCGCCAAGAATTTCACCGTAATCTATGGCGTGATGCGCCATGCCCACAAAAAGTCGAAAAACCTCAACCTCCCCTTCTTCAGCAAAGTGGCGCTACGCGCCGCGGCCGCGCGCATCGATCGGATGGGATTCAACGTACAGCTTCATCTGATTGAGAAAGTTTAATCTACCTCACGGCCATGGCGTGCCCTCCGACGTTTGCGAAGGTGCGATGGTCATGCGGTTTGGTCGCGAAGTTGCGCTGACAACAGGTATAGAGCCGATAGCATGATCAGTCAGACGCTTTCGGGCGGCAGAAGCCTCTCACGTCGAATGCAGGAAACCACCGGAGAAACTGGTATATGGTTTCTGCGCTGAGCGGGGGATCGCTAGACAGTGGGATTGATTTGCCTGTACTTCGGTGGGGGCATCGGCGGATCAGGCTTGGGATTGATGGCGGAACGCAAGGCTATACCGGCGGCCACCCGGCTGCACTTATTTGCTGCGGCATCGGGTCACTGTCAGCGGCCGGAATGTCTCGACGCCCTGTTCCCGGTCGAGTTGGGAGGCGACAAGCACATCGCGGAGATGGCGCACGTTATCCCGCATGGCGACGCCGGCCCGCGCTACGCGGACAGGCCGGAAGGGGATTTCGATGCTGATTCCTTCGACAACCTGCTCCTCTTGTGCCCGACCTGCCATACTATGGTCGACAAGGATCCCGACGCCTATCCCCGCCAGCTTCTCCTGGATTGGAAGCAGGCCCATCTTGGGAACCTGGCGCTCAAGCAGGGTATCAAGGCATATGACGAGCGCGGGCAAGTGCGTGAGGCAGTCGCCGCGGTCCTTGCCGAGAACAGCGCGATCTGGGAGCGATACGCCCCCGTGGACGGGGCCGAGTTCGAATATGATCCGGAGGCCGAGGCGGCGAAGGCTTGGGTGCAGCGTGTGAGGAGCGTGATCCTACCCAACCACTACCGCATGCAGGCGATTATCGAGGCGAACCTCGGACTGGCCAGCGACGAGGAGCGCCGGACCTTTGCAGAATATCAAGAACATGTGCGCGGCCTGTCCGAACGCCATGTCTGCGGCGTCGCTGGCCGCGCAAGTCGCTTCCCTCCGGCAATGGAAGGCATCTTCGCGTGAACTGGCAAATCACCTACGCGCTCGCGAATTTTGCAAAGCCGGGGCGATCTACCGCAGTGCATGTGGAGGACGACCTGATCAGGGTCATGACCCCGGATCAGCCGGACGTGCTAGCTGCCATAGCGCCCGGGGAGACAATCGACCTTGCGACCGCCACATATTACCGGCAGCGATTTCCAGCCATGGACTTCCTCTGCGGCTATCGGTCCAGCTGTGTCTGGGAAGGCGACGCGATCCGCTATCTTCAGGATCATGGCGTGGGCTGGGGCAGCTTTGGAACGCTCTCTTCGGCTGCCTTGGATGGAAAGGCCAAGACGGCGTCACACAAGACGTACTTCTTCTCGGACCGCCTCCTTCGGCAATATGGTCGTGTTGCCCAGGCCGTCCGCGAGTTTGATCGCGTCTATCAGGTCACTCTCAAGAACGGCGTCGTTTTCCGGTTAGGCATGATCGCAGAGTACGAACCCACCGCCGATGCGGTTCGCAGCCTTTGGGACCGGTTTGGTCCGATGGATGTCGCGTGGAACATCAACCCGAACGGGAGCCCATCGAAAGAAGCGATCGATGCAGGAAATGAGCTCGGATGCAAGGTGACAAAATGGGAAGAGCTGAGGGACTACATCCACCAGAGATCATGAAGGCTGGCGCGATCGCAGCTCACCTGCTGACGTGTTGCGGATCCCTGGTCAGTTTCGACGCCTATATGTTCGGCTCGACCCTGAACGGGGTCGGCGAAGACATCGACATTCTTGTCATTGGCCCCGGCGGTGAAACGCTATCCAACCTCAAAGCGGAAATGCGGTCGGCCGGCGAACAATTGCCACTCCACATTCTTTGCATGCTGCCATCAGAAGCGGATCAGAGCGAGTTCGTGTTCAAGGAGCGATGCGTACCGCTTGTGGATTTGGCCACACGCCTATCGCGATCTGGCTTTAATTCGACCACACACGGCACAGTTGTGAAGGCGGCTTTGCCACTTTGACCTTTGAAAGCCGACTAACTGCTGACGGCCCAGACTTTCGCATATGCGGCCGTCATCCGCCCAAAAGCGTTACGTCCGCTCCTGGCAAGAGCGGCCACTCGCCCGCGCCGCTGCGAATGGCCGCGAAGTCCCATTTTTCGCCAGTTCTCTGATCGACAGCAGGCGACCAACTCGAGCCATTCCCCGGTCAGAGTCAGAACGGCTGCTCCTGCCGAGACCCGCCATTCGCACATAATTGAACAGACTGGCAGTGCTCCCCAAGCTCGGCCGTTCTGCTGGCTGCAGCATGGTCGCGAGAGCCGACGTTCGCTCAAGTCATCGACCGGAACCCTTCGGTGGAGAACGGAACACCAGCTTTCCGGCGAAAATCGACACCGGCCCTCCGTTCAGCTTATGTGTTCGTAGCCAGTCGATTGTTCAATTCGGCATGGAGATGGTCGCGATCGCGCGTACTTCGGCCAGCAAGAGAGGGGAAAGCCCCAGCGCCTCCAGCGGCCGGGTTCGCAGCCACTGCAGCGCACCGGCGGTGTCGAGGTCCTTACGGGCGGACATTTCGTTCAGTTTCATGGCGGTTACACGCGACAAGCCCAGCGAGATAAAGCTGATCATCGTTTTGTCGGATGCGCCAATCTCTAGGTAAAGCGGCAAAGATGGAATGCTGGAAACCATGTCCACCAACCCCGCGCTGTCGAGGGCGTAGACAAGAAGGGCGCTATAGCAACCAAACAGCCGAACAGCTTGGAAACGGATGTCGCCCTCGATCAAATCCAGGGTGTTTCTGATCGTCGTCCGAACAGGCTTCGACGTATTTCGCGAAATTTGCTCGTCGATGATCTGAGGAAGCGGCAGACCGAGCATCCAGCGTCGCGCGATCAGAGCGTGGAACCGATGCAGATTCTTGGAGGTATCGATGCCGAGAATGATCTCGTGGCAAAGCTCCAGGACATCCGCATAGGACTGGAAAGCTTCACTCTCGCGGGGGTGCAGGGGGATGAGGGTCCGAGCGACGTCGGGGCCTTGAGCCACTTTCGCGCTTATCCGGTCGTAGAGCAGCTGTTGTTTGTGTGCCGAGATATTCGGAGTCCGGCGGATAACCGCTGCTGGGAGGGTGAGTTTTTCACTGGCGGCGGCGAGCGCGGCCTCTAGCAGGCCCGACTGAGCATCGCCTGCAGCGACGCCTGCTCGTTCGAATGTCTGACTGAGATCTCCGCCTTTGAAATCGGTATAAAGGCGGACGAAAGTGGTCTCGAGATCGGTTTCATCGCTGCGGCCAGCGCTCGGCGTGCCGGCGATGACGGTCATGAGCTGATCGTGATGTTCGTTCAGGCTGGTTTCGATCGCCGGAGTGATGATCGAGTCCTTTGGCCCTTCGAGCGGCTTCTTCTTCCATTTTTCGTAGTCGATGAGGAAGATATTGCCTTGGAATTCTCGTTTAAGTCTGCCGGCGCGACCGGCGAGGTTCCAGAAGTCGGTCGACTCCAGGGCCTTGGTCCGACCCTTCTCCGGAGCAAACATGAAGATGTTCTTGGCAGGCAAATTGACGCCCTGCAGCAGCGTGCTCGTGCATACGAGGAAGTCGACCTCACCGGACGATACTGCCGCTTCAATTGCGCGTCGAAGTTGGGTGGGGATGTTGGAATAGTGAAACGCGACGCCGTACTTGACGCACTCAACCAACGCGTAGTTGGCGTGGACTGCTTCTTTAGCCAGGTCCGACAGAGCTAGGCGCGCGACGGTCGGCTCGCGATCAGACATCAGCTCGGCCAGTTGGAGCGCAACGCTCTCAGCCTCCGCCGCGCCGTTTGCATAGATAATGTTCGAATGTCCGCGCCCGAGTTCCGCCGGGATATGGACGAGTTTCTCTGTTCGGCTTGCGACCGTTCGATCCAGCTGCAGCGTCGCGACTGACCGTAGCGCCTTTGATCCGTCCCCGGCGGTCTTGATCGAAAGCTTGCCCTTGGTCGCTGACTCGATGGTGGTGACCAGAAAGTTCTGGGCAACGGTCGGCTCTATAGACGAGAACTCGATCACGTCGTCCAAACCGAACAGCCGGCCGAAGACATCCAGATTACGGATTGCCGGACTGGCGAAGAGGATCTGGGATGTCCGATTGCGGACGAGCAGATCGTCGATGACCCATTGAAGCAAAACGCCCCGCGATCCGTCCGCGATCGAATGCGCTTCATCTACGATGATGACGCTGGCGCCAAAGTCGGGATGGGCACCGAGAGCGAGCTGCACCCTCTCTTGCGTCATCACATAGATGGCGCGCTCGGCAAGCGTGGTTTCCGCGTCGACCGGCACGGTGACAATGTCAGGAACATCGCGTGTCGTTCCCTCGAACTGAACCTTCAGATCCTCCGCGACCTGGGCGATCAAGGCACGGGTCGGGACGATGTAGACAACCGATTTTGCCTGGTCATTGTCGAAGAGGGCCGAAAGATACCCCTGCAATACAAAGGATTTCCCCGCCGATGTGGGCGCGGCCAGCGCGATTCGACGACTCTGCGTAAGGCTAAGCCACAGCTTTTGCTGGAAGTCTGTCAGCAGCACCGTGTACCCGTTTATCGTCACCTCATGCGCGTCGGCCGACGCGATTTCTTCAGCGACAAGCGCGAAGGGAAGGCTGGACTGTGCGGACTCAACGTCTGTTCGCGTGCCGATGGATGGGAAGTTGCCCAGACGCATGAGCACGACGCGCAGAGCCTGATCCAAGGGCACCTGTTCGGTGCCAAACAGATCGTATGCACAAGTCGCCACCCTGAAGGCGGCGCGTCGATGATCTGCTGTCTCCGAGCAAGCCAGTATGGCCGCTGAACGCATCAACCGCGTGGCATCTGTAATGTCCGCGGGCCCGTCATCGACGCCGCCGATCTCCTTGGTGAGCCATGCGAGCTCGATGCGATGGGCCGCGTCGTGAAATCCGGGATTCCCCCAAACTTTGTCAGCCAGTTCCTGCATCATGGCAGCCAGCCAATCCGAGCCTGAAAGAGATCGCGAAATTCCTGCACTGCCGGGAGCGGGAAGAAGAAGAGCTCGACATCCTGAGAGTCCAGTCCCGCCGCCTTGAGCGCAGCGGCGACCTTGGGAGCGACCGCTTCAAGATGCTCCTTCGCCAGCGCTCTAAAGGCATCCTCCGCGCCTTGGTCGCCAGCGGCGCTAGCCTTTTGGAAGCCGTCGAAATCGAAGCCGATCAGGCAGGTGGTGACGTCTTTGCGGTCGTTATAATCTTCCTCATGCGGATCCAGATACCGCAGAAGGGCTTCCTTGCCTTCGGTGCC
>Ga0247823_10002390_pt1 | contig 15472 bp, 14 predicted proteins | sample 13C_PalmiticAcid_2_FD_192426 | JGI IMG/M metagenome (GOLD analysis project Ga0247823, IMG submission 192426) | Soil microbial communities from agricultural site in Penn Yan, New York, United States - 13C_PalmiticAcid_Day30 | ecosystem: Environmental > Terrestrial > Soil > Agricultural land...
GCTCAGGTAACCATGGAAAGGCTGGCCGACGGCGCACTCTTCCTTGGTGTGCTCCTGCAGCCCGCAGTCTTGCCCTTCGCAGTTCATCAGCACGAAGCGTGTGGCGTTCCAGAGCTTGTTGCAGAAGTTGCGGTAGCCCTCGCAGCGCTTGCTGTCGAAGTTGATGCTGCGGCCCAGCGAGGCCAGCGCCGCGAAGGTGAAGCGCAGCGCGTCGGCGCCGTAGGCGGGAATTCCTTCGGGGAACTCCTTCTCGGTGTCCTTGCGCACGCGCGGCGCGGTTTCGGGCTTGCGCAGGCCGGTGGTGCGCTTGTCCAGCAGCGGCGCCAGGGCGATGCCGTCGATCAAGTCAACCGGGTCGAGCACGTTGCCTTCGCTCTTGCTCATCTTGCGCCCCTGCGCGTCACGCACCAGACCGTGGATGTAGACGTGGCGGAAGGGCACGCGACCGGTGAAATGGGTCGTCATCATGATCATGCGCGCGACCCAGAAGAAGATGATGTCGTAGCCCGTGACCAGCACGCTGCTGGGCAGGTAGACGTCGTAGTCCTCGGTGGGGCCGGCTTTCTGGTCCGGCCAGCCCATGGTGCTGAAAGGCACCAGCGCAGACGAGTACCAGGTGTCGAGCACGTCCGGGTCGCGCGTGAGCGTCTTGCCCGGGGCCTGGGCCTTCGCCTCGGCCTCGTTGCGCGCCACGTAGATGCGGCCGTCCTCGTCGTACCAGGCGGGGATCTGATGGCCCCACCAGAGCTGGCGGCTGATGCACCAGTCCTGGATGTTCTTCATCCACTGGTCGTAGGTGTTGACCCAGTTCTCGGGCACGAACTTCACTTCGCCCGAATCGACCGCGTCGATGGCTTTTTGCGCAATGCTCTTGCCCGTCGGATCCTGGTCGCTGACCTTCGTCATGGCCACGAACCACTGGTCCGTGAGCATGGGCTCCACCACCTGGCCGGTGCGCGCGCAGATCGGCAACATGAGCTTGTGTGGCTTCACTTCCAGCAGGTAGCCCTGGGCTTCCAGGTCGGCCACCACGGCCTTGCGGGCGTCGAAGCGGTCCAGGCCCTGGTAGGCCGTGGGGCCGTTCTCGTTCACCTTGGCGTCGAGCGTGAAGATGGTAATGAGGGGGATGTTGTGCCGCAGCGCGCAGGCGTAGTCGTTGAAGTCGTGCGCGCCGGTGATCTTCACGCAGCCCGAGCCGAACTCGCGGTCCACGAAGTCGTCCGCGATGATGGGGATCTGCCGGTCGCACAGCGGCAGGTCGACGTACTTGCCCACCAGGTGGCGGTAGCGCTCGTCCTCGGGGTGCACCGCCAGGGCGCCGTCGGCCAGCATGGTCTCGGGGCGCGTGGTGGCGATGGTCATGCCGCGCGTCAACTGGCCATCGATCATCTGCGGCCCGTCCACGAAGGGGTAGCAGATGTAGTGCATCTTGCCTTCGGACTCGACCGACTCAACCTCGAGGTCGCTCACGGCGGACTTGAGCACCGGGTCCCAGTTGACGAGGCGCTTGCCGCGGTAGATGAGGCCCTGCTCGTACAGGCGAACGAAGGTCTCGGTCACGACGGACGAGAGCTTGTCGTCCATGGTGAAGTACTCGCGCGACCAGTCCACGGTGTCGCCCATGCGGCGCATTTGCGTGGTGATGGTGTTGCCGCTTTTCTCCTTCCACTCCCAGACCTTCTTCGTGAAGGCCTCGCGGCCGAGGTCGTGGCGGCTGATCTTCTGTTCCTGCAGTTGCCGCTCGACGACGATCTGCGTGGCGATGCCGGCGTGGTCGGTGCCCGGGACCCACAGCGTGTTCGCGCCCATCATGCGGTGGTAGCGGGTGAGGCTGTCCATGATGGTCTGGTTGAACGCGTGGCCCATGTGCAGGGTGCCGGTCACGTTCGGTGGCGGGAGCTGGATGGCGAAGGCCGGTGCGCCCGCCTTGGCTTCGCCGGTGCCGCGGAAACCGGCCTTGCCGACGCCGCGCTGCTCCCACCAGGGGCCCCAGCGGGCTTCGATGGGGGCGGGTTCGAAGGACTTGGCCAAGGAGGCCAGGCCGGGTTGCTGCACGGTGTCGGTCATGGGGGTGCCAGTAATGGCAACGGCATCCCGTGGGATGCCGCTGGGTGGGACGGGGGAAGAGGGATTCTAGATTTCTTCCCCGCCGGCGTTCGGATCAGGTCGTTTCGCGAGCGGCCTGGATGCACTCGCCGAGCACCTTCGCATCGCCCACCTGGTTGGCCAGCAGCAAGATCAGCCGGGCGCTGAAGGCCTGCTGTTGCTCGGGCGACAGGTTGACCTGCGCGTCCAGCAGTTGCTCGTAGAAGGTGTCGGCGTCCTGCCAGTTGGGGGTGGTGATCATGCGTGCACTCCGGTGAGGCCCAGGGTGAGGCCGATGGCCTGCACCAGCTGGCCGTCGATGGCGCCGCCGCTGGCGGCGAGGTAACCGTCGGGGCGCACCAGGGCCCAGGCGGGTTCGTCGCCTGCGGGCAGGCCGCAGGCGCCGCGCAGGTGGCCTTTCGGGTCGCGCACGTGCTCATTGGCCTGCGCAGACTCGCGGCCGGCGGGCACCTGCACCGCGCGCAGCGGCGTGGTGGCCAGTACCTCGCGCAGGCGGCGCAGCGCGGCGGCGTTCAGCGGGCCGAAGCACAGCAGCAGCAGATCGCCGCCGGCCCAGTCCAGTAGCTGCGTGGTGCGGCCCGCGCGGCCGTTGGCCCAGCGGAATTCGACGTTCTGCACCGACTGGCCGGCCGCGCTGCCCGGGGTGTACTGGCAGATGCGCGAGCGCGTGTACGGGTTGGCTACCGCCATGCGGCCGGTGTTGATGAGGGCGCGTGCGAAGGGGTGGCGCTTGGCCAGGGCGATGGCGGCGTCGCGGTACACGCGCTCGATGCCGTCGGCCGGGCGCAGGAAGCGCGCGGTGCGGTTGGTGACGCGCACGTTCTCGCGCGCGGCCTCCAGGCGCTCGTCCTCGTAGCTGTCGAGCAGGGCGGGCGCGGCCTGGCCGCGTTGCACGGCGGCCAGCTTCCAGGCCAGGTTGTCGGCGTCGGCCACGCCGGTGTTGCCACCGCGCGCTCCGAAGGGGCTGACCACCTTGGCGGAGTCGCCCATGAAATACACGCGGCCGTTGCGCATGCTGTGCACGCATTCGCTGCGGTAGGCGTAGGGGCCCACCCAGACGATCTCGACCTCCACGCCGGGGCCGAACTGGCGCGCCAGGCGCTCGCGCACCACGTCCTCGCGGCTTACGTGGGCCGGGTCGGCGTTGGGCGCCATCTGATAGTCGATGCGCCAGACGTCGTCGGCCATCAGGTGCTGCCAGACCGCGCGGTTCTCGTTGAACGGCGCTTCGATCCAGGTGTGCCGCTCGGTCGGCGGGCGGGTGCTGAAGCGCACGTCGGCGATGCACCAGCGGTCGTCGCCGCGCTTGCTGTCGAACGGCACGTTCAGCCACTTGCGCAGGGGGCTGTTGCTGCCGGTGGCGTCGATGACGTGCTCGGCCTCGATGCGGTAGTCGCCCGCGGGCGTTTCCACCGTGAGCGTGGCGGTGCGCTCGTTCTGCTCGAAGCCGGTGAGCCGGTTGCGCCAACGCAGTTCCACGTGGCCCAGCGCCTGGATGCGATCGACCAGGAAGGCCTCGATGTAGAACTGCTGGATGTTGATGAAGGGCGGTTGTTGGCTGAGCTGGTAACCGCCTTGCTGGCGCAGGTCGAAGCTGTAGACCTCGTCGTCGCCGGCGAAGGTGCGGCCCACGCTCCACTGCGTGCCCTTGGCGGCGATGTGTTCGTAGACGCCCAGTCGCTCGAAGATCTCCAGCGATTTCTGCGTGTAGCAGATGCCGCGCGAGGAGGCGCCCTTGACGCCGACGGTGTCGTCTTCGTCGAGCAGGATGGCCTTGACGCCCAGGCGGGCGAGGGAGCAGGCGAGGGTGAGGCCGGTGATGCCGCCGCCGACGATGACGATGGGGTGTTTCGCGGGCGTCTTGTCGGCCAGTTCTGGCGGTGGAACGAAGGGGTAGCTGGGCAGTTCGTAGCCACCGCCCTGGGTGAACTCGTAGCCGTTGGTGTGGGCTACGTCCTTGTACGTGTTCAGCGACATGGGCCGATCCTCTTTGTCATCGTTTGATGTGCGTTCGACGCGTTTCACTCATCTACCTCGCTGGCTCGCGGCCACTGGGTGCCTTGTTCCGCGAATGTCCCCCGGACCGGGCTTTGCCCGGTCCTCCTCCTTTATTTCGCTACACAAGGCACCCAGCGTCCGCGAGCTGCCAACCAAGTTGGCGCGCCACTGTTTCTCTTGCAGTGAGGGCGGTGGTGGACAGGGGGCAAGGGCGCAGCGAAATAAAGGAGGAGGGCGGCGCAGCCGTCCGGGGGACATTCGCGGAGCCCTTGCCCCCTGGCCGCCACCGCCCGTGGCAGCCGGAGAAAAGGAGCCCCGGGGAAATCAGAGGGCCTTGACCCCTACCTCCGGCCGATCGTTCTGCTGCGGCTTCAGCGGCGCGGCGCCCTTGCCTTCCGCGCGTTCCTTGCGCCACTGTTCCTTGCGCGCCGTCCACTCACCCAGCCGCGCATGCGCCGTCTTGCTCTCCTGCAGCATCTGGAACTCGTCCGCCAACTGCGCCGTCAACTCCAGCCGGATCCCGTTCGGGTCGAAGAAGTAAATGCTCTTGAAGATGTGGTGGTCCGTCACCCCCAGCACCTCGATCCCGTGCGCCTCCAGGCGCGCCTTCGTGTTCTCCAGCTCGCCGATGGTGTTCACCCGGAAACTGATGTGGTTCACCCACTTCGGCGTGTTCGGGCTCGGCAGCGCCGCCTCGTCGTCGCCCAGGTCGAAGAAGGCAATGAACGAGCCGTCCTGCAGCCGGAAGAAAAAGTGCGTGTAAGGGCAGTACTCACCCGTGCTCGGCACGTAGTCGCTCTGGATGATGTGGTACAGCGGCAGGCCCAGGATGTCCTCGTAGAAATGCCGCGTCTCCTCCGCGTCGCGGGCGCGGTAGGCGTAGTGGTGAAGCTGCTGGATCGGGGCCGGCGCGGGCAGGCCGGCCTGGGGTTTCACGGACGTCATGGCTGTCTCCTTGATCGGTCTCTGAAATTTACCATAGCGAAACGCATTTCTCCAAACGTAATTCGCCGGGTGGTGCCGAAGGCCTTGGGGTGGGGTGCCCGGGTAGGGCTTCGCGATAATTGCGGTCTCCATCGGCCCCGCCCGGTTCCACCGTCCACCCATGCTATTCCTGATCTCGCCCGCCAAGGCGCTCGACTACGAGACGCCGCCCCATGTGAAGGCGCACACCCAGCCGCTGTTCGTCGAACAATCGGTCGAATTGATCGATGTGCTCAAGCGCAAGACGCCGCAGCAGATTGCCACCCTCATGGACCTGTCGGACAAGCTCGCCACGCTCAACGCCGCGCGCTACGAGGCCTGGAGCCCCAAGTTCACCGCGAAGAACTCCAAGCAGGCCGTGCTGGCCTTCGACGGCGACGTCTACGGCGGCCTGGACGCGAAAACCCTGTCGGCCGAGGAACTCGACTGGCTGCAGGCGCATCTGTGCATCCTCAGCGGCCTGTACGGCGTGCTGCGCCCGCTCGACTGGATGCAGCCCTACCGGCTGGAAATGGGCACGCGCCTGAAGACGAAAGGTGGCGTCAGCCTCTACGCCTTCTGGGGCAGCCGCATCGCCGACTACCTGAACGAACGCGCCCTGGCCGACAAGAGCCCCGTGGTCATCAACCTGGCCAGCGAGGAGTACTTCAAGGCCGTGGACCTGAAGGCCCTGCGCCCGCGCGTGGTGACCTGCGCGTTCGAAGAACGCAAGCCCGCGGGTTACAAGGTCATCAGCTTCATGGCCAAGCGCGCGCGCGGGCTGATGGTGCGCTGGGCCGTGCAGCACCGCGTCAGCACGCCCGAACAACTCAAGGCCTTCGACCTGGAAGGCTACCGTTTCACCGCCGACGCCTCCGGACCCGATCGCCTGGTGTTCCGGCGCGAGGCCAAGCCCTGACAGGGGAGAGCGCCATGTCCCAGACCGTCACGCCTGAATTGCGCCGCTGGATCATCGAACAGGCCAGCGCCGGCTGCACGCCCGAGTCCGTGCTCAAGTCCATGCTCGACGCCGGCTGGAACCCGGGCGTGGCCGAGGCCGCGCTCGAACGCACGCTGCTGGAGCACCTGTCCACCGTCTCGCCCGACGCGCTCTCGCAAGCCGCCCCCGAGGTGCGCGAGGCCGTGCAGGGCGCTCTGGGCCAGGGCTCGCCCGTGCCCGTCATCGACACCTCGGGCTCGCCGCGCCGCATCGACGCGGGCGACCGCTGGGTGGACATCATCACGCACATGAACCACCCGCGCGTGGTGGTGCTGGGCAACCTGCTCAGCGCCGAGGAGTGCGATGCCATCATCGAATCGGCCAAGCCCAAGCTGGCGCGTTCGCTCACGGTGCAGACCGCCACCGGCGGCGAGGAGCTCAACGCCGACCGCACCAGCAACGGCATGTTCTTCACGCGCGGGCAGACGCCCGAGGTCACGGCGGTGGAACGGCGCATCGCGCGCCTGGTGGGCTGGCCGATGGAAAACGGCGAGGGCCTGCAGGTGCTGCACTACCGCCCGGGCGCCGAGTACAAGCCGCACTACGACTACTTCGACCCCAAGGAAGCCGGCACGCCCACCATCCTCAAGCGCGGAGGCCAACGCGTGGCCACGCTGGTGATGTACCTCAACGAGCCCGCGCGCGGCGGCGGCACCACCTTTCCCGACGTGGGACTGGAGGTCGCGCCCGTGAAGGGCTCCGCCGTCTTCTTCAGCTACGACCGCCCGCACCCCACCACGCGCAGCCTGCACGGCGGCGCGCCGGTGCTCGAGGGCGAGAAGTGGGTCGCCACCAAGTGGCTGCGCGAACGCGAATTCGCGTGAACCCCGATGTCCCAGAACACCCCCGAACAATCCCAGCTCGGCAAGGCCTCTGCCTACGTCGACCGCTACGACCCCTCGCTCATCTTCCCCTTGCCACGCGAGGCCAAGCGGCGCGAGATCGGCATCGCCGGCAGCGTGCCCTTCATGGGTTGCGACCTGTGGACCGCCTACGAGCTGTCCTGGCTGAACCCGCGCGGCAAGCCGCAGGTGGCGATCGCGCACATCACCGTGCCCTGCGAGAGCACGCACATCGTGGAGAGCAAGTCCTTCAAGCTCTACCTCAACAGCTTCAACAACACGCCCTTCGACAGCGCCGAGGCGGTGCAGGCGCGACTGCGCGCCGACCTCGGCACCGCCGTGTGGCACGGCGGGCCGGTGCAGGCGGGCGTGGGCGTGAAGCTGCTGTCGCCCGAGCGCTTCGACGCCGAACCCATCCACGAACTCGACGGCCTGAGCCTGGACCGGCTCGACGTGGAGTGCACGCGCTACCAGCCCGCGCCCGACCTGCTCACCGCTGCCTTCGACGAGAAGCCCGTGACCGAGACCCTCGTGAGCCACCTGCTCAAAAGCAACTGCCTCGTCACTGGCCAGCCTGATTGGGGCAGCGTGCAGATCAGCTACAGCGGCCCGCAGATCGATCAGGCCGGCCTGCTGCAGTACCTGGTGAGCTTTCGCAACCACAACGAATTCCACGAGCAGTGCGTGGAGCGCATCTACATGGACGTGTGGACGCGCTGCAAGCCCGCCAAGCTGAGCGTCTACGCGCGCTACACACGCCGTGGCGGGCTCGACATCAACCCCTGGCGCAGCAGTCACCCGCAGCAGCCGCCGGCCAATGTGCGCACGGCGCGACAGTGAAAGCCGCGCCGGGCGGTGCTACCGCTGGTCAGTCCGACTGTGGAATCACCGAAACCCTTAGGTGATTCGGGGCATCCCGCGTAGGATCGCCCGCTTCGCCACCTCGCGTGGCCGATCACTGACCGTTCGGTCCCTTGTGGGTTGGCGGTCTTCTCAGGTGGCCCACTTCCACGTGGCAACCACCCTCTCTCGCGGCGCTTGTGCCATTGCAGGCCGGCCCGCTTCTCTGAAAGGCTCAGTCATGAGCAGCAAACTGTACGTGGGCAACCTGCCCTACTCCGTCAACGACGACTCGCTTCGTCACAACTTCTCCGAATTCGGCAACGTGGCCTCCGCCAAGGTCATGACCGACCGCGACAGCGGCCGCTCCAAGGGCTTCGGCTTCGTGGAAATGGCCTCCGAGGCCGAGGCGCAAGCCGCCATCAACGGCCTCAACGGCCAGTCGGTTGACGGCCGCCAGATCGTCGTCAACGTGTCGCGCCCGAAAGAAAGCGGCGGCGGCGGCGGTGGTTACCGCAGCAACGGTCCGCGCTACTGAGCCCTGACCGCTCCCTGAAGAAAGCCGGCGCCCGCGCCGGCTTTTTCTTTGGCTGGCTCAGATCTGCTTCTGGATCAGCGGCCCATGGAACAGCACCGGCCCCGTGGGCCCGCGTTCGCCAGGCACGCCGCCCAGGGGCTCCAGGCTGATCGCCAGCGCCGGCACCTCACGCACCGCGTTTTCGCTGGCCGCCAGTTGCAGCAGCCGCTCGGGCGTGAGCACGCCCAGCGAGCGCGGCGCGGCGCCCGGGGGCAGGGCCCAGAGCTGCAGCGAGCGGTCGGCCGCTTCCTGGTAGGCGCCCACGCGCTGCAGGCTCAAGCGGTCGTGCTTGGGGTCGAAGGTGATCAGCACGGCCGGTTTCGACTGGTCGTCGTTGAGCACGGCCACGTAGCGCACGTCCGGTGTGGCCAGCAACTGGCGCTGCAGCTCGGCTACCTCGGCGCCACGCCGGTCCAGTTCGCTGCGCAGCGCGGGCAGCAACACCAGCGCCGCCACCACCGCGCACAGGCCGGCCAGGCCCGCGCCGCGCCACAGCGCCAGGCTGTGCCACCAGCCGCGCGGTGACGCGGCCTGCGCGCGCTCGCGCTGCTGTTCGATGGCGACCCGCTCGCCATCGGCGCGCACCAGGTTCTGGATCCGGGCCCATACCTGCGGCCCGGGCTCGGCGCTGGCCTGCAGTTCGTTCAGACTGGCCACGCGGGTCTGCCATTCGATGGCCGCCGCGCGCACCACGGGTTGTTCTCGCGCGACGGTTTCGAACCGCCGGCGCGCGCCGCCGCGCAGCGTGCCCAGCGCGTAGGCGGCGGCCAGTCGCTGCAGCAGTTCGGGGTGATGTTGCGGTTGCATGGTCGTGGCCTCAGGCGAACCGCGCCATGCAGTCGCGCAGCTTGTCCAGGCCGCGGCGGATCCAGGTCTTCACCGTGCCCAGCGGCAGCGTCAGGCGCTCGGCGAGTTCGCCGTGGCTCAGGTCGCGCAGGTAGGCCAGGCTGATCACCTCGCGTTGTCGGTTGTCGAGCTGGCGCAGGCACTGGTGCAGCGCCCAGGCCTGCTGGCTTGCCAGGCTGGTGTCCAGGGGGTTGGGTGCGTCGCCTTCCAGCGTGTCGGACAGGGTCTCGTCGAGGTCTTGCGTCAGGTGCGCGCGCTCGGCCGCGCGGCGGCGCAGGTTGTCCAGCGAGCGGCTGCGCACGATGAGTCCCAGCCAGGCCATGGGCGGCGAGAGCGTGGCGCGGTAATCGCCCGCGGTGCGCCAGACCTGCAAGTAGCTCTCCTGCAGCACGTCCTCGGCCCGCTCGGCCGATCCGACCACGCGCAGCGACAGGCCGTACAGCTTGCGCGCCGTGAGGTCGTAGAGCGCCTTGAGCGCGGCTTCGTCGCGCCGCGCGATGCGATCGATCAGGTCCATGAGGAGGTCGTCTTGGTCAGCGCTCATGCGGCGCATTGTGGCGGGTCCTGTCTCTACGCCGCCAGCGTTCCTGTGGATTCACTCCCGACGCGCAACACCGCACAACCGAGCAAAACAGTCGGGTTCCCTGAATCCGCTGCCGGGACGGCCCGCGTATTCGCTTCGACGGCCGTCGCTCTCCTCCTCAACACCTTCACGAGAGACAACACCATGAGCACCCCCCACGAACAACGCCGTGCCTTTCTCCGCACCGGCACCACCCTGTCCGCCGTCGGCCTGGCGCTGCTCGCGGGTCGGCCCGCACTGGCCCAGGGCATGAAAGCCGACGTGTCGAAAGACATCGACATCCTCAACATCGCGCTCGGCCTCGAGCACGAGGCCATCAACGCCTACCAGCTCGGCGCGGGCAGCGGCCTGCTGCAGAAGCCCGTGCTCGACGTGGCGGTGCAGTTCCAGGGGCACCACAAGGCGCACCGCGACGCGCTGGCCGCCACCATCCGCAAGCTGGGTGGCCAGCCCGTGGCGGAGAAGAAGCTCGACGACTACGCCAGGGACCTCAACGCCACCTCGCTGAAGAACCAGGCCGACGTGCTCTCGCTGGCCACGCGCCTGGAGCTGGGCGCCACCAACGCCTACATCAGCGTGATCCCGGCGCTGGGTGAGCGCGAACTGGCCAAGGTGGCCGCGCGCCTGGCCGCCGACGAGGCCATGCACTTCACCGTGCTCACCGGCGCGCTGGGCCGCCCGCTGCCCGCGAACGCGCTGTCCTTCGGCGCCTGAACCCCATTCCTACACGGGTGGGCGATGCACCCACCCGGCCTTCTCCCTCCTTCAACCTTTGACCGGAGTATTTCCATGATCCTCAAGACCACCCTGGCCGTTTCGGCCGTTCTCGCCATGACCGCCTGTGCCTCCTCCATGGGCGGCAAGCCGATGATGTATTCGCAGGCCAGCCTGCCCGATGCCGTGAAAGTGCCCGCTGGCCACCGCGTGGCCATGGAGACCGTGGGCGCGGGCGACATCACCTACGAGTGCCGCGCCAAACAAGGCATGGCGGGGCAGTTCGAATGGGTTTTCGCCGGCCCCGACGCCAAGCTGATGGACCGCGGCGGCAAGCAGGTGGGCAAGTACTACGGCCCGCCGGCCACCTGGGAGTCCATGGACGGCTCGAAGATCACCGGCACGCAACTGGCCGTGGCCCCGGGGGGCAGCGGCAACATTCCCCTGCAGCTCGTCAAGGCCAACCCCGCCATGGGCATGGGCGCCATGCAGGGAGTGACCTACATCCAGCGTGTGGCGACGATGGGCGGCGTGGCGCCGGCCATGGCCTGCGGTGCCGGCAACATGGGCGCGAAGCAGATCGTGCAGTACCGCGCCGACTACATCTTCTACAAGGCGAGCTGATCGCCAGCGTTCCAAGGGTCTCCTCGGGAGTGGGCTGATCCGTCGGCCCACGCCTTTTGCCCTGCGAACGGTGGATCGTCGCAGGGCGCTTTTTCTGGCACGGCCGCCTTCAGGCCGCGCGCTCGAAACCCTCGAGCAGGTTCACCGCGTTGACGCCGACCTCGCTCACCGCGTAGCCGCCCTCGAAGGTGATCACGGTGGGCAAGCTCAGCGAGGCCAGCGCCGCGCCGATGCCCGCGTAGTCGGCCGAGCGCAGCTTGAAGCCCGAGATCGGGTCGCCCTCGAAGGTGTCCAGGCCAAGCGGCACCACCAGCGCAGTGGCGCCGAAGTCGGCCACGGTTTGCAGGGCTTCGTCGAGCGCCGCCCGCCAGGCCGGCAGAGCCGTGCCGCGCGGCAGTGGCCAGTTGCGGTTGAAGCCTTCCCCGGCTTCGGCGCCGCGCTCATCGGCGTGCCCGAGGAAGAAGGGGTACTCGGTGCGCGGGTCGCCGTGGATCGAGAGCGTCAGCACGTCGGCGCGCTCGTAGAACACGGTTTGCGTGCCGTTGCCGTGGTGGTAGTCCACGTCGAGCACGGCCACGCGCGCCTGGCCGCCGTCGCGCAAGGCCTGCGCCGCGATGGCCGCGTTGTTGAGGAAGCAGTAGCCGCCGTAGAAGCCCGGGCCCGCGTGGTGGCCGGGCGGGCGCGTGAGCGCGAAGGCGCAGCGCTCACCGCCGAGCACGGCCTGCGTGGCGCTCAGCGCGCAGGCGGCACCGGCGCGCGCAGCCACCCAACTGCCGGCGGTGAGCGGCGTGCCCGAATCGAAGGCGAACTGGCCCAGGCGCGCGGCGATGTTGTCGGGCCAGCCGTCCTGGCGAAAGCCGTGGCGGTTCGGTAGCGGCCAGACCGAGGGCAGGGCATCGATGGCGGCGTTGGCCGGATCCAGCGCCACCCAGTCGTCCCAGGCGGATCGCAGGAAGTCGAGGTAGCACGGCTCGTGCACGGCCTGCAGCGCGGGCATCAACTCGTCGTCGCCCATCGCCGGTTCGCGCAGTTCGCCCAGCGGGCGGCGGCGCAGCTCGGCGAGCACGTGCTCCACCCGCGCGGGGCTCTCGTGGCTGTCCACCAGGCGGCCGCGAAACATCTCGTGGCGGCCGACGTGGGTGCCATGCAGGGGGTTCAGGAAGGTGTGCATGTCGTGGTTGTGGTGGTGGGTTGGCGGCGCGCCGCTACTGCCACGGAAGTAGCGGCGGGACACCGATGCCCGCAGGGTGCACCTCCGTCGCCCATCGGCGGATGGCCGATGCATCCGTTTCGAAGATGCGCGTGCGGCTCTTGCCGTGTCTGCTTCGTGCGTGTCGAAGGAATTGTCATGCGTTTGCTGTCGCTCGGGGGAGCGCTGGTCTGCCTCGTTCTTGCGGCCTGTGGAGGTCAACCCTGGTGCGAACCCGAGAGTGCCGGCCCTGCGACTGGTGGGCCGGTGGGTGGCGGTTCGGGTGGTGATCCGTTGCTCCTGCAGGCACCGCAGCTCACGCTGGACGTGACTTACATCAAGACCTTCGGCTTTGCCTGGAGCGCCGTTGCGGGCGCCACCGTCTACCGCCTGATCGAGGACATCGATGGCCCGACGGGGCCGCAAGCCGCACGGGTGATCGCGGAAGTGCCGGCCGACCGGCTCAGCTTCTCGACCGAGGTTTTCCTGCCCGACCGGATCAACGCGAGCTACCAGGTACAGGCCTGCAACGGCGCGAGCTGCTCCCCGGCATCGACCCCGACGGGCGTCGCTCGCATCGACGACGGCATCGGCTTCTTCAAGCCCTCCCGGGTCGCGCCGGACGAGGGCTTTGGCGCGGGCCTGGCGATCTCCGCCGATGGTCACTTGCTGGCCGTGGGCGTCCCACGCGAGAGCGGCGAAAACGTCGGCATCGACTCGGCCTTCCTGGGCGGCGAAGGCGACGCCCTCACCGGCGCGGTGTACGTCTTTCACCGCGGCAGCAATGGCTGGGTGCAGGAGGCCTACATCAAGCCCGATCAAACCCCGGTCGACGTCGCAGGGGAGTTCGGCTCCTCCCTGGCCCTGGCGGGCGACGCCCAGGGCTACACGCTGCTGGTGGGTGCCCCCTTCAACGGCGCGGAGGAACAGGGCGTGGGTGGCGCCAACCCTGGCAGCGGGGCGGGGACCACGCAGAGCGGCGCCGCCTACGTGTTCGAGCGCGCTGCCAGCGGTGCCTGGTCCCAGCACAGCTATATCAAGGCCGAAGTGGTGGAGCCGGGCGCGAGGTTCGGCTGGTCGGTCAGCCTGTCGCAAGACCGGCAGTGGGCGGCGGTGGGACAACCCACCTCTCTCGACGGCGGATCCGTGGCGCTGTACCAGCGCCTGCCGGGCGGCTGGGCGTTCCGGCAATCGCTGCAGGGCGGCAATACCGAGGCGGACGACGCCTTTGGCACGGCCCTGCAACTCGATGCCGGCGGTGAAACCCTGGTGGTGGGCGCGCCGGGAGAAGCCGGGTCGACGCCGACGGCGGGCACCGCCGCCACCGATGACGATGGGGCACCAGGTGCGGGCGCCGTGTATGCGTTCCGGCGCACCGGCGCCGTGTGGGAACAGGTCACCTATCTGAAGGCCGCGCAGCGCGGGGCCTCCCAGGGCTTTGGCCAGGCGGTGGCCTTGTCCTCCGCCGGCAACGTGCTGGTGGTGGGAGAGCCCTTCGTTGCCGTGGGCGCGGGGCCCAGCGTCGGCAAGGTTCATCTGCTCAACCTGACCGGATCGGACTGGGTCGTCGAGCGCGACTTCATCTCGCCCCTGGGTCTGTCCGGCAACACCTTCGGCGCAGCGGTGTCGCTGGCGGCCGATGCCGATGGCGCGACGCTGGTCATTGGCGATCCGCTGGAAAGCACGGCGGGTGCGGGGCTCACCCATCCACCGCTGGCGGACGGTCAGACCGTCGCGTCGGGAACCGTCTTCGTGTACCGCCGCGACGGCACGGGGGCGTGGTCCGCGCCGGTGTCCGTCAAGGCACCCAACAATCGGTCCGATCTCCGGTTCGGTTTCCAACTGGCGTTGAGCGCCAACCGTGGCGCTCTCGCCGTGTCCGGCCTGGACAGCAGCGGCTTCAGCGGAATCGGCCGCGCGCCGGAGTCGGCCACCACGGACACGTCGGCCAGCAACTCCGGCGCTGTCTACCTCTATTGATCGACCCACCAATTTCTCTTTCAGTCACCATGAAACAGCACTTCCTCACCCTCGCCTTGTTGTCCGCCGTTGGCGCCGTCCAGGCGCAAAGCTACGTCATGCTCTACGGCGTCACTGACGTGGCGCTCGAGCGTGTCGAGGGCGCCACCACCACGACACGCATGGCATCGGGACAGCAGTTCGCCTCGCGAATCGGCTTTCGCGGCGTCGAAGATCTGGGGGGCGGCCTGAATGCACAGTTCGTGATCGAAGGCGGCCTCGACCTGGACCAGGGCGCCCTGGCTGAGGACGGTCGGGCCTTCGGGCGCCAGTCCTATGTGGGCCTGAGCGGCCGCTTCGGTGGCGTGCGCCTGGGCCGCCAGTACACGCCCATGAACGACATCGCCAGCATCGTGGGCACCAAGCCCTACGACGTGCTCAGCGTGGTGCCCATCATCGGCAACGGCGACTACCACCGCGTCGACAACGCCTTCACCTACCTCTCGCCGAATGTCGGCGGCCTCAGCGTCCAACTGCAACACAGCCTGGGCGCCGAGCGCGCGGGCACCGACGCCAGCCCGGACTTCCAGCAGCAGACCGGCGCCCACGTGCTGTACACGAGCGGTCCGCTCACGCTGGGCCTGGGCCTGCAACGCGTGGCCGACGTTGACGGCACCACCCCGGGCGATCAGCGCATCAACGCCGCGCTGTTCGCGGGCTCCTACCGGTTCGACGCCTTCACGCTCACGGCCTACGTCGATTCGGAGGACAAAGGTGTGGGCAAGATGAAGGTCTACGGCCTGGCCGGGGCCTATGGCTGGGGCGCCAATACCGTGTCGGTGGGGGTGGCCAAGGCGCGCGACGTGGGCGGCCTCGGGGCGTCCGACGACGACGCGACCCTCTTTACGCTGCAAGGCAGCCACAACCTGTCACATCGCACCGCGGTGTACGCGCACTTCACCCGCGTCCAGAACGGGGCGCACTCCGCGCTGGGTTTCAACAACCCCGTGCCCTGCTGCGCCTCATCGGGCGTGCAGGTTGGTGTCCGGCACCATTTCTGAGCGGGTGACCGGACGGCGCGGACAGGGCTAGTCGCTGTCCTGAAAGGAGCGCAGCGGCGTGAGCGACGTGAACTGGCCCGCGCGCCGCTCCTTGGCCGCCACGATGGCCTCTCGCACGTGCGCGTTGCTCCAGATCGCGCCCTGCAGCCAGCCCATCTGGCGCAGGCTGT
>Ga0247823_10002392_pt1 | contig 15471 bp, 20 predicted proteins | sample 13C_PalmiticAcid_2_FD_192426 | JGI IMG/M metagenome (GOLD analysis project Ga0247823, IMG submission 192426) | Soil microbial communities from agricultural site in Penn Yan, New York, United States - 13C_PalmiticAcid_Day30 | ecosystem: Environmental > Terrestrial > Soil > Agricultural land...
CCCTCAAGCCGCTGTACGGCCCGCCCGCCGGCAAATTCGTCGCCATCGACGTACCGCCGATGCAGTTCGTCAAGGTCGATGGCGAAGGCGACCCCAACACCGCCCCTTCCTATCGGACCGCGGTCGAAAGGCTCTATGGCGTCAGCTACGCGATGAAATTCGCCGCGAAAGCGACGCTCGCGAAGGACTATGTCGTACCGCCGCTCGAGGGGCTATGGTGGGCCGACGATCCAGAGAGCTTCGTAACGCGCGACAAGGACCGGTGGCGCTGGACGATGATGATCCTCGTTCCCGACTTCATCACGCGCGACATGTTCGATGCCGCCGCAGAGAAGACAGCGAGGAAATCAGGCGATGCGCCGCAGAGCCTGCGGATGGAACGCTATAACGAAGGCCTGTGCCTCCAAACGCTGCACGTCGGCAGTTACGACGACGAAGGGCCGGTTCTGGCCCGGCTCCACAAGATCGTGATGCCGGACGGGAAGATGGACTTCAATGGACCGCACCATGAAATCTATCTGAGCGATCCGCGCAAGACCGCGCCATCGCGACTGAAGACAATCCTGCGCCAGCCGGTGAAGGTCTCTGCGAACCAATCGTGAATGGCGCCCGCGCAATCCGTCCTAGCGCAGCGTCATCGTGTCGCCTTCGACGTTCACTGCCGCGAGTTTCGAGAGGAAGCTCTGCCCGAGCAAAGATACGCCCATATCGGCGTCGATCACCGACGCCTGCACGCCGCGTACCTCGATCCCCTCGACCTCGACACTGTCGAGCGTGACCATCCGCATCGGCACGACGCCGCCCGCGGTGTTCGCGCTACCACCGACCGGAAGATCGTCGACGTTGATCCCGATCGCCTCGGCATCGCTGCGGGTCAGCGCGACAATCGACGCGCCGCTGTCGACGAGCATGCGAATGTTCCGCCCGTCGATCTCGGTATCGGCATAGAAATGCGAATCGCTCGACCGCGCAAGCAACACCTCGCTCGGCCGCCCCGAATCACCCCGGGCTTCGGCGGCGGCCAAAGACCGGTCCTTGCGAACTTTATGCGTCGTCCAATTGTCGTGATTGCCCGAAACGGTATTCGACGTTTCGACCGCGTCATTGGACGAAGACCGGCTGGCGACACCCGCCAGGCCGACCGAAACCGCCGCGATCACCGCAGCCAACCCGAGAAAGCGCCCCAACATGAGGCGCTTTTCGCAGAAGAGGGTTGGAGATTGGTTAAGCAGGCTCGCGCTGCTCGATGAACGCCCGCCAGCTCGGCGTCTCGCCGCGAATGCTGTAGGCGATCCGCGCGCAGGCATAGGAACGGCCCGGCCCATTGTCTGCCTCGATCGCGGTTGCCGGCCATGGCCCCGCCTCGCCGCCGCCCGCCGACCAGCACACCAGTGCCTCAGCCTCCTGGCCTCCCTCGATCGCGGCGCGTTCGTCGGCGCTCAACGATGCCGACGCGTTCCAGCCGAGGATCGCGCGATGGGTAACGGCTTTCGAGAAGAGCGCAGGCAGGAACGGACTGTTCCGGTCGCCCAGCAAATTCCTGACGCGCTCGCGATCCGCGGCGGACAGCCATTGCCCGCCGAGCAGCGGCGCCCACTGCGCCTCATCGCGCGAGCGAAGCGCCCTCGCGAGTTCGTCCGCCGCGGCTGCGAAGCGCGGCGTCCATGCGGAGTCCGCCGCGAGGGGAGCGAGTTTGGACGAAGGCCTCGCCGCCTCGGGTGCGGTCGGCAGCAAGGAGGTCGGCGCCGCAACGACGGGACCCGAGAGAGCGAAAGCGGCGACGAGCGCCGACGATATCAGCATGGCACGCATGCCGGGCAATGTAGCAGCAAAGGCTGCATCTGTCATGAACCGGCGGCAAGCCCCTCGCGCATCCACACGGGCGCAGCAGCCGCTTCGATATTCTCGACCCGCCGGTGCTCGACCGACCAGCCAAGTTCGGGATAGGCGATGACCTGCCGCTTCACATCAGCCTCGGCGATCGGAACAACGACCAGCCGGCGGTTGACCTTTTGCCGCCAGTTCATCCGCGCGGTATTTTCCTGCCCGACGTAACAGCCTTTGGAGAAGCTGACGCCATTCAGCTCTATGGCATTGCATTCGAGCCACAATGTCGTGCCGTCACCGAGCTCGGCACGTTCTTCCGTGACGCCGAGCGCCAGCCGGTGCGCCTGCCATCTCGCATCGGCCCCTTCCCCTTCGTCCGCCGGCGCCAGCCAGCGCTGACCAAGCTCGGGAAGCCGCGGGTCGACGATGCCCAGATCGCCCTCCGGCGCCCAATGCACCGCCAGGTCGGTTTCAGGCGCAATCGTGATCGCGCGGCGCAACCGATAAAGCGTCAGACGCTTCGCAAGGTCGCCCGCCGCCTCGCGCTCGCAATCGATCAGCACATCGTCGCCGTCGCCCCAGATCAGGAAATCGAACAGCGCCTTGCCCTGCGCGGTGAGCAGCGCCGCCCAAACCGGCAGATTGCCCGACGTATCGTTGGTGACAAGCCCTTGCAGGAAGCCCCGGGCGTCCTCGCCCGAAAGTCGAATGAGGGCACGGTCGTTGAGGGTGGTATTGGCCATGGCGATAATCTAGGGACGCCCCAGCCAAAACCAACCCACAAGTTGACGAGCCCGACCATGACCGACCGCCTGACCATCCGCCGTCCCGACGACTGGCATGTCCACCTGCGCGATGGCGCGATGCTGGACCATGTCGCGCAATATACCGCGCGCCAGTTCGCACGCGCGATCATCATGCCCAACCTGTCACCGCCCGTGACGACCGCCGAAGAGGGCGCGGCCTATCGCGACCGGATCAACGCCGCGGTGCCCGCCGGGCTCGACTTCACCCCGCTGGTCGTCGCCTATCTGACCGACCACAGCGACGCGGACGAAATGGCACGCGGGCATGCCGAGGGCGTGTTCACCGCCGCCAAGCTCTATCCCGCGCACGCAACCACCGGCAGTGCGCATGGCGTCACCGACATCGCCAAGATCATGCCCGTGCTGGAGCGGATGGCCGAGGTCGGCATGCCGCTGCTGATCCACGGCGAGGTCACCGACCATGACGTCGATATTTTCGACCGCGAGGCGGTGTTCATCGAGCGGACGCTCGAACCGCTCGTTCGCGCGCTGCCTGCGCTGAAGATCGTCTTCGAGCATATCACGACCGCCGAAGCGGCGCAGTTCGTCGCCGACGCCCCCGCGAACATCGCCGCGACGATCACGCCGCAGCACCTCCACATCAACCGCAACGCGATGCTCGTCGGCGGCATCCGCCCGCACGCCTATTGCCTGCCCGTCGCAAAGCGCGAGCACCATCGGCTCGCGGTTCGCGCCGCCGCCGTATCGGGCTCGCCGAAATTCTTCCTCGGCACCGACAGCGCGCCGCATGCCGTGCACACGAAGGAGGCCGCCTGCGGCTGCGCGGGCATCTTCAACGCGCCCTATGCGCTGGAATCCTATATCCAGGTATTCGACGAGGAAGGCGCGCTCGACAGGTTCGAGGGCTTTGCCAGCGAGCATGGTCCGAACTTCTACGGCCTGCCGCTGAACGCCGGCACGGTCACGGTCGAGCGCGGCGATACCGTCGTGCCGGACAAGATCGGCGAAGTCGTTCCCTTCCATGCCGGCGAAACGCTCGGCTGGCGGCTGGTTGCCTAAGCCGCCGGCATCATCCGGTCGGCGCGCATCTTGCGCCACATGTCGAAACTGAACACCGCGATGCTGACCCAGATCAGCAGGAAGCAGACAAGCTGCGCCGGCTTCAGCGGCTCGTGAAACACGAACAGGCTGAGCAGGAAGGCGATGCTGGGCGCGAGATACTGCACGAAGCCGAGCGCGGCATAGCTCATCCGCCGCGCTGCGGTCGCGAAGAGCAGGAGCGGCACCGCGGTAACGATGCCGCCCGCCGCGAGTAGCCAGCTGATCCCCGCCTCCGACCCGAAACCGCGACCGTCGCCCAGCCAGATATAATAAGCCGCGCCCGCCAGCGAGAGCGGCAGCAGCAAGGTCGTCTCGATCGCGAGGCCGGGCAGCGAGCCGACCGGCACTACCTTGCGGATCAGGCCATAGGTGCCGAAGCTGAACGCCAGCGTCAGGCTGATCCATAGCGTATCGAGCGCACCCGCGAGCAGGATCGCGACGCCGATCCCGGCGATGACGACCGCGAGTGCCTGCAGCCGCGAAAGCCTCTCGCCGAGGAAGATCATGCCGAGCATCACGTTGACGAGCGGATTGAGATAATAGCCGAGACTGGCGGCAAGCACATGGTCGGTGAAGATCGAATAGATATAGACGAGCCAGTTGAGCGCGATCAGAACCGAACTGATCAGCAGCATCCGCAGCACGCGCCAATCGCGGAGCGCCACGAGATATTCGCCGATCTGACGGCGGAACGCCATGATCAAAAAGCAGAGTGGCAGCGACCAGACGATACGCTGCGCCAGCACCTCGGCGGGCGGGACGCTAGACAGGAGTTTGAAGAAGAGCGGGACGAAGCCCCAGATCAGATAGGCGCTGATCGCATAGGGCAAGCCGCCCTGATTGCTCCCCGCGGGGGCCGCTGGCTGGTTCATGATCGGTTGGCCCGGCTGGATCAGATGATGCCGCCGCCGAGCATCAGGCGGATGACGCCGATGACAATGACGACGATGTTGAGGTTCCGCCCGCTCGTTTTGTCCGACATCGCGCCGAGTGCGAGCCCGACGACGGCGAAAGGCACGATCACCCAGTTCGCCCAGCCGAGCAGCGGGATGAACGCAAAAACGGCCAGAACCAAGGCGATAGCGCCAATGACGAGCGATCCGATATTGAGCATGACTGAATTGTCGCACGCCTCCGGCAATGCGGCAAGAGACTTTCGGTTCATCGATGAAAACGCTCGCTTCGTCTTGTTGCCTAGGGTTAATGCAACGGGTTCGGGACCCGGCTCGTTTTCCCCTCGAAGCGCCCGGTCCCCTTAAAGCGGGACGAGGCGCTGAACCAGGAAAGGACTTGTTATGCGTAATTTCACCAAGGGTTTGATGGGCGCTTTTGCTGCCGCCAGCGTCGCCCTGACCGCGCCTGCCTATGCGGGTATCGCGGCTCCGGCGAAGGCCGATGGCTTCCATCAGCTCGACCAGTCGTCGAACTTCTATCGCAAGAAGGATCGCCGCTATTATGCCCGCGACGAACGGATCAACCGCAACACCCGCGTCTGGCGCGGCGAGGACGGCCGTTATCGCTGCAAAAAGGATAATGGCACGACCGGCCTTCTGATCGGCGGCGCTGTCGGCGGCCTTGCCGGCCACGAAATCGCTGGCGGCGGCGACAAGCTGCTCGGCACGATCATCGGTGCCGGTGCCGGCGCGCTGATCGGCCGCGAGGTCGACCGCGACAAATATCGCTGCCGCTAAACGGCTTTACCGCAACCGTCTCGAGTATGGGTTTGAGACCCCTCCAGCCCGTACACGCTGATGGCGAGGGCACCGGTTAACGCCGGTGCCCTCAAGCGTATCCGCTTGCCGAACACGCCCTCTTGCCGCAGAAGCATCGACCAATTGCTGCGGGAGAATGAATATGTTGAACGGCCCTCTGCTCGTAACCGAGCGGCTGATCCTGCGTCCGCCCGCGACCGAGGATTTTGACGGCTTTGCCGAAATGTGCACCGAGGAAGACACGATGCGCTTCATCGGCGGCACCTGCCCGCGCTCGCAAGCATGGCGCATGTGGTGCACGCTCGCCGGCGCATGGCATATCCGCGGTTTTTCGATGTTCTCGGTGATCGAGCGCGCGACGGGCGAATGGGTCGGACGGCTCGGTCCATGGGAACCCGACGGCTGGCCGGCTCCCGAGATCGGTTACGGCGTGCGCGCCAAATTCGCAGGCAAGGGCTATGCGCTCGAGGGTAGCGTTGCAGCCTGCGATTTCGCAGTCGAATTTCTGAAATGGCCCGAACTGATGCACAGCATCGACCCCGCAAATACGCGCTCGCAGGCGCTGGCGAAACGGCTCGGCGCGACGAATAGTGGCCCGACGCGCTTGCCCGCCCCCTTTCAGGATGCGCCGGTCGATGCATGGACGCAGAGCGCCGATGCATGGCGGGTGAAGCGCAAGGAATTCCTGCCGGGAGCGTGAGCGAAAGCGCAAAAGCGTCTCGCTCCGAGACAGTTTTCGACAAACAAAGCCTTGCCCGTTAACGCATTTTATTTGGGCCTTTTTGACCAGAATAGGGCATTCCCGGCAATGGATTAAGGGAGTGTTAGCGATGATGGTGCGCGGAAAATGGCTGGTTGCCGGCTTGCTGATGGCGGCGGCGCCGCTCGCAGGCTGCCGGGACAACCCCGATGCCAAGGCCGATCTCGCCCCGCTCGACGACGGGCTGACCAACGCCGACCCGGCGATCAAGGGCTCGCTCGAAGACAAGATCATGGTCGACCCCAAGCTTGCGGGTCAAGCGAACAAGAACGCCGTGGGTCCGGGCAACAGGCCCGTCGACGGCGGCGTTCCCGGCGTCGCGGGCGGAAAGGCCGCGACCGCTGCCGAGGCCGCAGCGGCGCAGGCAGCGGGCAAGTTGCTCACGGCACCGAAAGCCCTGCCGTTCGAGGCCGGATGCGACGGCTGCGAAGCGCAGAAGCGCCCCGTGACGATCGGCGCGCTTGCACGCGACCAGCAAAAGGGCGGCTGCGACGCCAAGCTGACGTACAGCAACGCCTGGGCCGATCGCCTGCCCGCAGCGTTCAAAGTCTATCCGCGCGCGACGCTGCGCGAAGCCGCTGGCATCGCGGGCGGCAAGTGCAACATCCGCGTCGTCAATTTCCAGACCGCGGCGTCGATGCAAGCGGTGCTCGATTATTATCACACTATGGCGATCCGCGCCGGCTACACCAGCGACCACCGCGTCAACGGCAACGAGCATATGCTCGGCGGCACAAAGGGCGATCTTGCCTATGTGTTGATGATGCGCCGCGACGGCGGCATGACCGACGTCGACCTGGTGGCCTCAGGCGGCAAATAGACCGATCTACCGAACGCAATGAAAAAGGCCCCGGGGAGAGGGATACCCCGGGGCCTTTTTCATTGCTTGCGTGACGAGCAAGCGGTCAGATCTTGTCGCCGAGCGCGCCCTGGACCTTGCCCTTCAGATTCTGGGCTTCGCCCTTGCGCTCCTGCGCTTCGCCTTCGGCGCGCAGGCGCTCGTTGTCGGTCGCCTTGCCGGCCGCCTGCTTCACATTGCCGGCAGCTTCATTGGCGATGCCTTTCGCCTTTTCGGTCAGTTCACCCATGGGGAGTCTCCTTGGCTTTCCAGAGGCGGGAGGGGCTCGCCTCTTGCTACACCAATGGATTGCCGGAGAATCTGTTCCGGGGCGCGAGGCAAAGCGTTCACGGGAAAGGATATTCGGCCAATCGTCACAATTGTTCTTGATACGTTCCTGCCCGCTCCTTACTGCATCAACGCGCGATCACAGCGAGGAGGAGGATGGCGGTGAAACTCGAACCGGGCTGCATCATCGAAAATGCCGACCTTTCCAGCCTCGACTTTACCGAGATCGACCTGGCCGGCGCAACATTGACACGATGCGTGCTGCGCGACGTCCAGTTTACGGGAACCTGCCTGCAGGATGCCCGCCTGATCCAGGCCCGTCTGATCCGGTGCCGATTTGCGAATGTCGATATGCGCGATGCGATTTTCGAGGATTGTTCCTTTATCGACGACGCAGGCCACGTGGGTGCACAATTCGCCTTCTCGCGTCTCGACCAGTCGCGTTTCCGGCGCTGCGAGCTTTCCTTTGCCAAGATCGATCGCTCCACCTTGTTCGGCGTCGAATTCGATGCCTGCAACATGCGAGGCGCCGAATTCCACAAGGCCGATTTCAGCCGCACCTTCGGTCGCAAACTCGTCAAGACAGCAGCCAGCTTGCGCGGTTGCAACCTTGAGTTCGCGGATCTGAACGGCGCCCGGATGCCCGATTGCGACCTTTCGAACACCAGCTTTCGCGAAGCGGTTCTATTCGATTCCGATCTGGAAGGCGCCGATCTGCGCGGGAGCGATCTTGTCCTCGCGCTCACCGCCGGTGCAAAATTCGCGCGCGCCGACCTGCGCGGCGCGGATGTGGCCGACCTGAACCTCAGGGAACTCGCAACCCTCGATGGCATGATCGTGTCTGCAGGCCAGCAGCCGTATCTGCTCGCGGCGATGGGACTGGAAGTCTACCCCGACTGAGAGACCTAGATAAGCCCCGCCAACGGACTCGACGGATCGGCGTAGCGACGAACGCCCATGCGTCCCGCGAGATAAGAATCGCGCCCCGCCTCGACCGCCAGCTTCATCGCGCGGGCCATGCGGATCGGGTCCTTTGCCTCCGCAATCGCGGTGTTCATCAGCACGCCGTCGCAGCCGAGTTCCATCGCCACGGCGGCGTCGCTGGCCGTCCCGACGCCCGCATCGACGAGCACCGGCACCGATGCGCCTTCGACGATCAGGCGGATCGTGACGCGGTTCTGGATACCGAGCCCCGATCCGATCGGCGCGCCGAGCGGCATCACCGCGACGGCGCCCGCATCCTCGAGCTGCTTCGCGGCGATCGGGTCGTCGACGCAATAAACCATCGGCAGGAAGCCCTCTTTCGCGAGCACCTCGGTCGCCTCCAGCGTCTCGCGCATGTTCGGATAGAGCGTCTTCGCCTCGCCGAGCACTTCCAGCTTCACCAGATCCCAGCCCCCCGCCTCGCGCGCGAGGCGCAGCGTGCGGATCGCATCGTCGGCATTGAAGCAGCCCGCGGTGTTCGGCAGGTAGGTGATCTTCTTTGGATCGATATAATCGGTCAGCATCGGCGCGGTCGGGTCCGATACGTTGACGCGGCGCACCGCGACGGTGACGATTTCCGCCCCCGACGTCGCGACCGCCGCGGCATTCTGCTCGAAATCCTTATATTTGCCGGTGCCGACGATCAGCCGCGACGTGAAAGTTCGGCCGGCAACGGTCCAGCTGTCGATCTTGTCCACATTCAATCCTTATTCTGTACCACATTCGCGATGTCGCCGAGCGGATCGCGAACGAAAAACCGGCGAACGCCCCACGGCTCGTCGCGCAGGGCGTAGACTATCTCGTGCCCCGCTGCGACGGCCCGCGCATGCACAGCATCGACATCGTCGACACCCACCGAATAGGCGGGACGCAGCCCCGATGGATCTTCGGTCAGGATGCTGATCTGCGCCATCGGCTGGGTGCCCGAGCGATAGGTGGTGATGAAATCCATCGCCATCGCAGTTTCCAGCCCCAGCACATCGTTAAAAAAGCCTTCGCCGGCCCTCGCGTCGTCGGCATAGCGATTGGGTATGATCCGCGCGACCGCCATCAACCGCCTCCCACAAAATGAACGATTTCCAGCGCATCGCCCTCGGCGAGCGTCACGTCGGCAAGCGTCGAGCGCGGCACGATCGCGCGGTTGCGCTCGACCGCGACCTTTTTCACGTCCAGCCCCAGCGAGGCGACGAGGTCGGCGATGCTGCCTTCGCGCACCTGCCGTTGTTCGCCATTGAGGATCACAGAAATCACCGCGTACCCGCCTTGCTTTGCCTTTGCCGAGCAGCCCATATAGGGGGAGCGCATTGCGTAGCAACCGAAAGACCATGCTTTGACCGACAAGCCGACCGTCTTTGTCTTCTCCGGCCCCAATCTCAACCTGCTCGGCACGCGCGAGCCCGAGATTTACGGGCATGACACGCTGAACGACATCCACGCGCGGCTCGAGGCGCAGGCCGCCGAACTGGGGCTGCGCGTCGAATGCCGGCAGACGAACCATGAGGGCGTGCTGATCGACTGGCTGCATGAGGCTTATGTCGCGGGCGCCAAGGCGGTGCTGCTCAACGCGGGCGGGTACACACATACCTCGATCGCGATTCACGACGCGATCAGGTCGATCAAGGTGCCTGTGATCGAAGTCCATCTGTCCGACCCGATGAAACGCGAAGGCTTTCGTCATATCAGCTATGTCGGCATGGCCGCGGTCGACCATTTTGCTGGCCATGGCGCGAACAGCTATACGCTGGCGCTGGACGCCGCCGCCCGTCTCTGACAATAGGGCGCATCAAAAACGGGGTCTGAGCGTCGGAACACCGACGCCGCAACAACAGGAAATATTCTCATGGGTGACCATAAAGACAATGGCATCAACATCGATCCGGCCTATGTGCGCGCGCTCGCCGAGTTGCTCGACGACACCGGCTTGTCCGAAATCGAGGTCGAAGACGGCGAGCGCAAGATCCGTGTCGCGCGCACGCTGAGCGCTGCGCCCGTCGCTTACGCTCCCGCAGCTGCGCCGGTCGCAGCGACCGCGCCGGCGGCAGTTGCGGCGCCAGCAGCAGCGCCAGCGCCGGCCGCCGACAATTTCGCCGACGCCGTCAAATCGCCGATGGTCGGCACCGTCTATCTCTCGCCCGAACCCGGCGCGCCGAATTTCGCCGCCATCGGTTCGGCGGTGAAGGCCGGTGACACGGTCCTCATCGTCGAGGCGATGAAGGTGATGAACCCGATCACCGCGCCGGCGTCGGGCACGCTGAAGGCCGTGCATGTCGAGAACAGTCAGCCGGTCGAATTCGACCAGCCGCTGTTCACCATCGCCTGAGCCATCCGATGGCCATCGAAAAGCTCCTGATCGCCAACCGCGGCGAGATCGCGCTGCGCATCCATCGCGCGTGCCACGAAATGGGCATCAAGACGGTCGCGGTTCATTCGACCGCCGACGCCGACGCAATGCACGTTCGTCTTGCCGACGAAGCGGTGTGCATCGGCCCGCCCGCGGCAAAGGACAGCTATCTCAACATCCCCGCGATCATCTCGGCCGCCGAGATCACCGGCGCCGACGCGATCCATCCGGGCTATGGTTTCCTGTCCGAAAACGAGCGCTTCGCCGAGATTATCGAAGCGCATGACATGATCTTCGTCGGGCCGAAGCCCGAGCATATCCGTACGATGGGCGACAAGGTTGAGGCCAAGCGGACCGCGGTCGCGCTGGGCTTGCCGGTCGTTCCGGGCTCGCCGGGCGCGGTTGTCTATGGCGAAGAGTGCCGGAAAATGGCCGAAGAAATCGGCTATCCGGTGCTGATCAAGGCCGCTTCGGGCGGCGGCGGCAGGGGCATGAAGGTTGTTCCCGACGCCGACAGCCTTGAAAGCCTGATGGGCCAGGCGTCCAGCGAAGCGGCGGCCGCTTTCGGCGACCCCACCGTCTATATGGAAAAATATCTCGGCAACCCGCGTCACATCGAATTTCAGGTGTTCGGCGACGGCAAGGGCAATGCCATCCACCTCGGCGAGCGCGACTGCTCGCTCCAGCGCCGCCACCAGAAGGTGCTCGAGGAAGCCCCCTCGCCCATCATCTCGGCCGAGGAGCGCGCGCGCATGGGCAAGGTGTGCGCCGACGCGATGGCGGCGATGCACTATCGCGGCGCCGGGACGATCGAGTTCCTGTGGGAAAATGGCGAATTCTTCTTCATCGAGATGAACACGCGCATCCAGGTCGAGCATCCGGTGACCGAAATGATCACCGGTTTCGACCTCGTCCGCGAACAGATCCGCATCGCGGGCGGCGCGGGCCTGTCGGTCCGCCAGGAAGACCTCGAATTCCGCGGCCATGCGATGGAATGCCGCATCAATGCCGAGGATCCGCGCACCTTCCTGCCTTCGCCGGGCAAGGTGACCAATTATCACGCCGCGGGCGGTATGCACGTGCGCGTCGATAGCGGGCTCTACGCCGGCTATTCGATCCCGCCCTATTACGACAGCATGATCGGCAAGCTGATCGTTTACGGCCGCACGCGCGAAAGCTGCATGATGCGGATGCGCCGTGCGCTCGAGGAAATGGTGATCAGCGGCGTGAAGACGAACATTCCGCTGCATCAGGCGCTGCTCGCCGACCCCGATGTTATCCACGGCGACTATACGATCAAGTGGCTCGAGGAATGGCTGGCAAAGCAGGATGAAGCGGCGAAGGCCTGAACCTTCGCCGGTTTCTCATTTTCGTCATGGTTGAACGGGGCGCGTGACTCGTTTGACACTTGATTCGGCATCCATGTCGCACCGGCGTCATCAACCCCGGATCAAGTCTGCGGTGACGAAACATGCGATGCGCCGAGTTGTGCGGCAGCTCACTTTAACTGTGGATGCTTTTTGGCTATGGGCTTTAACCATGGTCAAAAACTCCCCCTTTTCGGCGCGTCCCGCTGCAGCATTCATCCTTCCGCTGAGCTTGCTCTCGGCTCCCGTCCTCGCGCAGGAGGTCAAGGAGGATTCGGTGATCCTCCAGCCGGACAAGGTGAAGGACGATGCCCCCGTGGTTGCGGTCCAGATCGACATGCCGAACTGGTCGGAAGAAAATGCGACCGCCTTGTTGAGCTTCATCGAAAAGGTCGGCGACGAAGGTCTGTTCGCGAAAGATTATAATCCCGACGGGCTCGCCGCCGCGATCCTCGCAAACGATCAGGCAAAGCTCGACAAGACCGCGACCGACAGCTTCCTGTTGCTCGCAACGCATTTGCGCGACGGCCGCACGCCCAATGCGGCACGCAAACAATGGTTCATGGTCGACAGCGATGGCGACAGCGAGCCCCTGCTCTCGCTCCTCACCGCCGCGCTAGGCGCGGGCACGGTCAAAGAGACGCTCGCGACGCTCGACCCCGTTCATCCCGATTTTGCGGCACTCAAGGCGTCGCTCAAGAAAGCGAAGACGTCTACCGAGGCCAATGCGATCCGCGTCAACATGGAACGCTGGCGCTGGATGCCGCGCGCGCTCGGCGAACGCTATGTCGTCAGCAACGTCCCCGAATATCTGACCCGCGTCGTCCACGGCGGCACGATCATCGCGACGCACAAGGCCGTCGTCGGCAAGTCGGCAACGCCGACGCCGCAGCTCAACCCGATGGCGACGGGCATCATCGTCAACCCGACCTGGACGCTGCCGCGCAGCATCATAAACGAGGGTATCGGCGCGACGATCGCGCGCAATCCGGGTGCCGCCCGCGCGCAAGGCTATACCTGGACGGGCAGCGGCAAGACGCTGTCGGTCGTACAAAAGGCCGGTCCCGGCAACGCGCTGGGGGTAATGAAGATGGAGATGCTCAACCCGCATGCCATCTATCTGCACGACACGCCGTCGAAGGGCGCCTTCGCGGCCGCGGCGCGCGCATTCAGCCACGGCTGCATCCGCACCGAGCGCGCATTGCACTTCTCGGGCTTGATGGCGGTGATGTTTGCGGGGAAAAGTCCCGAAGAATTCGGCGAAGCGATCGCCAGCGGCGCGACAACGCGTTTCGGCTTCGACAGCCCTTTCCCTGTCTATGTCGCTTATTGGACCGTCATTCCCGACGGCAAGGGCGGGGTGAAGAAACTCGCCGACATCTATGGCCGCGACGCGCCTGTGGTGGCGAGCTTTTCGCAGCCCGGCCGCCCGACCGCGACGATCATCGCACCGAAGCCGCCCGAAGTCGTCCCGACGGTCACGACCGCACGCGCGACGACGCCGGGGACGAGCGGGATCTACTGAACAACAACGTTAATTTTCGGCATTCCCGCGAAAGCGGGGAACCCGGTAGCAACGGTTGCTCGCCGGGTTCCCGCTTTCGCGGGAATGACGATGTTATGATTGGAAGCGCCTAATCCGCCGTCTTCGGCAGTGGCCCGCTGATCGAACTCGTGCGCCGCAGATTCTCCATACCCGGAAGCGGGTCAGAAGGCGGCAGCTCGAACGGCTTGGGCATCGGCGGCGGTACACTCAGCCGGTCGGCGAACAGCAGCCGCCCCGGCCCGAGCTTGTAGAGAATCATCGGCAGCAGCTCTTCGCCGAAGACGAAGCAACCTTCGCTGCGCCCAAGCTTGCCCTGCGTCGCGATCAGCGCGGGATCGGCATACCAGGCACCATGCACGACGATCGCGCGCTGATCGGCGGAATAATTATCGGGCTCCAGCCCCGCGAGCCGCATCGACGATCCGTTGGAACCCCAATAATAATCGCTCGTCCGGTACGCGCCGCGCGATGTCGCGAGCGACCCCATGCGGTTCGAGAAGCTCTTGAGCCAGCCGTCGTGCTGCGGGTCCGACCCGCGGCCGTGGGTGACGGGGAACATCTCGACCTTGCCCGCGACCATATCGACCAGCGCAAAGCGCGGGCGCGACGACGGCAGGCCGAAATCGACGACGCCGACGCGGTCGCTCTGCGGGATATTGCGCCCCTGCATCGCGAGCTGCTTCTTTGCCACGGCGAGATAATCGACCGGCGGCGGCAAGGGCGCCACCGGTTGCTGAATCCAGTTGGGGAGTTGCGCACGCGCCGAAGTGGCGGCCAGTGCCCCCACGCCTGCGATCCCGGCCAACAGCGCCCTGCGATCAATCAATTCATTCACTTTGAGCAACAACCCCGCATCGGCCGCCCTTTGACGGTCCCCTCGACCTTGCATGTCGTATTCGGGCCGCGAAAGGCAAGCTGGTGGTTCCCCTTCATGCGGGAAGATGTGCCATATATGCCATGAATAGCGGGTTTACGCTGCTGTAAGCTCTCGTTAGGGCGGGCCCATGAACGCGACCATCTGGCACAACCCCGCTTGCGGCACCTCGCGCAAGACGCTGGCGATCCTTCAGGAGACGCCGGGCGTCGAGTTGACCGTCGTCGAATATCTCAAAAATCCATACAGCGCGGACAAGCTGCACCAGCTGTTCAAGGACGCGGGCCTGAGTGCGCGCGGCGCGCTGCGGCTGCGCGGTACCGACGCTGAAGAGCGCGGACTCAAGGACGCGAGCGAGGACGAAATCATCGCCGCAATGGCCGCCCATCCCGCCTATGTCGAACGCCCGTTCGTCGAAACCGACAAGGGCGTCCGCCTCTGCCGCCCACAGGATCTGGTGCGCGAAATCCTTTGAATTGATTGACTGCAATGGGGTGGAAAGCGGACGCACCGGTTCGCTTGAGGTGAGGTTAGTAAGTGATGATGTTGAGAGGCTCGATATAGCGCCCCACGTACTCCCAACGACCACCGATCTTTTCAAGGGCAACCGTCTCTCGTTGTCGCCTGCTTTTTATTTGCGCAAACGCCAGATTGCCGAAGAAGCTGGGTGTCGATAGGCTTGCCCTATCTCGGCAACCAAATCTGAGCAGGTTATCGATTGTGGATTCTGCGTCGAGGATGAGGGATAAGTCCCGATAGCTGGATTGCAATTGTGCGCGCTCTAATTCCGGCGCTCTCGGATTAGTCTCATCGGTATCGGTCCACCTTGGATGGTGGCCTGAAGGCTCCACGGTCTTGACGGCAAGGCAGGTCGTCACGGGCACGGATCTGGCCATTTTCGTCAAAACCGAGCGTTCATCATCCGTTGCAACCGGCAGGATGAACCAAAGGGCAAGCGCCATGCCGACCAATACCAGCCCGCCAATTATGTACCTGACAGTGATTCTCGGCGAGACCATTAGCGAACTCTGCCCCAAATTGCGGCTACGTACAATTACGGCGCCAA